>Ga0065709_1005881_pt1 | contig 77174 bp, 59 predicted proteins | sample Hoacrofraction14_2_FD_59096 | JGI IMG/M metagenome (GOLD analysis project Ga0065709, IMG submission 59096) | Hoatzin crop microbial communities from Cojedes, Venezuela, sample from fiber fraction 14 v1 | ecosystem: Host-associated > Birds > Digestive system > Esophagus > Crop | place: Venezuela...
GACCGGTTTAAAGCCATACTCGGGGATATGGATATCGCCTTTGACACACTGCTTGAAAAGTATCTGTAACCAAAAAATGCCGGCTTATGTTATTTCCGTTTTAGGACATAAAAAAAGCCGGCCATCTGCAGACCGACGCCCCGCTTCCAAAAGCGACGCCCTAAATATCAAAAAACCACACACCTATTTAAGCCGCATTAAATTGTATTAAATGCGGCAATGCCTTTTTAGACGGCCTTTTATCGAATTCCGACTAGCCTTCAAGGGTAAGGGGCAGCTGTTCGAGGCATAGCCCCGAGGCGTTTAAGTTGAGCTGCGATGCCAGGACGCTCGCGCAGTCAATTAATGGCACTGAACAGGAAACCTGTTCTGGGGTTTACACAAAAATCTTGACACTATCAAATTGCAGCCGCAAAGGCAATAGCTTCTGCACACAGTCTCCATGAAAACGCACTTATATTTTCCGGTATAGGAATCAAGGCGGCAAGAGCCACCCACAAACTAACGAATATAAGAATCTTAAAAACTACCCGTATCATATTTCTTGGGTTACCTTCACTTTCGAACAAGCAAAGAAACACATTCTGTATGCTCCGTGAACGGGAACATGTCAAAGCCCGTGGCTTTCACGGCGCGGTAGCCTATTTTCTCGAAGTATTCGAGGTCGCGGGCGAGGGTGTCCGGGCCGCAGGAAATGTACACGATCCTGTCGGGGGCGAGGATCTCGGCCGCGTCCATGAAGCGCTCCGTGGAGCCGGTTCGCGGCGGATCCATTATGAGGACGTCCGCCTTGGCGCCCTGCGAAGCCATCGAGACGAGGAAATCGGAAGCGTCATTTTCATAGAAAATGATATTTTTAACGCCGTTTTCCTTCGCGTTGCGCTCCGCGTCCTTAACTGCCTGCGGGTTCAGCTCCACGCCGATCACCTCGCCGGCGTATTTGGAGGCTATGATCCCGATCGTTCCGATGCCGCAGTAGGCGTCGACGACCCGCTCCGAGCCTGTGAGCTGCGCGTACTGGAGCGCCTTCGAATAGAGCTTTTCCGTCTGGACGGGATTTACCTGGTAAAACGACTGCGGCGAAATGCGGAAGCGCATCCCCATAAGCTCGTCCGTAATATAGCCGTTCCCGTAGAGGGCGATATTCTGGTGTCCGAGGACCATGGAAGTATGGCGGTCGTTCACGTTGATGACCACCGTAGTAATCTCGGGGTGCTTCTCAAGCAGCGCCTTGACGAAATTATTTTTATTGGGAAGGATCGGAGAAGAAAGGACGAGGACCACCATCACCTCGCCGGTCTTCCTAGCCGTCCTCACCATGACGTGGCGAAGGAGGCCGTAGCCCGTATCCTCATCGTAGACCCTGATCTTAAACGACGGCAGCATCGAAAGAATCGTCTGCGCGATCTTGGACGAACGCGCGTCCTCGATCATGCAGCCCTTCACCTGCACCACCTTGTGCGTCCCCGCCGCGTAAATGCCCGCGACCTGCTTGCGCCTCCTCCCGTCGTAAATGTAGTCAAAAGAGGTGTTGCACTTATTCCGATAATGGAACGGATCCTCCATCCCCACCATTTCCGAAAGAGGCACGAACGGAGAAAGAAGCTCCGAAAGCCTCTCCTGCTTAAGCCTGAGCGACTCCGCGTAGGGCATCTCGATATAGGCGCAGCCGCCGCACTTCTTGCTGTAGGCGCAGACCTTGGCGCGTTTAACAGGCGCCTCATCGTTCGGGCGCGCAGACGCCGCCGCTCCTCGCCTTACGAAATCCCCCTCATCGTCATGCAGAGCCTTGCGTGAAAACCTGCCATTCGCGCTGCCGTTCTTCCCCCGGAAATCCTTAGTGCCGCCGCGCTTTGCACGGAAACCCTTAGCGTCCTCGCTGCTTTTAACTCGGAAGCCCTTAGAACCCTCGCCGCGCCTTGTGCCGAAAGCCTTTGCTTCATCGCCGCGCCTTGCACCAGAACCCTTAGCCCCCTCGATGCGATACGAACGGCCTGACGCCTCTTTGTTGCCGCGGTCCTGCCTAAAGTCCTTAGTGCCATCACTGCGCTTTGCACGGAAACCCCTAGCGTCCTCACCGCTATTTGCGCGGAAGCCCTTAGCAACCTCGCCGCGCTTACCAAAAGAGCCCTTGCCCTCAAACCTCTTAGACATCTCACTCCAATCCTGCGCACAAAAAGCACAGCAAGCATTCGTAAATAACTTGCCCTATCCTACCACACCGTACAATCCCCAATCCATCCAAAAAGAAAAAGGGGCAAAGAGCACAGACTGCTCAGCCCGATTAAATCACCAAATCAAGATTACATCGCGCCGCTCGAAAGCCTACCATCCACCGCAGCTGCGCTTTGACCAAGAGTCGATTCCTCCGCTCGCTCAAATGCAAAATCAAGATTACATCGCGCCGCTCGAAAGCCTACCATCCACCCACAGCTGCGCTTTGTCGGAGAGCCGGCCATGCCCGCGCAGAGCGCATTAGCTGAGCCGTAAGTTTTGCATGCCGAGAGCGTGCCCGGAGCGCCGGGAAAATTTGTCGCACAACGACAAATTTTCAGCGCGCCTCGCCGAATATGCATCAAGCATATTCGGCGAATCGCAGCGGTACGGCGCGGAGGGTGCGATCAAGGCATAGCAAAACAAGGCGAAGCGCCTAAGCGAACGCGGGCATGGCCGCTCCACTGCCAAAGCCAGCCCCCCTCCTAAGCGAACGCGGGCATGGCCGCTCTAATCCCCAAAGCCAGCCCCCCTCCTAAGCGAACGCGGGCATGGCCGCTCTAAATTCAACGCGCCGCCTCAAATATCTCCCTCACCTCCGCGGCCCCCAACGGCCTTATCCGCGAAAGCTTAATCGAATCCCCGAAGGTCGCGTCCATCGCCAGCGCCGTAAGCTCCTCCGCGTCCGGCCTCGCCCCGAGCTCGGCAAGCGACACCGGCATCCCGATAGACCTGAAGAAATCGACGGTCCTCTCAATTCCGGCAAGCGCCGCGGCCTCGTCATTTGCCGCATCGACCCCGAACACCTTCCTGGCATAGCGGGAAAAGCGCGGCGCCGCGTCCTTGTAAAGAGCCTTTGCAAAAGAACCCCAGACCGCGGTCAGCGAAGCGCCGTGCACCGCCCCGTACCTCGCCGAAAGCGCGTGCCCGAGCTTGTGGACGGCGAAATCCTTTCCGCGCCCGCACTCGGTCAGGTTATTGTGCGAGAGCGATGAGCACCACATGACCTCGCCCATCGCGTCGGCATCGTCGGGATGATCAAGCACGTAAGGCCCGTACTTGACCATCGTGCGCAGGAGCCCCTCCGCTATTTCGTCGGTCAGCCCCTCGAACGTCCCGGGAATAAAATACCGCTCCATCGTGTGCATCATGATATCCGCTACCCCGGCGGCGAGGTAATACCTCGGCACGGACGCCGCGAGCGCGGGGTTTAGAACCGCGAAGCGGCAGCGGTTGAACTCCGTGTTGATGCCGCGCTTCTTCCCCGTCTCCTCGTTCGTCAGAACGGCGGAATCAGACATCTCCGAGCCTGCGGCGGGGATCGTAAGCACCGCGCCGACGGGCAGCGACTTCTCAAGCGGCACTTCCTTGCACCAGATATCCCAGAGGTCCTTATCGGGGTTCGCCGTACCGTGCGCGACCGCCTTCGCGGTGTCGATCGCGCTCCCGCCGCCGACGGCGAGCACGAAATCGACGCCCGCTTCCACCGCCGCAAGGACGCACTCCCTAGCGTGCTCAAGAGAAGGGTTCGGCTTCGCGCCGCCCATAAGGACGTACTCGACTCCCGCCTCGGAAAGCGAATCGCAGACCTCCTTCAAAAGCCCGCTCCGCTCCACGCTCCCGCCGCCGTACACGACCGCCGCGCGCGAAGCCCCTTCCGCCTTGGCGAGCCGCCCCGCCTCCTTCTGCGTATCTTTTCCGAAAATGACCCGCGTCGGCGCGTAAAATTCAAAATTCTGCATATCCTCCGCCTCCTTAAAGCCTGAGCCCTGCCGCCCATGCGCCCTAAAAACCTAGCGCGGGCGCTTTGGCATCGGCATTTACAAACTCCGCATGACCGAAGCGTCGTAAGCCTTCCTTCCTATGATGGCGGCTCCGAGTATGCCCTGCTCGTCGTTGAGGCTCTGGCAGACGATGTAGGAATCGAGGTCCTCAAGGCGCTTCGTCTTGATATATCCGTTCATCATCTGCGCGTAGTACTTGCGGACGAGCGGAAGGATCTGCGTCTGGTGCGACACGCCGCCGCCGAGGATGAACATCTCGGGCGAGAGTATCATAGTGAAGTCAACGAGTGCCTGCGCGATGTAGTACGCCTCGAGGTCCCAGACCTCCTCGCGGTCGGCAAGCTCCGCGCCAGGCTTGCCCCAGCGCTTCATGATTGCAGGCCCCGCGCACAGTCCCTCGAAGCAGTTCGGGTGGAAGGGGCAGTTGCTCCCCGCCATCGGGTCGTCCTCGCGCTTCGTCAGGAGCACGTGGCCGCCTTCGGGGTGCATCATGCCGTGGACAAGGTTGCCCTCGCACAGGATGCCCGCGCCGACCCCGGTTCCGATCGTGAAGTAGACCACGTTCTTTATGCCCTTGGCGATGCCGAAGGCCGCCTCGCCCGTCACCGAGCCGTTGACGTCCGTGTCGAAGCCGACAGGCACTCCGAGATCCGAAAAGGCGCCGACCATGTCGGTATTCGCCCAGCCCTCCTTCGGAGTCGTGGTAATGTATCCGTAAGTCGGCGAATTTTTGTCGAGGTCGATCGGTCCGAAGCAGGCTATCCCCAGGCAGTCCACCTCATTTTCCTCAAAGAAAGCGTGCATAAGGGGGAGCGTCTCCTCAGGCCTCTTCGTCGGCACCGACATCCTCTTTAAAATCTCACCGTCCTCGCTTACGACCGCGCAGATCATCTTCGTGCCGCCGGCCTCGATTGAACCAAGCCTCATCTTTCCTGCCTCCTTCTTTTTGAATTTATCGAAAAGGCCGTGCCTCTTCTTCTTCCCTTCGCCGTAAACGTTCCCGAAGGCGTCGGCCTCCTTCAAGGGGCCGTACTCTCGGTTCGCCTTCTCCATCTTCTCGCGGAACTCCTCCACGCCGACCTCGGGGTAGGCGACGAACTCCTCGTCGGGCTCATTTCCCGGCCCCGAGACCTCCTCCGTCGGATCCTCCCCGTCGGTCCTTATCTCCGGCACCGCCTGCAGGCCGTCCGCGGCATTTTCGTGCCCCGTCGGCAGGCCCTCCATAAAATCCTTGAACATTTCCTTGATTCCCGATTCCATTGCAAGACCCTCCTTGAAGAGAAAGCTTACGCGCGCCGTGCATCCTCCTTTCGGCGCGCGCCCCTAAGGTTGCGCAGCTTAAAATTCCTTTGCGGCCGCTCTCGCTTCATTGCGGGAGCGGTTCCATGTCCCGCTTGACGCGTCTGCCCACAAAGCTGCAGGCTGCTCCGCAGTGCCCCAAAAGACAGAGATAATTATCCGCTTAAGGCGAACGAATCCCTCTGCTCCCCGCTCATTGACCCTGCGTCCGGCAGGCCGACCCTTTCATTTTAAATGATGTTTATGAAGACCGTGATTATCAGGCTGTTGACGAAGTCGGCGAAAAGGCTTCCGACTATCGGTATCAGCAGATACGCCTTGACCGAGGGCACGTAGCGGTCGCACAGGACCTGCATGTTCGCCATGGCGTTCGGCGTGGCGCCCATGCCGAAGCCGCAGGTGCCCGCGACGATGACCGCCGCGTCGTAGTCGCGCCCCATGAAGCGGAAAATGACGAACACCGCGTACACGAGCATGAATACTGTCTGGCCGAGCAGGAGTATTATGAGCGGCAGCGCGAGCCCCGCGAGCTGCCAGAGCTTCAGGGTGATCATCGCGATCCCGAGGAAGAGCGCAAGGCAGATCCCGCCGAAGTCGTTGATCTCGCCCATGTGGATCTTGAACTTGCCTGAAAATTCGCTGATGTTCCTCATGAACGCCGCCGCTATCATGCCGCCGATGTACACCGGGAAGGTCATGCCCGTAAGCGTCAGCAGCATGGAAATGATCGTCCCTATGCCCACCGCTATGCAGAGCTGGAATACCGCCGGCGCGTACTTGTTGAACTGCCTGCGGTGCTTTTCCTCTTCCTCGGCGAGCATCGTGTCGTCCTCGCTCACGGCGGTCTTTAAGAGGTCGTTTTTCTTGATCAGGACATTGCCGAGCGGCCCGCCCATCAAAGAGCCCGCTACGAGGCCGAAGGTCGCGGCGGCCGTGCAGATGGTCGTCGCGCCGGCAAGGCCGAAGTCCTCAAGTATCGGGCCGAAGGCTCCCGCCGTGCCGTGGCCGCCGACCATGGGGATGGATCCCGTGCACATGCCGATGAGCGGGCTTAGGTTCAGCGCCTTCGAAAGCCCGACGGCGATCCCGTTCTGGGCGATGATCATGATTATCACGAGGATGAGGAAGCCTATTATCGCCTTTCCGCCCTTCTTTAGCACCTTCAAATTGGCCTGGAAGCCGACCGAGGTGAAGAAGAATACCATGCAGACCTCGCGGAGCGTGTCGTCGAAGGCGACCTCGCACGCCCCTGTCTCGTAGAGTATGCAGGTCACTATCGCGAAGACCATTCCGCCGACGACCGGCGCCGGGATGCAGAACCGCTCAAGGAAATGGAGCTTCTTCCTGAGGAAGTCCCCGAGGAGAAGCGCCGCCACAGCAAGCGCGACCGTCTGATACATGTCAAAGGATACCGTACCCATGTCCGTCCCCCTTAATCCACTGCCTCATCGGGGTTCACTCCGACGGACTCATAATACGAAACCGCTCCTTCGTGGAAGGGAACGTACACTCCTTTGCAGGCCTCCTCGGCGTCGCCGGCAAAGCCCGCCTCCGCAAAGGCTTCTTCGCCCGCGGCTTTCTCAAAGAGCGCCGCGGCGGCCTTGTGCACTGTCGCGCCGTCAAGGTCGGACGAGGCCGCAAGGACCGACTTTATGCCGATCGCCTTGATGTCCCCGCTTTCGCCGCTGCCGTCCGCGCTGATTCCCTCTACGGAAATGTAGGGCGCGATCGATTCAATATTTTCCGCGGTCCTCTCCGACAGGGGTATGAGCTTCGCCTTCCCCTCTTCGACGAGCTTTTCCATGCTCTCGGGAAGCCTCCTGATAGTGACGAAGGCCGCGTCGATCTCGCCGCTTTCAAGGGCGGCAGCCGCCTCGTCGTACCGCATGTTCTTCCTGGTCACAAGCGATTCGTCAATGCCGCTCGCCTTAAGGACGCGCTCCGCGCTCCGCTCGCTGCCCGACTCCTCCTCGCCGACGCTTATGGCCGCGCCCGCAAGGCCGTCGGAATCCTCGATTCCCGAATCTGCCGAGGCGACTATGAAGCAGTGCTCCGTGTAGAGCGCCGCTACCGCCCTTACCTTTTCGGCCGGGCTTCCCGCATAGTCCCCCTTGCCGCTGGCGGCTTCGGTGAGGAGGTCGTTCTGGACTATGGCGAGCTTGACGTATCCGCCCTCCATCAGCCTGATGTTGGCCGCGGACCCCGCGGTCTCCTTAACCTGCGCCGAGATTCCCGCATCTCCAAGTATCTTTGAAAATGATTCCCCCAGCGCGTAATAAGTACCGGCCTTGTCGGCGGCGCCGATCTTGACCGTGCTGCCGCCGCAGCCCGTAAGGGCCAGCAGGCAGGCAAAAAGCAGAGCTATAAATTTCTTCATGGCGTTCTCTTGAATAATTGCGGCACGACGCTTCGCGCAGGGCGCTGCCCCTGCCCTGCACTAACACATTATACAATAAGTCCCCGTCGTTTCAGGAGAGTTTTGTGCAAAAATCAATAAGCTTTGCGATTCAGCCTGCGCTTTCAATCGGAGCATGTCCGCGTGCCAAAGCAGCTCCCTCGCGGCCGTCCTGCGCGCTTTCCACCAAAAAAAAAGCGGGAACCTCCCCGCTTTAAAGAATAAGGCCCGGCTTTAATGGCGCGGGCGCCCCAATGCCATAAACGCCGCTATAGAAGCGTTTGCCCGCGGCCCGCCTTTACGCCTGCCCGCGGGCTTCCGGCCGCTTCTATGCCTGCTCATTTCAGATCATCCCCTCAAGCTTCAGCATCACCATCGAAAGAGCCGTGACGGCGGCGGTCTCGGCGCGGAGGATGCGCCGCCCGAGCGAGATGCATTTCGCGCCCGCGTCTGCCGCGGCCCGCGCTTCACTCTCCGCGAAGCCGCCCTCAGGACCTATGAAGACATAAATCTTCCTGCCTGCGCTTACTTCAGCCAAGGCCTCCCTCGTCCCCTGCGCCCCCTTGGAGAGCTCGTAGGGAAAAAGTATCAGGGCCTCGTCCCTGACGGCCTCTTGGAGCACCGTCCTGAAATCCTCCGGCAGGGCCACCTCGGGAAGGAAGGTCCTCTTGGACTGCTTCGCCGCGTTGTCCGCTATGGTCTGCCAGCGGCTTTTCTTTGCGGCGGCTTTTTTTGCGTCAAGGCGCACGACCGTGCGCTCGGTGATTACGGGAATTATGCGCGAAGCTCCCAGCTCCACGGCCTTCTGCACGATAAGGTCCATCTTGTCAGACTTAGGAAGCCCCATGCAGAGCACGACCTGCGCCGAGAGCTCGGCGTCGGCCTCTTCCGCGAACAGGACTTCGGCCCTGACGCCTTCCGGGTCCGAGCCTTTTACCCGGCAGGTCAGGATTTCGCCCGAAGGCGCGACCGCCTCGAAGTCGTCGCCCGCGCGGAGGCGGAGCACGTTCTTCATATGGTTCATGTCGGAGCCGGAGATGAGGATTTCATCGCCCGCCGCTGCATTTTCATTTATAAAAAAACGGTGCATGGATCCTCCTTGCCGCTGTGCGCGGGCTGCGGCCATCCAAAAACTTTTCCGCATAAAAACCGCGGCACACATCGAAGCGCGAACGCCCATCCGAAACTGCTGCCGCGCGTCTCCTGTCCTAAAGCTGCGGCATCGCGCCTTACTGCTTAGATTGCAGGTTTAAGCGCTTCACGCCGGCACGGCCGTGACCGACCGCCACTCGCCCATTTCTCCGACCTCCGCCGCCTTCATGCCCGCAGCTGCGAGCGCGGCCTCGATTATATCCATCTTTGACGCGAGGATGCCCGAAAGTATCAGCGCTCCGTCCTCCGCCATGAGAGGCCTTACGGCGGGGATTATCCCCGCAAGGATCTCGGCGATTATGTTCGCGGTGACGATCCTGTATCCGCCGCCGGCCTTTTCAGCTACGGATTCATCCTTTGCTATGTCGCCCGCGCAGAACACGAAGCCCTCAGCGCTTATCCCGTTCTTCGCCAGATTTTCGGCGAGCGCGGCCGGGACGTTCGGGTCGAGGTCGGTCGCGAACACTCTCGACGCGCCGTCCTTCATGGCGATCATCCCGAGTATGCCGCTGCCCGTCCCTATGTCGAGCACTGCGTCGCCCTCCCGTATGTTTTTCCTCAAGGCCTCGATCGCGAGCTGCGTCGACTCGTGCTGCCCCGTGCCGAAAGCGGTGCCGGGGTCCATGTAGAGCACGAGGTCCGCCTCGCCCTTGTCATTTTCCGAATCCTCCTCGAAGGACGGGACGATCCTGACGCCTGACACGGTGAACGCGTGGAAGTACTGCTTCCAGCTGTTCGCCCAGTCCTCCTCGCGGACCTCCTCCTCCGTGATCGTGCCCTCGCCGATGTCGCAGTAGGACGCGATTTCCGCGAGCCCCGCGCGCACCTTTTCAAGCACCTCGGCGGGATCGGCCTCCATCAGCGCAAGCTCCTTCCTGTCGCGCTCGGAAAGCTCGCCCTGATAGAGAGGCCCCGTTCCCGGATCGTATTTTTCTGAAAACGATCCGTCGCCGCGCCCCTTCTTCAGGTAGAAGGAAATCCTCGCCTTAAAGTCGTCCTCCGGAAGCTCGGGCACCACCTCGCCGAAGTAGCCGCCGTTCTCTTCGGCTCCGACGGGGCGAAGGTCGTCGATTTCGACTCCGATGATCCCGATGTCGTTGAGCATGCTGCCGATAAGGTCCTCGGCTCCTTCAAGCGTATGGATCGTGTACTTAGTCCATTCCATCTCAAACCTCTTCGCCGCTCGCCTTCGCGAACTCCTTAAGGGCCTTCTTCTGCGCGTGGCTCAGGCGCGTGGGCACGTCAACGACGATCGTTACGTACTGGTCTCCCCTCACGTTCTTGTTCCTGACTGAGGGCACGCCCTTGCCGCGCAGCCTTATGCGCATGTCGTTCTGCGTGCCGGCCTTGACCTCGTACTCGACCTCGCCGTCGACCGTCCTTATGCGGATCTTCCCGCCGAGCGCCGCCTTTGTAAATGAAATCCGCGACGTCGTATAGATGTCCATGTCGCTGCGCTGGAAGCAGGGATCCTGCCGGACGTAGACTTCCACCAAAAGGTCGCCCCTCGGCCCGCCGTTCGTCCCCGGCTCGCCCTTGTCCCTTATGCGGACGCTCATGCCGTTATCGATTCCCGCGGGGATCTGGACGCTGATCTTCTTCTTCGAGGTCTTGTAGCCGCGGCCGCCGCAGCTGGGGCACTTCTCCTTAATGACCTTGCCCTTGCCGCCGCACGCCGGGCAGGCGCTCTGCGTCTGCATCATCCCGAAAATGGACTGGCGCGACGTCACGACCTGTCCCGTGCCTCCGCAGTTCTTGCAGGTCTCGGGGCTCGTCCCGGCCTTCGCGCCGCTGCCGCCGCAGGCCTCGCAGGGGTCTTTGAGGTTCAGCGAAAGCTCCTTCTCGCAGCCGAATACCGCCTCCTGGAAGGTGATCGTCACGGAAGCCCGCACGTTCGCCCCGCGCATCGGCGAATTTGCCGAGTACGCCCTCGAAGACCTCGACCCGAAGAGGTCGCCGAAAATGTCCCCGAACATCGATCCCATGCCCGAGGAGTCGAAGCTGAATCCCTCAAAGGGGTTCCCTCCAGCGCCTCCCTCGAAGGCCGCGTGGCCGAACTGGTCGTACTGGCGGCGCTTTTCGGGGTCGGAAAGCACGGCATAGGCCTCCGAGGCCTCCTTGAACTTCTCGGCCGCCGTCTCGTCGCCGGGGTTCACGTCGGGGTGGTACTTCTTGGCGAGCTTCCTGTACGCCTTCTTGAGCGTGTCCTCGTCGGCGTTCTTGTCTACCCCGAGCACCTCGTAGTAATCTCTCTTGTCTGCCATAAATGCTCCTTTGCCGCCGGCGGCCCATTCGCCCGTCCGTCAAATAAAATCCCGGACGCCGCTTAAGCTGCCGCGGCCAAGTTATTCTTCGGGCTTTTTAAAAGGGGAGCCCTTCCCTTTAACACGAACGCCGACCGGCGTCCAAACCTGGCGCCGGCCGATGCGTTTTATCTTAGTCTTGCGCTTCTTAAGTGAAGCCTTAGCCCTGACGGCTTTCGCTTACGCCCGCGCCGTCAGACCTCGGTGTAGTCGGCGTCGACGACATCGTCGCCGGCTCCGCCGCCCTGCTGCGTCCCGCCCTGGGCTGCGCCGCCCTGCGGGGCCGCTCCAGCCTGAGCGCTCTCGTACATCTTCGCGAAGAGCTGCTGCGCGGAGTTCATGAGCTTCTCGGTGCCGCTCTTTAAGGCAGCGACCTCGTCGTCGGAAAGAGCCGCGTTGTTCTTGTTCCTATCTACGACTGCCTTCAGGTCGTTCAAGTCCTGCTCGACCTGTCCCTTGGAGCCGGCGTCGAGCTTGTCGCCGGCCTCCTTAAGGGCATTTTCAACCTGGAAGACGAGCGACTCGGCTTCGTTCTTCGCGTCGACGCCTTCCTTGCGCTTCTTGTCCTCTGCCTCGTACTGGGCGGCTTCCTTGACCGCCTTGTCGATCTCGGCGTCGGACATGTTCGAGCCGCCGGTTATCGTGATGTGCTGCTCCTTGCCCGTCCCCATGTCCTTCGCGGATACGTTGACGATGCCGTTCGCGTCGATGTCGAAGGTGACTTCGATCTTCGGGACGCCGCGGCGTGCGGGCGGGATCCCGTCGAGCCTGAACTGGCCGAGGGACTTGTTGTCCGCCGCGAACTGCCTCTCGCCCTGAAGGACGTGGATGTCGACGGCCGTCTGGTTGTCGGCAGCGGTCGAGAAGACCTGGCTCTTCTTCGTCGGGATCGTCGTATTGCGCTCGATGAGGCGGGTGGCGATGCCTCCCTCAGTCTCGATCGAGAGCGAAAGCGGCGTGACGTCGAGAAGCAGGATGTCGCCCGCGCCCTTGTCGCCCGAAAGCTTGCCGCCCTGGATGGACGCGCCGAGCGCGACGCACTCGTCCGGGTTGAGGTTCTTGCTAGCTTCCTTGCCGGTCAAAGCCCTGACCTTCTCCTGGACCGCCGGGATCCTGGTCGATCCGCCGACCAGAAGCACCTTCGTCAGGTCGGAAGCCGAAAGGCCGGCGTCCTGAAGGGCCTTCGTGACGGGGATAGCCGTCCTCTCGACGAGGTCATGCGTAAGCTCGTCGAACTTCGCCCTGGTGAGGTCCATGTCGAAATGCTTCGGGCCGTCGGCCGTAGCCGTGATGAACGGAAGGTTGATGTTGGTCGTGGTGGAAGAAGAAAGCTCCTTCTTCGCCTTCTCGGCCGCTTCCTTGAGCCTCTGGAGCGCCATCTTGTCATTGGAAAGGTCAACGCCTTCCTTCTGCTTGAAGTCCTGAAGCATGTAGGCCGTGACCGCGTTGTCGAAGTCGTCGCCGCCGAGGTGGCTGTCGCCGTTGACCGCGAGGACCTCGATGACGCCGTCGCCGATCTCGATGATGGACACGTCGAAGGTGCCGCCGCCGAGGTCGTAGACCATGATCTTCTGGTCCTTGTCATTGTCAAGGCCGTAGGCGAGCGCCGCCGCCGTCGGCTCGTTGATGATACGCTTTACCTCAAGGCCGGCGATCTTGCCGGCGTCCTTGGTGGCCTGCCTCTGCGCGTCGTTGAAGTACGCGGGGACCGTGATGACCGCCTCTGAGACCTTCTCGCCGAGGTAGTTCTCTGCGTCGCTCTTGAGCTTCTGGAGGATCATCGCGGAAACCTCCTGCGGCGTGTACGCCTTGCCGCCCATAGTGACCTTCTCGTTCGTGCCCATCTTCCTCTTGATCGAGGAAATGGTGTTGTCGGCGTTCGTGACCGCCTGCCTCTTGGCCGGCTCGCCGACGAGCCTCTCGCCCGACTTCGTGACCGCGACCACCGACGGGGTCGTGCGCGCGCCTTCCGCGTTGGCGATGACGACCGGCTGTCCGCCTTCCATGACCGCCACGCAGCTGTTCGTAGTACCTAAGTCTATACCGATAATCTTGCTCATAAATAATTCCTCCTGTTATCCTTATTCGCCGGCCGGTAGGGCCGGCCCCTTGGCTGATTTTATATTTAACCGCTCGCCGCGCGTCCGTTGCTCCGCGCGCTGCGGATGCCGCCTTTAGTTCGCGACCGACACCATCGAATGCCTTACGACTGTGTCTTTGTACATATATCCTTTCATCAGCTCCTTCGCCACGACGTTCTCTCCGAGGCTGTCGTCCTCCTCGTGCATCACCGCGTTGTGGAGGTTCGGGTCGAAGGGCTTTCCCACCGCTTCGATCGGCGTTACGCCGAGGTCCTTAAGCGCCGCGGAAAGCTGCTTGTATATCTTTTCCATCCCCTGGGTGAAAGGATCGTCCTTGTCCTCTTCCTTGACCTGCGAAAGCCCTCTCTCGAAGCTGTCGACGACCGGGAGGATCTTCTCGATCACGTCCTTCGCGCCCGCCGCGTACATTCCGCTCTTCTCCTTCTCGGAACGCTTCCTGAAGTTGTCGAACTCGGCCATAAGCCTAAGCCCTCTGTCCTTCTCGGCCTTGAGCTCCTCGTCCTTCTTGGCGAGCTCTTTCTTCGCGCGCCTGCCGAAGAAGCCTTCCTTCTCTTCCGGAGCCTCGTCCGCGCCGACGCCGGGCTCTTTTGCCCCGCCGGCCTCATTGCCGGCGCCTTTGTCGCTTTCCGCACCGGCCTTTGCTTCCGCGGCCTCTTCTTTTTCTTCTAACGGCTCTTCTGCGGCAGGCTTTTCTTCAGCCTCCGGGCTTTCATTTTCAGGGGAATCCCCCTTTGCCGCCGCTGCCGCTTTGGCCTCCTCTACCGCCGCCTTCACGGCTTCGGCGCAGGAGCCTTCGCCCTCAAGCGAGGCCTTTTCCATCTCAGCCATTTCAACTTCCTCCTTCATATAGTCAGCGGGTCCTTAAGGCTATTCGCCTTCCTCCCCGTCCTTTTCATCCGTGTCGATCACGGCGCCGTTTTTGAAAATGCTGTCAAGCGACGCCCTGACGTCCTTCAGCTTTCCGACTACCTTCTCGTAGTCCATCCGCTTCGGGCCGATGATCCCGACCGTGCCGCTCATGCCGTCGCCGAGGTCGTAGGTCGCGGTCACGACGCTGCAGTCCTTCATTTCCTCGACGGGGCCTTCCTCGCCGATGTATACCTGGATGTCGGCGCCGTCCTCTTCGGAATCGCCCGATCCCTTAAGGAAGCCCGCCAGGCTGTCCTTGTTCTCGAGCGTCGTTATCAGGCGCATCGCCTTCTGGCTCTCCGCGAGCTCCGGATAGCGGAAAATGTTGTCCGCGCCGCTCGTGTATATTTCCATGTTCTCGTCGGTCTCTGCCCTTATGACCTCCGCGATGGTGTCGAGCACGCTGCTGACCACCTTGCCGCGGCCGCCGGACATCTCCTTTAGGTTCGATATCAGTCCGAGGTTTATGTCCGCGAGCGTGAGGCCGTTCAGGTGGGTGTTGAGCAGGAGGTTCAGTTCCCCGACCTCCGCCTCGGTTATGTCCTCGTCGAGGTCCAGGATGTGGTTCTTTACTATGTTGCCCTCGACTACGACCACGTTGACCAGCTGCCTGGGCGAGAGCCTCGAAAGCTGGATGAACTTCACCTTGTTGCCGCGGTAGGACGGCGCGGAAATGATGCTCGTGTAGTTCGTCTGCGCCGCGAGCACCTGAACGATCTGCTTGAGCATGCTCTCAAGGCGGTTCGTCTTGTAGAGCATCAGCGAATTCATCGCCTCGGTGCGCTTCGTCTGCCTTTCTGCGAGGCTGTCGACGTAGAGCCTGTAGCCCTTGTCCGTCGGTATCCTTCCCGCCGAGGTGTGCGGCTGGAAGATGTATCCCATCTCCTCTAAGTCGCTCATCTCGTTCCTGATCGTCGCCGACGACAGGTTCAGGTCGGTGTACTTCGATATCGTCCTCGACCCGACCGGCTCCCCGGTCTCCAGATAGTTCCGGATGACCGCATCCAGAATCTTGCGTTTTCTCTCATCCAGTTCCATCGTTTCCTCCTGTTGTTAGCACTCATACTTTCGGAGTGCTAACATCTGTATGTAATATACGCCCCGCCCCCTTGGCTGTCAACCCATTTTTCAAGAATATTCATTGAAAATGAACCTCTCCTGCGCCGCTTTTGCCTGCCTCTTGTTAAGCGCGTTTCTTTACATCCCGCCCTCCCCGCGTTATACTTTGCGTGTCTAACGGTTAAAAACGTGCGGGTTCTTTTAACCGCCGCATACGGGCGTTTCGCCCGAAGGGGAGGAAATAAATGAAAAACAGGATTTACCGCGCTCTTGCAGCCGTCTTAATCTGCGGCTTCGCCGCCGCGCTTTTCGCCGGCTGCGGAAAGAAAAACGATGCCTCTGCCGCCTCGGGTTCCCCGTCGGCAGTTTCTGCTTCATCCGCATCCGCCAGTTCAGATTCCGCTTCCGCTGCTTCGGAAGAATCCTATGAGGTGCCCTCTTCGGTGAGCGGCACCGTCAAGAGCGAGGAAGGCATAGTCGACAGCGCCGATGAGAACGCCCCCAACGGCACGGGCGACGCCTCGCTTCCGGACTACCTCACCGATTCCGACGACGAGGTAGCCGACGACTACCCGACCGACGCCTCCTACGTCCCGGGAGAGGGCATAGCCGTGGCGCCGGGAACCGAAGCCGCCCCCGAGACGGGCGCGAGGGAGCTCGCAGTCGGCGAGACGGCCGTCCTCGAGTCGGACACCGGCTCCTACGAGCTCACGGTCACGAGCATCGCCCTCACCGACGAGCGCCTAGAGGAAATGCCCGCCCCCTACGTCGTGAAAGTCTATTACACCTATAAGAACATAAGCTCCGGCGACGACCTCCTGCTCGGCGACCTCTCCTTCCACATGGTCGACGGCAACAGCCTCGCCCTCTACGATTACACCTTCGACCTCGGCGACGCGGACGCGAACCCGCTCCCGCAGCCTGTCAATGAAGGCGAATCGAGCACCGCGGTACTCGGCTACGTCCTCACGGAAATCCCGCAGAACGTCACCCTCGTCTTCGACGACCTGAGGGCCGGCGGCTCTTCCACGGAGCTCTACTGGAAGGTTTCCCTCGGCTGACACGGATCCCCCGCCTTTAGTAAAGAGGCGGGGGATTTTTATATGCGCGGGCCGTTAAGGCGCAGCGGCCGTCAATCCCCTTCACGCAAAAAAGCACGGTCCACACGGGCCGTGCTTTTTGATTTCGCGCGCTTTAGTTCCTGCCGCAGCAGTACTTGTACTTCTTTCCCGATCCGCAGGGGCAGGGCTCGTTGCGGCCGATCTTCTTCGGCTTCACGATCGTCCCCGACTTCTTCTGCTCAAGGTAGAGCTCGTGAAGCCTCTCCTCGCTGAAGATTTCCTTCCACTGCGGGAGGTTGTAGAGCCAGTCGGCCTTGGCGTCGACCATGTTCTTGTAGAGAAGCTCTTTGTCGAACTTGAGCGAGACTTCCGTATCCTCGGTCATCGTCTCGATCGGGTTCGCCTCGACCAGGCTGTCGTTGATGCCGTCGAGGAAGCCGACCATGAACTCGACCGGGATCTTGTACTTGTCCGCGAGCTCCTTGACCGTCCCCTTGACTTCCTCGTCGGGATTGTCGAGGAGCTGGCTGTAAATGCCCTTCTCCACCGTGAAGTAGGTCTTCCAGAGAGCGTCGAGCACCTTCGGATCCGCGTTCCTGTTGTATGCCTTGTTGCGCCATTTTCCGAGGAGCGAGTCCTTGTCGACGTTCTTAAGCTCCTCTTCGATCAGATCAGTCTGTGCCATAATCATCCTCCGTCCGGGCATCGCCCATCGATCCACGAGGCGTCGTTCCCCGTCTTTAGCACCTTTCTTGCCCTGCCTCATTTTGAAAATGAACGCCAGGGTCGTTTCCTCCTTAACGCGGGCTTTTTATCCGCCCGCCGCATCCAAAGACTATACCACAATGCTCCATCAAAGGCAAACTCGCCTTAAATTCCGCCCCGCCCGAGGCTGCAGGCCCGGCCGCCCTCGGAAGCGCCTGAAAGTGCATTCATTTTCAGAGCCTGCTCTTCCTCCAGATAGAGCGGTTCAGGCCGCGCCTCCCCTTCCCCGCAAAAAGCCCCTGCCGGCATCCTCAAGGGGACTGGGCAGGGGCTTTTGTATTTCATTTACATTTAAGCGTGCGTATCAAGCTGCGTCACCCGGCTTTAAAGCGCGACTCGTTGAAGTTCAGACCCCTCGCCGACACGAAGGCGGCGAAGCTGCTGTAGCCGATGTACTTTACAAAAGCGTCCGTGTGCGCCCTGTAGGAAGTCGTGTCCATGTACTTGAACACGTCCGCCGAAGGCTTCGCGTTCTCCGCCGGGAAAGTCCAGCTCGAGGTGTAGTCGTAAAGGCCTACGTACCAGCCCGTGGTCTCGTCCATCTCGCGGTGTATGCCGTACACGTCGATGTTGTCGTCGAACTCGGCCAGGTAGTAGCCGAGCGCGATCGCTGCGGCCTGCTCATTTTCATAAGTGACGCCGTTCGTCTTCGAGCAGATTCCGACCTCCGAAAGGATGATCTTCATGTCGCTGCGGTAGGTCTCCTTCATGTACTTGGCGAAATAGCTCATGTTGAGAGGAGTTATCTGCTGCGAGGTGCCGCTGTCGGTGACCGTCCAGGCGCGGTTCCAGATTCGCGGATCCTGCTCGGGCGAGGCATACGGGTGCATCGAGATATCCCAGTCCACGCCTCCCTGGCGCTTTAGGTCTGTGTCGAAATCCCTCACCAGATCGATTCCCTTGTAGGTTCCCGAAAGGTTCCACGAAAGGTTCCAGTTGTGGTCGAGCGAGATGTACGTCTTCGCGTTCGCCCAGGTGCTCTTGACGCAGGTGTTGAAAAGCCTGAAGGCCTCCGCGAAAGCTTCATGGTAGGTCGCGTAGGATACGTCGCCCGAGTACTGGTATACGTTGTACTGGTCAGACTCGTTGCCGTAGACGTAGTTCGTGACCAGGATCTCGTCCTTGGTCCAGAGCTCGGCGAGGCAGGTGAAGAGGGCTTCGAGCTTCTTGCGGTTCTCATTTTTCGTATTGAGGGCGTAGATGGCCGCTCCTCCGAACCTGCTGCCCGAGACCGCCGACGGAAGGATGTAGTCGGTGTAGGCCGTATTCGAGAGGTAGAACACCGCCGTTATGACCATGCCGCGGTTCTTGAGGTTCCGAAGCTGCGCCGTGTATCCGTCGACGCCGGAGCTGAAGTAATAGGTCTTTCCTTCATATACGTAGGGATGTCCCGTGCCGTCGAGGAAGGCCTCAAGCGGTATGTCGACTGTGACATGGCTGCAGTTGAGGTCGGAGGCGAGCTGGATGGCCGTGTCGCACATGAGGACCTTAAGGCCCTTCTTGGTCGCCGCGGTCGGCGCCGCCGCCGTGTTCGTAGCAGCCTGCTCCGGGTTCGTGATGTAGAAGCCGTTGCTCATCGCCATGTAGCTGCCGCCCGAAAGGCGCGCTACATAGAACTTGGACTGAAGCACCGACGCCGAAGTGCCCTTGTTGAGGTTCGTCGTAAACGACACGTTCGAGGAATACGCGGCCGAAGCGACCGGCGAATATCCCGAAAGGCTCGTCGCATAGGACGGCACCGCGAAGAGGTAGAGCTTTCCGTCGTCGGAGGGAAGGCTTCCCCCAACGCTTGCGCTCACGCCGACCTCGGTCTTAGAGGAAGTCACCTGGCAGGAGGTAATCTCGGCCGTGCCGATCTGCCACTGCCTGGAGATCCTGGTGTAGTCCCTGTCATAGAGGATCGCCGCCACTCCGTCGTCCTCGGAAGCGTCCTTAACGGACATGCTCCAGTCGTCGTCCGCCAGTGAGTAGAAGCCTACGTTGCCGGTCGAAAAGGTCTCTATCGTCCAAAGCTGAGTGGCTGCTCCGGTATAGGTGCTGAAATTGAGCTCGACGTAGGCCGTGGGAGCCGAGTTGGTCGTGAGCGCGAGGGAGGTATTGGACGCGGGCGAGATCTTGTAGCAGACCTTGCCGCTGACGCTCATCGGCGTCATGACGAACTTCTGGAGGTCGCTCGACTTCCAATCCTTAAGCACCGCTGCCGCGCCCGAAGAGGACGAAGCCGCCGTGAGCACGCGGTCGGAATTTATCGCCTCGCGGATAACGACTGTGCGCTCTTCGTAGGCATCAGTGCCGATGGACGCTGCCTCGGTCGGAACCGGCGTGTTCGTCGCCGTCGGAGTCGGGGTAAATGTAGCAGTCGGGGTCGGAGTATTCGTCGCGGTCGGAGTGAAGGTCGCCGTCGGGATCGGAGTCGCGGACGGAGTCGGGGTCGCCGTCGGCTCGACGTATACAGAAGCGTCGACCTTCTGCGAGGGCTCCGGAGAAGCCGTCACGAACTTCTGGCGCATATAGGGCTTGTTCTTGAAAATGGTAAGCTTTATGCCTTCCCCGCCCGCCTTTTTCGCGGGGCAGAGGCTCGCCGTCATGCGGTTCCTCGCAAGGAACACGACCGTGCCGTCGCTCTGCGTCGCGGGGCGCCACAGCTGGTCGTCGGAGCCGACGGCGTCGGCATGCACTATCTCGGTATTATTTTCCGTGCTGCCGTCCTTCAAGGTCAGGGCCTGCCCCGTCGCCTCGTTGACGAGCATGTAATAGCCGTTCCAGACGTACCTGTACACGTACCTCTGGGAGGCGTCCTGCTTCGCGGCGGTAAGATGCGCGGCTGCATCGGACGCGGCCGTGACGGCATAATTGTCGCAGCTCGACGGGCGCAGGTAGATGCTCCCCTCGATCGGCGTAAAGTCGGCCTTCGTAAGCACGAAGCTCTGGACGGCGGAGGCATCCTTCGCCCTTAAGGTCACGCCCGTGCCCTTCTTCGCGGTCTTCGCCGAAAGGTAATAGGTAGGATCCTTGCGGTTCCTGAACGAATAGGTGCCGTCGGAATTGGCCTCTAGTATCCACTGCTGGGAGTAGTCGCCGCTGTAGAGGTACTGCCTGACGTTTCGCGCCTGGCTTACCACGTTGTCCTGCGTTCCAAGGGCCTTGCCGCTCCTGAAATTGTAAATGATCCAGTAGCCTTCCGAATTCTGCCTGAGAGTAAAGCTCTGCGACTGGACTCCGCTGTAAACCGTAAAGCGGGCCTGCGCGTCGTTGGTATACGCGCCGTCCTTAATGCTCACAGCGAGGCTCTGGTCGGAGGACATCCTTATATTGTAAATGCCGTCGCTTTCGATGCCGCCGGCCGTCATGGCCTCGGTCTCTCCGGACTCGCCCTCTTCCGTAACCGCTTCTGCGGCCGTGGATGCCGTAGCTCCGGCCAGCAGCGCCTCGGAATCGCTTCCTTCAAGGCTTTCTTCCACCTGTTCAGCGGCGGACGCTTCGGCATCTGCATTTACCGAAGCTTCCTCGCTCTGGATGCTTGCCGCCTCTTCGGCGGCCGCCTCCGACGCAGGCTGCCCGTCGGCGGCCGCCTCCGACGCGGGCTGTCCGTCGGCGTAAGAATACACTCCGGTAAACTCGCCCGCCAAGACAGTCACGGCCAGGACCACGGCCAGCACGGCCATCAGCCTCCTCAGCCAGGAATTCCTCCCGAATTTGCCCATTTGATCCCCTTTCAAATTTCATTTGTGCTACACTGCTTCTGTGATGCGCCTTCGCCGCGCCCGTTCCAGAAACATTTTCGAAACATTTATGTAACAATTATGCACGAAGGCCGTAACATAGTAAACCCAAAACCTTTGTTCCCGAAAGGACGCATTCGATGAACCGCTGCCCTACCTGCGGAGGGTACCTCCGCTTCGACATCGCGTCGCAGAAAGCAGTCTGCGATTACTGCGACAGCGTATTTGAGCCCGAGGCCTTGGGAGCGGGCAAAGAAGCCGGCGAAAGCACGATCGAGGCCGACGTCTACCGCTGCCCTACCTGCGGAGGCGAAATGCTGACCTACGGCGCCGCCCTCGACGGCTTCTGCCCATACTGCGGCGGCCAGTCATTTATAGAAAAAAAGGGCGCCGCCGTCAGCCGTCCCGACTGCATCATTCCATTTTCCGTCACGAAGGCCGACTGCAAGAAGTCCTATTCGAGGATGGCCTTCCTTTCGCTTTTCGCTCCGAAGGGCTACCGCGACGAAGCGGCGCTTGAAGAATTCAGGGGCATTTACATGCCCTACTGGCTCTTCACCTACGACGGGCAGGCAGAAGTGACGCTCTCGGGGCTTCACTCCTACCAGAGGGGCAATTACCGGATCCACGACCACTACGCGATCGACACCCTGATGCAGCACCACGTGACCGATACCTGCTTCGAGGCCTCCGTATCCTACGACGACCGCTTAAGCTCCGCCGTCGCGCCATATGATTCGGAAAAGCTAAGGCCCTTCTATCCCGCTTATCTGGCGGGCTTCTACGCAGACTCCGCCGACCAAGACTCCGACAAGTTCTTAGAAGACGCCGATGTAACCTTCGATGTCATGGCCGAGGAGGCCGTCGAAAGGCGCATCCCCGGCTCCATAGAGCTAAAGACCGGCTCAATTTCCAAGAAGCTCTCCTTAAAGAAAGGCGGCCTTAATCGCTCCGTCTCCTCCGCCCTGCTGCCGGTGTGGTTCCTTACATATAAGAAGGACGGCCGCGTCGCCTACGCCGTCGTCAACGGCCAGACTGGAAAATGCGCGGCAGACATGCCCGTATCGACGCTGAAGTTTTCAATTTTCGCGCTGCTCTTGGCGCTTCCGGTCTTCCTTTTCCTCAACTCCTTCTTCGTGCCTACGCCGAAGGTGCTCCTGAGGCTGTGCTCCTTGATCGTCGCGGCAGTGCTTTTCATCTACTACTTCGAGCTGCGCGCCGTAAGGAGCCGCGACTCACAGATCGCCCTGTCGCGGGCGAAGCTGCACGGGAAGGCCGTTTTGCAGGCGAAAGCCGCCGGCAGCGCCCCCGTCAAGGTCAAGAAAAAGCGCGGAAGCTTCTCCCTTAGAAAGTTCTTCAAGGATTTCACCCTAAAGATCTTCGTGCTGATCTACGTCGGGTGCTTTGCCCTCCCCCTTTTGCCGCTCTTTTTCCGCCTGTTCGGGGGCGGGCACGCGTCCACGGCGGCGGGATCGCCGGTGCTCAACGTCATCTGCCTTGCGGCCTCGATCCTGCCCTTCGTCCTTATCTACAAGGCGTCGCTCAACGAAGCGCTCAACGCCGAAGGCCGCCCCCTTGCCTTCCCATTCAACGAGGCAAAAGTATCCGCCTCAATCGGCCTTGCGGCAGCCGCCGCGATATTCCTGCTCTTCCTGATTTCCCCGGTGTCCGACTATCCGTACTACTTCGCGTCCTTCGCGGCGTTTGTGGCAGTACTGCTGATATTCATAGACATCTTCAGGAAGTACAACTACCTCGCGACGCGGCCGCTGCCGCACTCGGGACTTGAAGGCGGCGACGCGGCCCCGCCGGACGCCTCCGAAACCCGCCGCGACGAAATCACCCGTAAAAATGCGGCTAAGGGGCAGGACTCATCCGGCGCCGCTCCTGCCTCTTCACTTGAAAATGACTCCGAAAGCGCTTCCCGCGCCTTCAAAGGCCCCGCTGTCTTATCGGCGACAACTACGGCGGCGCTGATCATTTCCGCGATACTGCTCTTAGCCTTTAGGGCGCCTTTTGCCGCTGCCTCCGGCGCGGACTACACAAACGGCTCCACCGGCTACGAGGCGCGCATCGACGACGACGCGGACCTGCTCACGGACGAAGAAGAGGCGGAACTCCTTTCGGAGATGGAGGTCATCACCGCCTACGGCAACGTCATTTTCGCGAGCACCGACGAGAATTCCTCGACCCCGCGCTCTTACGCCGAGTCGCTCTATAAGTCCTACTACACGGACCTTACGAAGAACGGCGTCGTGTTCCTGGTCGACATGGACAACAGGTACATTTGGATCGCCGGCATCGGGAACCTCCGCTACACGCTGACTTCCTCCTACGCGGACACGATCACCGACAACGTTTACAAATACGCCAGCAACGGCAACTACTACGGCTGCGCCTCCAAGGCCTTCTCGCAGATCCACGATGTCCTGCGCGGCTCGGACATACCGATGCCGATGAAGTACATATCAAATGCGCTTCTTTCGCTCGTGCTCGGCGCGCTCATCGCCTATATTATCGTAAGGCTTGTAAACCACAAGCCGAACGCTCTGGTGCCGGCGCTCGACGGCAAGGACTCCTACGTCAGCGTGCTCTCGCTGAACACGCGCAAGACCCACACCACGCGGATCTACTCCCCGCCTTCCGACAGCGGCGGAGGAGGCGGCGGCGGTGGCGGCGGCGGGGGAGGCGGCTCCTCGGGCGGCGGCCACAGCTTCTAAAAGCAGCTAGGTAAATGCAAAATGCCAAGAGAACTTTCCCGCTGCCAGCTCATAGAGCGCAGCATCAACACAAAATTCAGGAAAACGCTTTGGACGCCGTTCATGACGGCCGTGACGAAATACGAGCTCATAGAGCCCGGCGACCGCATCGCGGTCTGCATCTCGGGAGGCAAGGACAGCATGCTCCTCGCCAAGCTCATGCAGGAGCTTTCAAGGCACAGCAAAGTCCCTTTTGAACTCATTTTCCTGGTCATGGACCCCGGGTACAGCCCCGCGAACAGGAAGCGGATCGAGGAGAACGCCGCCCTTCTGGAGGTTCCGATAACCGTGTTCGAGACGGACATCTTCGCGGTGGCCGACATCCAGAAGAGCTCGCCGTGCTACCTTTGCGCCCGCATGCGCCGCGGCCACCTCTACAGCAAGGCTAAGGAGCTCGGCGCGAACAAGATCGCGCTCGGGCACCACCTCTCAGACGCGATCGAGACCGCCGTGATGTCAATGTTCTACAGCTCGAAGCTTGAGACGATGATCCCGAAGGTGCGCAGCACGAATTTCGAGGGGATGGAGCTCATCCGCCCGCTCTACCGCATCCACGAAGAGGACATAATCGCCTGGGCAAGGTACAACGGCCTCTCCTTCCTGCAGTGCGCCTGCCGCGTGACGGAGCGCTCCGCCGACCCCGACGCGCCCGGCGCCTCGAAGCGCCAGGAAGTCAAGCAGCTGATCCGCGAGCTAAAGAAAACTAACCCGGGCATAGAGGACAGCATTTTCAATGCCCTCCACGCCGTGTGGATCGACACCTTCCCGGGTTACGTCAGCGACAGGGAGTACCACAGTTTCCTGGAGCACTTCAAAGGAAAGTGAAAGCGCGGCTTTGCGCCGCGTCTATCGGAGGATATTTATGAGCGATCAAGCGGCTACGCGCAAGAGGCGGGACTGGACCGTGCAGCTTATGCGGATAATCGCCTGCATGATAGTCATCGGCGTGCATTCGCTGCCGAACGTCAAGATAAGTTCCGGCGTCTACTCGACTTCCAGGGTCTTCCTTTCCTGCGTGTTCGCTGACGGCGTGGCGATATTCTGGATGATTTCCGGCTTCTACCTCTTCAGGAACTTCAGCTACAGGAAGCTCCTGAAGCGTTCGGCCGCCAAGATCCTCGTGCCCTACCTTCTGTGCGAGGCTTTCATTTTCTATTTCTACGATTTCATCGCCGGCCGCAAGGGCCTGCTCGAAAGCATTTCCCACGGCTGGTCCGACTACGCAGAGGTGATAAAAAAAGCCCTCTCGCTGCAGGTCCTCGCGGAGCATTCAAACCATTACTGGTACATAATAGCCTACCTGATGGTTATAGCCGCCTCGCCGCTCCTCTATGCGTTCGCCGAAAAATACCTGACGAAGCCCGCGTCGAGTAAGATCTTCGCCGCCGCGGCCTTCGGTCTTCTGGTGCTGAACGACGTATCCTTGAACAAGGCGATGCATTTTTCCCATTACGGGGCCAGGGCTCTTGTGTGCGGCAGCCTCTTCGTGCTGCTCGGCTTCATCGTATATGAAAACCGCGGGCTTTTTAAGAACCGCATCTGGCGCATCCTCGCGCCCGCCCTTTTCTTCGGCCTAAACCTTCTGCGCATGTTCATACAGCTCTGGCTTTACACGTTGGAATCGAGCCCCAAGACCATCATTTACTGGTACACCTCCTTCGGAGCGGTCAATGCCCTTCTCGTCGCGGCCTTCTGCTTTTCATTTTCAAACGAAAACGAAAACGAGAGCCGCTTCCACGCGGCCATTGACTATGTCGGCTCGCTGACTTTCTGGATATACCTGATCCACAAGCTCGTCCAGAAAGCCTTGAGGTCGCTCGGCGTCCTCGCCTTCATAAAAAGGCACGCCACGGGCAGCGGACAGGACAATATCTTCACGAACTCGGCCTATTCGCTGCTGACCGTGCTCGCGATATTCACGGTGAGCGCGCTAATCTGCGCCGCATTAAAGGAAGCGCTGAAAATCCTCTCAAGGCTCAGGCCGAAATCCGCCGCGTCCTCTTTATGAGAAATGGCCCTATGCGATTCGCCGGGCTTTGGGCATTATGCATCCCAAAGGCGGGGCATTTTCTGATATAATCGCCGAAGCGTCCGCAGGCGGCTTTCACTTGCGGGACGCCATTCACCTAGGTTTTCATTTTGAAAATGATATTCAAAAGGAGCGAACATGGATTACGCAAAGGAATCACTAAGGCTTCATGAGGAGTGGCGCGGCAAGATCGAGGTCACGCCCCGCTGCCCCGTCGAAACTTCCGAGGACCTCGCCCTCGCATACACGCCCGGCGTCGCGCAGCCCTGCCTCGAGATCCAAAAGGACATCGACAAGAGCTATACCCTGACCCGCCGCTGGAACACCTGCGCGGTCATCACCGACGGCACCGCGGTGCTCGGCCTCGGCGACATCGGCCCCGAGGCGGGAATGCCCGTCATGGAGGGCAAGTGCGTCCTCTTCAAGGCCTTCGGCGGCGTCGACGCCATACCCTTATGCGTCCGCTCCAAGGACGTCGATGAATTCGTCAACGCGGTAGCCCTCATCGCGGGCTCCTTCGGCGGCATCAACCTCGAGGACATTTCCGCGCCGAGGTGCTTCGCCATCGAAGAAAAGCTCAAGGAGCGCTGCGACATCCCCATTTTCCACGACGACCAGCACGGAACGGCGGTCATAACGCTCGCGGGCCTTACGAACGCGCTGCGCGTGACCGGCAAGAAGAAAGAAGATGTGAAAATAGTGACCTCCGGCGCGGGCGCGGCGGCGATCGCGATCACGAAGCTCCTGCTCACCGCGGGCTTCGCCGACGTCACGATGACCGACCGGAAGGGCATCATCTGCGAAGGGCGCGCCGAGGGCATGAACCCCGTAAAGGAAGAGATGGCGCGCGTCACGAACCGCGGCAAAAAGACGGGGACGCTCGCGGACGCGCTCGTCGGGGCGGACGTATTCATCGGCGTTTCGGCTCCGGGCCTCGTCACCGCCGACATGGTCAGGTCCATGAACAAGGACGCCATCATCTTCGCCTGCGCGAATCCGACGCCCGAGATCTTCCCGAACGAGGCAAAGGCGGCCGGCGCCGCGGTCGTGGCCACGGGCCGCTCGGACTTCCCCAACCAGATCAACAACGTCCTGGCCTTCCCGGGCATCTTCCGCGGAACCTTCGACGTCCGCGCAAAGGAGATAAATACCGAGATGAAGCTTGCAGCCGCCAAGGCTCTCGCCGATTTCATAAAGCCCGAGGAGCTCTCCGCTGACCGCATCATCCCGCGGGCCTTCGACGAAGGCGTCGGAGCCGCGGTAGCGGCTGCGGTGGCCGACGCGGCCATTAAGAGCGGCGTCGCAAGGATTTAAGCCAATAGCCGCGCGGTCCATCCTGCTTTCACCCAGCAGGCCTCTTAACCGTCAGCGCGCAAAATCCTTGCGGCACGGCGCCGCCGCGTGCGCAGGCTGCCAAGCCCTGCGGGATTTAACTTAAAGCCGTAGATACGGCTGTGCCACAGGACAGCAATTAAGCGTGCAGGAGCCTCCCGCCCCTGCACGCTGTTTTTGTGTCTGCGTTTTTTGTCTTAAAGCTTAAAGGCATCCCCCAGAAGCTCTCCCAGCGTCCTGACCTTCTCTTCCCCGCCTTCGCGCACCATCACGACGGGAAAATCAGGCCCGCAGAATTCCGCAAGGCACTGGCGGCACGCGCCGCAGGGGCTGCAGAAATCCGCTGCCGCTTCCCCGGCTTTTCCGCCCGCGACCGCAATCGCCGCGAAATCCCGCCTGCCCTCGGACACCGCCTTAAAAAGCGCGGTCCTCTCGGCGCAGATGCAGCAGCTGTACGAGGCGTTCTCGACGTTGCAGCCCGCAAATACCGTGCCGTCCGCGCACAGCAGGGCCGCACCCACCGCAAAGCCGCTGTACGGCGCGTAGGACAAAGCCCGCATCGAAAGCGCCGCCTTCTTTATCTTTTCAATATTCTCTTTTTCCATGCGCGAACCTTCTTTTTGTATTCCTCTGCTTCTTGCTTTGAGTTTTTTGCGCCTCCGCTTTTTCGCGTTCCCCTGCGGCCTTCCATAAAACCGCTTCTATGGGAATCCATAGAGCCGAAGTCCGCGCAATAGACCAAGCAGAGGCGATATCCCTGAGTTAAGTCAATTACGGCTGACCCAGCAAAAGCGGGCCGTGCAATAAGCTCGCCGCCCGTGCTTTTATAAAGTCCTTGCATCTCAAAGGAGCTTTATCGCCTCGATAGCCGTGCGTATGGCCGCGTCGGTGTCGTGGACGACTGGATTGTCAAGCCCTGCCGCCGCCCTCTCCTGGTTCGCCACGGCTAGGAGCACAGTGCCGACGCGCACCCGGCGGAACGCGCCCGTTATGAAAAGCGCCGCGCTCTCCATCTCCGAGGCGAGGCAGCCCATGCGCTTCCACGCCTCCCACTTCGCCTGAAGCTCGCAGGAAACCGGCATGACCTCAGGCTCGTGCTGCCCGAAAAACGAGTCCTTGCACTCGACGACGCCGACGTGGTGATTGAGGCCGAGCTTGCTGGCTGCATTTACCAAAGCCTGCGTCACCTCGAAGTCCGCGACCGCGGGATACTCGATCGGCGCGTACTCTTTCGAAGTGCCCTCCATCCTGACCGCGCCGGTCGCTATCACGATGTCGCCGCTTAGGACCTCCGTCTGCATCCCGCCGCAGGTTCCGACGCGGATGAAGGTCTTCGCCCCGCAGCGCACCAGCTCCTCCATCGCGATCGCCGCCGAAGGCCCGCCGATGCCCGTCGAGGTCACCGAGACCTTCCGCCCGCCGAGCTTCCCCGTGAACGTCAGGTATTCTCTGTTGAAAATGATTTCTTCCGGGTCTTCAAAGTAAGCCGCGATCTTCTCGCACCGCCCGGGATCCCCTGGAAGGATGACGAACTCGCCGACGTCTTTGGGCGACAGCTGCGTGTGGTACTGGCGGCTTTGGTCTTCCGAATAATTGATCATCTTTAACTCACCTCCTTTTTTTGCTTTAAGACATCGCGCCCGCGCAGATTACTTCTCGCCGACTCCGTTCTTAGCGCAGACGTCCGCGAGCACGCACTCTCCGCACTTTGGCTTCGTCCTGGCGGTGCAGACCGCGCGGCCGTGGTCAACGAAGCGGTGGCAGAGGGCATTTCCCTCGTCGGGGGGAATTATTTTCCAGAGCGCCTTCTCGACCTTGTAGGGCTCCTTTATGCCGTCGACCAGGCCGATGCGGTTTACCAGGCGGATGCAGTGCGTGTCCGTCACGATCGCGGGCCTGCCGTACACGTCGCCCATTATGAGGTTCGCGCTCTTCCTCCCGACGCCGGGGAGCGCTAAGAGCTCGTCGAAGCTGTCCGGCACGCGGCAGCCGTACTTATCCCGCAGGACCTTCATACAGGCCGAAATGTCCCGCGCCTTGCTGTTGCCGAGGCCGCAGGGGCGCACGATTTCCGCGATCGCCTCGACCGGCGCGGCGGCAAGCGAAGAAACGTCGGGATAGGCCGCGTAAAGTCCCTTGACCACTTCATTTACCCGCGCGTCCGTGCACTGGGCGGCGAGGCGGACGCTCACGAGGAGCTTCCACGCCTCGTCGTAGTCGAGCGTGCAGTCCGAATCAGGGTAGGCTTTTTTTAAGCGCTCTATGACCGCGAGCGCGAGTTGCTTTTTTGTCATACCGTCTCCTTACGGCCGTTTGCGCAGCTTAACGTGGCAAGAGGGCTTAAAGTATGCTATACTCACCCACCGAAACGGTAGCCGTTTCCACAATCATAGCATGATTGCGCATGATTTGACCCGCACTTTGAGCGCCGCAGGCTTTCTTCCTGCTTTGCGCTCCGCGGGTCCTGGCTTTGAAAGAGGGGAAAATGAACAAATTCAAGGCTTTCCTCAAGAGGAAAAACATCGAAGTATCCGCCAAGAGGTACGGCATCGACGCCCTCGGCGCCATGGCGCAGGGGCTTTTCTGCTCGCTCCTCATCGGCACGATCATCGACACGGTCGGGACGCAGTTCAACATCGGCTTCCTGACGCAGGCGGTCGCGACCGTCGCCGGCAAGGAGTACACGGTCGGCGGCCTGGCCTCGGCGATGTCGGGCCCCGCGATGGCGGTCGCCATCGGCTACGCGCTCTCCTGCCCGCCGCTCGTGCTCTTTTCACTGATCACGGTCGGCTTCGCCTCCAACGCGCTCGGCGGCGCGGGCGGGCCTTTGGCGGTCCTCTTCGTCGCGATAATCTCAGCCGAGTTCGGCAAGGCGGTCTCAAAGGAGACTAAGGTCGACATCCTCGTGACGCCGCTCGTGACAATCGGCGTCGGCATCGGGCTTTCCGCCCTCATCGCTCCTTTCCTTGGGAACATTGCCATGCGCTTCGGCGACATCATCAAGTGGTCGACCGAACAGCAGCCCTTCATAATGGGCATCCTCGTGTCCGTACTCGTCGGCATCGCGCTGACGCTCCCGATTTCCTCGGCGGCCATCTGCGCGGCGCTCGGGCTCACCGGCCTTGCGGGCGGCGCCGCCGTCGCGGGCTGCTGCGCCCAGATGGTCGGCTTCGCCGTCATGTCCTTCCCTGAAAACCGCTGGGGCGGCCTCATCTCTCAGGGCATCGGGACTTCCATGCTTCAGATGGGCAACATCGTCAAGAACCCGCGCATCTGGATCGCTCCTATCGTCACCTCAGCTATAACAGGGCCTCTTGCGACCTGCCTCTTCCATCTGGAAATGAACGGCGCCGCCGTTTCCTCAGGCATGGGCACCTGCGGCCTCGTCGGCCAGATCGGCGTATACACCGGCTGGGTCAACGACGTCGCCTCCGGAGCGAAGTCGGCCATCACCGCCTTCGACTGGATCGGGCTGATCCTCATCTGCTTCGTCCTCCCCGCGGTCCTCACCCCCCTCATCAACCTCTTCTGCAGGAAAATGGGCTGGGTCAAGGACGGCGACATGACGCTTTAATCCGTTTAATCCGATTAAACCGTTCGTTTAAAACGTCCCTCAGATGCCTCCGACCGCTTGACATCCCTGCCCTCTTGGACGTATATTCAAGTCACTGTCTTACTTCTTGGGCCTGTACAGGTTTCGACGGGGGTACTGAAGGCAGGGAAGCCATCCGCTTCTCCGGCAGCGAATAAACCGGAATCTAAAATTAAACGCTGACTACGATTACGTACCAGCTGCGGCCTGATAGCCGCACGTCGGCCTGAGTGCACCCGCACGTTCAGTCACCGGCGCCAAAAATGCGGGAAACGACGTTTGTTAAGCTTTGCGCAAACGGGCGTATTGATGAAGCTACCGAATCCGGAAGGAAGCCGCTCGCCGGCCGGATGAGGGAATTTAAAAGGAGCGGCTGTGATGGGAGACGCCCTGATGGATGGATTTTCGGACGCGGGTTCGATTCCCGCCAGGTCCACTAAAAAGCCGCCGCGCTCAGAAAGCGCGGCGGCTTTTTCATTTCCGATCACTCCTTAAAAGAACCTCGTCCCGCCTCAGCCCTCACCTCATAAGGCAGAAATGCATGCTGTAGATGAAGGTCGTTGCCGCCACGAGCGCCCCCGCCGCCATAAGCAGCTTGTTCTTCTCCGCGTCCTCGCCCGGCAGGCCGTACTTGCCGATTGTCTTTAGCGAGAGGATTATCAGCGCGAAATAGAAATACATGAAGATGCGCGTCGAGGAGGCGTACACGGTAGGCGAAAGCCCGAGCATCACGCTGCTGCCGCCGCCCGCCAGAAAGATTATTACGTCGCGCACCGCTTCATTTACAGAATCGGCAAGCCACACGAGGGCGAGCACGGACGAGGCGATCAGCGCCGCGCTGCAAAGAAGCGCGAAGAGCGTGCCATAGTCCTTCAGCGACACCGAATATATCTCGCCGGGCAGGGAAAGCTTGTCGGCGATCAGCGGGAAGCCCGAGAACACGCATACGTAAATGAAGCTTATAAGGAGCGGGAGCGACGCCGCCGCGGTCTTTACCGCGCTCTTCGTCTTCTTGAACACCGCCGCCGAAAGCACCGCTGAAAACGCGAGGAATATCGGGTTGAAGCTGCCCGCGAACGCGGAAAAGAGGTTCACCGTCCCTATTGCCAGCTTTTGCCACAAAGGCGCCTGCGCAAAATTCGGCCAGTAATTCTCGCTCTCTTTCAGGGTCCTCATAGCGTTGCCCGGGCACAGGACGAGGGCGTTCACGAGCATGAATGCCGTGATGATAAGGCAGACGGCGGCAAAGGCCGGAACGCGCCTGCTGCGGATCGTGGATACGGCCGCGTAAAGGCCCAACACGGCCATTATCGCGGCGCACTGCTCCTGGTTCGTAGCGTAGGCGCAGCAGAATATTCCGAAGATCCACTCGTACCATGCGAGCCTTTCGCCTTCCGCCTCTTTCTTCAGGCAGATGCAGGCGTAGAGCAGCCCCCATAGCGTAAAGGCGACGAAGCAGGTAGTCGTGAACCACCCCGCCGAGAACATATCGTAGAAGGGGTATAGCAGCACGAAGAGGCACGGCGTCCAAAGGCTCTTCTTCCATCCCGCAAGCTTTGTGACAAGTATCGGAAGCGTCACGAACGCGGCGACGTCTATGATGCGCCAAAGCCACTTGGCGCGGGCCAGGAGCAGCGTAAAGAATTCTATGAACACGCGCGACGACCATCCGTTGTACCTGACCTTGAGGATCTCCATGACCGGGCTTCCCGCCGCGACCTTGGTGAAATAGATATCGTCGTTGGTGTTCGTAGAAAGCACCGCGTGGTAAATGATGAACACCAGCGCAGTAAATGCAAGCGGGAAGATCCATGCCGCCCGCTTGTCCTCTTTTGAAAAAGCCATTTTAAAGTCTCCAATAAGGCTCCGAAAGCGCCTCGATAAACGGCGCTTAAGGGGTCATTTTCAATATTCCTTAGATCAGCGAATAGCCGAAGCCGTTGCAGATCGCGTCGACCTTCTGCTTCGCCTTGCACATCGGGCAGTCGGCCGCTCGGTAGGCGCGGTAGTCGGCGAAGTCGCTCGTGTCGAAGAGCGCGTGGACGGGGAAGCCGTCGATCTTGCTGACCGCCGAGAAGAGCGCGGAAATCCCAACGACCGTCCCGCCGTAGTAGTTGATGCTCTGCGCGGCCTGCTGGAACGACTTGCCCGTCGTGGCAGTCGCCATGAGAAGGAGCACGTTCTTGCCGCGGATCCAGCCCTCGAGGTTGTGGCGGAATATCATGAGGCCGTTGCCGTCGTACTCGGGCGTCAGGATGTACATCGCCTTGTGCGCGTTCTTTGAAAATACTCCGACCTTGGTCAGCTCGTTCGCCAGATAGGCTCCGATCACCTCGGTGCCGCCGAGGCAGACGATGGTGTCGATAACCGAGTCTATCGAATAGAAATGCGCGAGGGCTTCGGCGGCGGCCTTCGCCTCGTTCTGGCGCTTCATTATCGCCGCCATGTCCATGTAGTAGTTGACATGGGAATTGACTGTTACGAAGTGGCCCGGCACTACCCTGAGCACGAGGTCGTGGTACTTCTGCGAAGGTATCTTCCTGTAAGCTTCCATTCTGCCCTCCCGTCTAAAAATATGCTGTTCCGCCCTGTGAAAAAGCAGGCCTCCGCCCTCAAAGCCGGGCTTCCTGCAAAATGCTGCCGCTTTCGCGGAGCCGATGTGCGGATACGAAAATTATAGTTTACGGGAGCGTTTATTGTAAAGTTTGGAAACGCTTCTGCCAGGCCTCCCGCGCCCTGCTTTCAGGCGGCGTTTATTTACTTGCGGCCGCTTTAGGAGTATATTTTCTATCAGGCCTTGAAGGCCTTGTATTCCACGCAGCAAGGAGCAAAAAATGTCCAGTCAGGAATTTCTTTTGAAAATAAAATCCGAGAGCGCGGCCGCTCTCTCCGCCCTCATAGAAGCCGCCCGCCTCAAGAAAGGCGACATCGTCATAATCGGCTGCTCGACGAGCGAGGTCAAGGGCGAGCGCATCGGGACCGCTTCGGGCGAGGACGTCGCCGCGGCCCTGCTTTCAGGCTTTGCGCCCGTCGCCGACGAAGCCGGCATCTATCTTGCGGCTCAGTGCTGCGAGCACTTAAACCGCGCCGTAATAATAAGCGCCTCCGCCCTTTTGCCCCGCGCCGAGATAGTGAACGCGGTGCCGAAGACCCACGCGGGCGGCTCCTTCGCCGCCGCGCTCTACGCCTCCCTCACTGATCCCGTCGCGGTAGAGCACATAAAGGCCGATGCCGGCCTCGACATCGGCGACACTCTGATCGGCATGCACCTGCGCGACGTGGCGGTTCCGGTGCGCCTTCCCTTAAAGGAAATCGGGTGCGCGCACCTAGTGGCCGCACGCACCCGCCCAAAGTACATCGGCGGGGAACGCGCCGTGTACGACCCGGAGCTTGCGGGCGGTGAAGTCGCCCGCTAAGCCCCGGCAATTTTCATTTTCCTTCCTCAGCGGCCTTTTTCGACCTTTTCCACCTCGTCCTCGCTTACGTTGAGGTCCGTATTCTTGAACGTTTCTCCGTCGGGGAGCAGCATGTTCAGGCTGTCGACTTTGTTGATCACGGCAGAGGCGGAGCCGCACTCAAGGCCGAGCACGTGCCCGCCCTTTTCGCGGTCTTTTGAGATGAAATGGACGTGCCAGCCGCTTGCATTTATTCCGGAGGCATAGGACGGGCAGTATATGCACACGCAGGTCCCTTCAACGTCCTCATAGGTAAATTCATGCTGGCCGTCCGCCAAGAGCTCCGTCAGCGTCTCATCATACGGCTTTTCGGCGGCATCCTCGGAGCGGACGTGCATGCTTGTGAAAGTGCCGTCCACGCGGCAGACGTAAAAATAATTTTCCCCTTCTTCAGAGACGAGCCTGTCGAGCGCGGCGGTCATGCCGTCAAGGCTTTCAATGCCCGACACGTCCCCCGTAAACTCATCGTCCGCGTACCCCACGCAGGCGAAGGGCACCGTTATGCCGCTGTCCGATTCCTTGACGGTGCCGTCTCCGAGCGCCTGATACGCTTTTCCGTCGACAATAATCAGCTCTCCGTCGACTCCTTCGACCGTCCCGAGGCCGGTGTCGCCGTAGGCGAGCAGCTCCTGCATGGTAACGGAGCCCGTGAAGTCGCCTGCCGTAAGGGCCTGCACCGTAGATATCTGGGTCATCTGATCCTTGTCCGCGGATGCCGGATCCTGCGCCGACGCGCCTGCCGCGCCCGTGCCCCCGCAGCCGGCCATGGCGGCAGTCATGGCTAAAACCAGAACAATTGCTGCTTTCCTTTTCATTTCAGTTCTCCTTACTTGCTGTGACCGCCCTGCTTTATGTGCTCTGCCAGCGCCGACGCGACGGCTCTGTGCCCCGCCGGGGTCAGGTGGACGCCGTCGAAGGCGATTTCTGGATTCAGGGCCATAGTGTCAAAGAATTCGAAGCCGAGCCTTGCCGCCAGCTTTTTGTAGCTCTCGGAAAATCCCGCGGCGATCCTCAGGTACTCCTCGTGCATCGCAGCCTCCGACTCATTCTCCGGGCGGATTTTGAGCGGCGGCGGCGACATAATTATGACGCGCCTCCTCCCGCTTGCGCAGCTGCCTGTCTCTTCCGCCGAGAGGAGAATATACAGCCTTTCGGCGATTCCGTCAGCATCCTTCGCATAGAGCCTGAACACGTCGTTCGTCCCGAGCATTACCGCCATCACGCCGCAGTCCGCGTGCCTTTCAAGAAGCTCCCTGAATCCCAAAAGCCCGCGCGCCCCAAAGGGGACCACGCGGCCGTTCAAGCCTTCATTTTCAACCTGAAAGCCTGTCAGCTCCGAAAGGACGGCGGGCCAGCGGGAGTCTTTCCCGAACCGGCCGCCGGTCGCGGCGTCGTAGCCGTAGGTATTGGAATCGCCGTAGCAAAGCACCTTCATCTGGCCGCTCCCGTCATGCTTCAAAGCCCCAGCAGGGCCTTTTCATTTTCCGAAAAATCCCACTGCTCGCCCGGGAGCGTCTCCATGAGGCTCCGCACCTGCTGCACGATGAGCGGGGAGAAGTCGAGGTACCACTCGACCGTGTCCTTTATGTAATGTCGCCTGAAGGCCTCGTCGGTGTTGACTGCCGTCATGAGGTTGTGGACGCGGTCGGCGGTCTTGACCGTCTTTGCCATGGGGTCGCTGCGGATCGCGCCTACGTACTCCGGCTTGACGTACCCCGGGAACTTCGTGAGGAGCCGCACGCAGCGGAGCACCTTTTCGCCCCCGATCCGCCTTATCTCCTCTTCGGAAGCATCCGTGTCCTCGAGGAGGTCGTGGAAGAGGCCGGCTATCTGGAAGTCCTCGTCCATGCCCCACTCGGCGAGCATTTCCGCAACGGCCACCGGATGCGTGATGTAGGGGATTCCCTCGCGCCTAAGCGCCCCCTCGTGCATCTTCGTGGCGTACGCCAGCGCTTCGTCGTACCGAACGCCCATACTCTTCCTCCCTTGCCGCCGCTTAAGCTAAAAGCGGCCGCGCCTGCCCTGCTTTGAAAATAATATGCCTTGGTTCAGATCAGGCCCAGCTCAAGCAGCGCGTTCTTGATCCCGTCCTCGGAGATCGCCGACGTCACCATGTCCGAGGCTTCCTTCGCCGCATCCGAGCCGTTCCCCATCGCGACCGAGACCCCTGCCACTTTAAGCATGTCGAGGTCGTTGACGCTGTCGCCCACCGCTATCGTGTCCTCGATGCCGATTCCGAGAAGCTCGCAGACCTTCACGATGCCGCTGCCCTTGCTGAATCCGTTCGGCACGAATTCGGTCACCGTGCTGTCGTGCGACAGCGGCGTGAAGCTGTCGGCGAGCGCCTCGCAGCAAGCCGGCGTGTCGGCGTTCCGCGTGTCGCAGGAGAACTTCGAGATTTCCCAGCTGAGCCAGTTGTCCTTTATCTGAAGTAGCCTGTCGCCAATGTCCGCCTTTATTATCAGCCCATAGGGATCTTCTCCGAACTCATCGTCGTCGAAGTAGAGGTGGTTCCTTCCCTCGAGCACGGGCCGCATCCCGTAATGCCTCACCGTCGTTATCGCGCGCTCCGCGAGCGCGGGTTCGATTTCATGGCAGAACACGATGTCGCCCTCGCGGCTGAAGGGCTCCATTGCCCGCCCCTCGCCGTTCCACTCGATCATCGTTCCGCAGCCGCTCACGATTCCGTCGAAGCCGATCGCCATGAGGGCCGGATTGCTTATGAAGCCGCGCGTCCGCCCGCTGTTGATGAAGGCGAGGTGCCCGTTTTTCCGCATCCGCCCTATAGCCTCGGCCGCGCTTTTGGGCACGTCCATGTACCCGTCAAGGAGCGTGCCGTCAATGTCGAAAAATACTGCCTTCCTGCTTCCCATTTTCCACCTCATGCGGCGCCGCGTCTTGGCTCCGCACTTGAAAATAATCTTCTTTTTGCCTTAAAGCTCCCCGCTCGGGAAGGCTTTTGGGCGCCTTCCAACGAGCAGCCGCGCGGCGGGCCATTGCCGCCCGCAGGAGCCTTCCGTCGTCGGCGCCGCTCTCCTAAAATCGGCGGAGCCGTCCGCCCGCTCGGGCTTCCCTGCCGTTTCAGGCCTCACATCACTTTCATTTTCTTCATGAGCACAAGGAGCTTCCTTCCCATCGGAAGGCGCTTTACGTCGTCCTCGCCTAAGCCAGAATGCTTCATGTATACGGCGATGTAGGTGACTATCCCGACCAGGACGCTGACTCCCAAAAGAGCCGCGCTCGCCAGCTTGTGCGAGAAGACGCCGGGCAAAAGGAGCGCCGGGATCCAGTAGACCGCCGCGACGGGTATGGCCATCGCTATCGACCCGCACAAGGGGTTTATGACCAAGGTCACGGGGTCGTGCCTGTAGCCGACTATTTTCTTCATCGACCTGGCGTTCAGCACGCACACGCACAGCGAATAGAGTATGGTCGCGTAGAGCACCGCCCTTACGCCGAGGTCGGTCGTAAGCAGGAGCACCGCCAAAAAGCCGGCGTCGGCCGCCAAGGCGATCGCCGAATGGATGACGGGCAGCCGCGGGTAGCCGAGCCCCTGCAGTATGCCGTTCGTCACCGTCGACATGCTGTAGAAAATGATGCTGACCGACCCGACCGCGAGCAGGAACGCGCTCTCCGTGATCACCTCCTCGGCGTAGAGGATGTCGATTATCGGATAGGAGAGAACGGCGATTCCGACCGCCGCCGGATAGGCGATGAAGGCCGAAAGGCGGAGGCTCTCGCTGATCCTGCCGTGCGCCTCCTTACGGTCGCCGACCGCCGTGGCCGAAGCGACCGCGGGGATGAGGGCCGTGGCCGTCGCCGAGGCGAGGCCGATCGGTATGTTGAGGATGGGCTTGACCTGATAGCTGTACAATCCGTAGAGCGCGCTCGCGTCCATGCGGTAGCCCCTAAAGTCCATTATGCGGTTGAAGATGCTCTGGTTGACTATCGTCGAGGCGTTGTAGATGCAGGTCGAAAAGATTATCGGCGTCACCATCAGGAAGATGGTATTCATCGCCTCCCTGGTCGACTCCGTCCGCTCGTGCTCGTCCTCGGCGAGCTGCGCCTTGACGACGCCCCTGAAAGCGTAATAGACGAAGCCCATGAAAATGAGCCCCGTCAGCACTCCCGCCCCGGTTCCGAGCGTGCCGCCCGCCGCGCCGTAGATTCCGCGCTGCACCCCTAAGGGGTCGTTGTCGTCGGTGAACGGACGGGCGAAAAGCCAGGCGGCCGCGATCGAGGCCGCTGCGTTTACTATCTGCTCGACTATGCGGGAAACCGCGGTCGGGAAGGTGCTGTTGTGCGCCTGGAAGTAGCCGCGAAGGCAGCCCAAAAAGCCCGAAAGAAGAACCGTCGGCGCAAGGATCCTAAGCGCGAGGACCGCGTCGGGCTGCGTCGAGAGGAACACCGGCGCCCCGAAGTAGAGGACGAGCGCGCCCGCGCCTCCGACCACCGCCACGTACAAGAGCGCCGTCTTGAACATTTTCTGGGTATCGCGGTAGCGCTTTAAGGCGATGCGGTCGGCCATGACCTTCGATATCGCCGTGGGGATGCTGTAGGAAGAAAGCAGAAGGACGATCGTGTACCACTCGTAGGCATACGAGTAGTAGCCGTCGCCTATGTTGCCCATTATCGAATGAAGCGGGCTGCGGTACAAAAGCCCGATGACGCTGCAGATGAGCTGCGACGCCATCAAGAATCCCGCTTCCCTTACTACTCCGCCTTTAACTTCACGCATGCCTTAACGCATTCTCCTTCTCGCAAAAATAAACCAAGGAGCCGCCGCGCCTTTGCCGCGCGGCCCATTCTATCCGTCCTTTAATCACGAGGCCGCCCCTCCGGCCCCGCCTCGCTCCCGTCCGCCTTTCCGGCGGCCGTCCAGTCGATCGGCTCTATGCCGCAGGACTTAAGGTATTCGTTCGCCCTCGAAAAAGGCCGGCTTCCAAAGAAGCCCCCGTAAGCCGAAAGCGGGCTCGGGTGCGGCGACTCGATCACGAAATGCTTCGGGTTCGAAAGCAGCGCCTTCTTTCGCCTCGCGGGCGTGCCCCAGAGGATGAACACTATCGGGCGGTCCTCCGCTGCCAGAGCGCGTATCGCGGCGTCCGTGAACTCCTCCCAGCCGATTCCGCGGTGCGAGTTGGCCGCGTGCGCCCTTACGGTGAGGACCGTGTTCAGGAGGAGCACCCCCTGCTTCGCCCAGCCCGTCAGGTCTCCGTTTTCCGGGATATCGCAGCCCAGATCGTCATGCATTTCCTTGTAAATGTTGACGAGCGAGGGCGGCACCTTCACGCCCGGCTTCACCGAGAAGCAAAGCCCGTTCGCCTGCCCCGGCTCATGATATGGGTCCTGGCCTATTATGACCGCCTTCACCTTCTCGAAAGGCGTAAAGGCGAAAGCGGAGAAAAGCTCCTTCTTCGGCGGGTAGACCTCGCCCTCGGCATAGGCCGCCACGACCTTTCCGTAGAGCTCCCTGTAGTAGGGCTTCTTGAACTCGCCCGAGAGCTTCTCCTGCCACACGCCTTCTATAGCCATAAAGCCCTCCTTTAGAGCCTGACCGGCACGCCTTTTTCCCTCAAATATTCCTTGACCTGCCCGACCGTGAGCTCACGGTAGTGGAAAAGCGAGGCCGCGAGCGCCGCGTCCGCGCCGCCCTGGGTAAGCGCCTCGTAAAAATGCCTGCAGCAGCCCGCGCCGCCCGAGGCTATGACGGGTATCCCGACCGCGTCCGCGACCGCGCGCGTCAGCTCTAAGTCGTAGCCGTCCTTAGTGCCGTCGCCGTCCATCGAGGTCAGGAGGATCTCTCCCGCGCCGAGGCTCTCGCCCCTAGCGGCCCACTCGACGGCGTCGAGCCCCGTGTCGTGCCTGCCGCCGTGCGAATAGACCGAAAAGCCGCCGCCGGGGCGCCTCCTGGCGTCTATCGCGAGCACTATGCACTGGCTGCCGAACTTCTCGGCTCCCTCTGCGATCAGCTCAGGATCGGCGATCGCCGCCGAGTTGACTGAGACCTTGTCCGCCCCCGCGCGGAGTATGCCGCGCATGTCCTCGACCGTCCTTATGCCGCCGCCGACCGTGAAGGGTATGAAGACTACGTCGCCGACCCGCTCGACCATGTCCGTGACCGTCGCGCGGTTGTCGGAGGAGGCGGTAATGTCGAGGAAGACCAGCTCGTCGGCTCCCATGTCATCATATATTTTCGCGACCTCCACGGGGTCTCCCGCATCCTTAAGGTCAACGAAGTTCACTCCCTTTACCACCCGTCCGTTGTCGACGTCGAGGCAGGGAATAATCCTTTTAGTAAGCATTCTCGCTCCTTGCGCTTAAATCTTGCCGCCGAATGCGCGGCGGCCCGCGTCACCCCTTCTGCGTATTCAGGAAGTTCTCGAGGATCCTAAGCCCCGTCCTGCCCGATTTTTCGGGATGGAACTGGCAGGCGAATACCTTGTCCCTCTCAAGGGCGGCCGTGAACCTTACTCCGTATTCGGAAAATGCAGCCCCTCCTTCGCTTTCTTCGGTCGAAGCGTAGTAAGAGTGCACGAAGTACACATAAGGGTCCGCAGGAAGCCCCTCAAAGAGCCTCGTCCCGGGCGCCGTAAGAAGGCGGTTCCAGCCGATCTGCGGCACCTTCAGCCCCCCGTCCTTCGGGAAGCGGCGGCAGACGCCCTTAAAGAGCCCCAAGCCCTCGGCTCCCGGGCTTTCCTCGCTCCCCTCGTAGAAGAGCTGCAGCCCCAGGCAGATCCCAAGGAGAGGGATGCGCCTTGCGGCCGCCTCTTTTATGACGCCGTCGAGGCCGTAGCCCGTGAGCTTTTCCATCGCGTCGCCGAAGGCTCCCACCCCGGGGAGGATTATGCTGTCCGCGCTCAGGATCTCATCCCTGTCGCGCGTTACCGCGGCCTCGCGCCCGAGGCTTTTTACGGCCTTTGCCACGGACTTTATGTTGCCCGCGTCGTAGTCTATCACTGCAACCATATGCACCCCTGCCCTTGCCTATAAGGCGCGCCGCAGCCTCCAAAAGCCCCTTCGGGCCGCATTTTCAAGGCTGCCGCGAACCGCCTTTACCTGCTCAAAGTGAAATAGAAGGCGACTCCGTTCGAGAAGTTCTCCGCCCAGCACTTCTGGCCGTGGGCGTCCATTATCGCCTTTACGATCGAAAGGCCTATGCCGCTTCCGCCGTAGGCCCTGGTGCGGGCCTTGTCCACCTTGTAGAACTTGTCCCAGACCTTGTCGATGTCTTCTTCCGGGATTATTTTCCCGGTGTTGAACACGGAGACTTCGACCGAACCGTCGGTCCGGGCGAGGCGGATTATTATCTTCATCTCGCCCTCGACGTGGTTTATCGCGTTCGAGACGTAGTTCGTGACCACCTCTTCGATCTTGAACTCGTCGCCCCAGACGAAGACCTCGCCCTCTTCCTCGAAGATTATCTCCGCGCCCTTGTCCTCCGCGAGGAGCTTCATCCCCGCGATCACGCCGCGTATCAAGGCCGCGATGTCGAAGCGCTCCATCTGCGTCTGGTCGTTGCCGAACTCAAGCTGGTTGAGCGTCAGGAGCTTCTTGACCATCGTGTTCATCTTATTTGCTTCATCGATTATGACGTCGCAGTAGAACTCGCGGTCCTCGGGGCTTTCGGCGATGTTGTCCTTTAAGCCTTCGGCGTATCCTGAAATGAGGGCCAGAGGGGTCTTAAGCTCGTGCGAGACGTTGTTCAAGAATTCCTTCCTCATCTCGTCGATCTTGGTCTTCTTTTCGACGTCCTGCGCCAGCTCCGCGTTCGCCGACTTAAGCTCGGAGATGTTCTTTGCGAGCTCGTCCGACATCTTGTTGAAGTTCGCCCCGAGCTCGTCGATCTCGTTGTTGACGTGCCCCTTGTAGTGCGCGTCGAAGTCGAGCGAGGCCATCCGCTCCGAAAGCCCCGTAAGCTCGACTATCGGCTCCGATATCCGCTTTGAGAGGAAGAAAATGACGATGACCGCGAGGACCGTCGCCGCGAGTCCGACGCCTACGTAGAAGAGGTTCGAAACCGACACGGCCATATCGATGCTCTCAAGCGGCGACCTGATCAGGAAATGACAGCCGTTAGAGAGCTGCCCCCACATCTCGATGTAGGAGGACTTGAACTTCATGTCGTTGGTCTGCTGGATGGTGTAGTTTTCGCTCTCCCTGATAACGTCGGATTTGTCCAAGCTGTACCCAGTGTAATAGCCGAAGAGGCGCACCGCGAGGTCCAGAGGCATCCCCGCCGTCGACACATAGCTCTTGAAGTCGCTGTCCGTAACGATTATTTCAAGGTTGTAGTTCTCGGCGAGCCGCCTTATGTCGTCTGGAACCTGGCTGTCCTTGCCGCCGATATCAAGCTCGTCCGCCTCGGCCTCTATCGCCTCGTAAGTCGCGTTAATCGAATCGACCTTGCGCCAGCGGTAGAAATCGCCGAGGAAAAAGTGGTTTATGATGGTTATGACGGCGAGGGTCACCAGCATCGTCACTAGAAAGATGATGACCATCTGCTTCCTGATGGATGGCTTCTTCAAAGCGCTGCCTCCGCGTCATTTTTCAGCCGGCTCGTAGTCCGGATCGAACTTGTATCCCATTCCCCAGATCGTGCGGATCTTGTCCCCCTTGTCGCCCATCTTCGCGCGCAGCTTCTTTACGTGCGTGTCGATGGTGCGGGCGTCGCCGAAATAATCATAGTTCCAGACGGCGTTGAGGATCTTCTCCCTCGAAAGCGCGATGCCCGCGTTCTCGACGAAGTAGGCCAGGAGCTCGAATTCCTTGAAGGAAAGCTCGATCGTGCGCCCGTCGATCGTGACTAGGTGGGCGGCCTTGTCCACCTTTATGCCGCCCTTTTCGATGACGGCTTCTTCCTCGCCCACTCCGGAGCGCTTGAGCACCGCGTTTACGCGGGCGACCAGGATTTTGGGCGAGAACGGCTTTGAAATGTATTCGTCTACGCCGAGCTCGAAGCCGAGCAGCTCGTCGCGCTCGTCCGCCCTCGCCGTCAGCATGATGATCGGCACCTTCGACAGGCGCCTTATTTCCTTGACGACCTCCCAGCCGTCCATTTTCGGCATCATGACGTCGAGGAGGATGAGCTCTATGTCCTTTTCGCTAAAGAAGAGGTCGACGGCCTTCTCCCCGTCCTCGGCCTCGTACACGCGGTAGCCCGCGCGCTCGAGGAAATCGCGCACGAGCTTCCTCATGCGCGCCTCATCGTCGACGACCAGTACCTTGATGGCGTCCATGCCCTTCTCCTTTCGGTCCATTACCGTTATTCTTAAGGCGTTCCGCGGCAAAAGCGCTGTTCCGCCTTATCGTTCCTCTTCGCGCTTCATTTACATTAAAGCACTTTTGAGAGGAATTCGCGAAGCCTTTCGTCCTTCGGAGCGTCGAAGAGCTCGTTGGGAGCGTTCTGCTCCTTTATCACGCCTTCGTCCATGAAGATGACGCGGCTCGCCACCTTCCTGGCGAAGCCCATCTCGTGCGTGACGACGACCATCGTCATCCCTTCGTCGGCGAGCTCGCGCATGACCTCGAGGACCTCCCCGACCATCTCCGGGTCGAGTGCCGAGGTCGGCTCGTCGAAGAGCATGAGCTCGGGGTTCATGGCGAGGGCGCGGACGATAGCGATTCTCTGCTTCTGCCCGCCCGAAAGCGAGGACGGGTAGGCGTCCGCCTTGTCCAAAAGGCCGACGCGTTCAAGGAGGCGCTCGGCCTTCTCGTTCGCCTCGTCGGCGCTCATCAGCTTCGTCATCTGCGGCGCAAGGGTGATGTTGCGCCTCACGGTGAGGTTGTTGAAAAGGTTGAAGTGCTGGAAGACCATGCCCATGCGCATGCGCATTTTATTTATGTTGTACTTCGCGTTCGTCAGATCCTGCCCGTCGAAGTAGATGTGGCCCGAATCGGGTTCTTCCAGGAGGTTCATGCAGCGCAGGAAGGTCGACTTGCCCGAGCCCGAAGGGCCGATGATGCAGACCTTCTCGCCCTCTTTGACCGTGTCGCTTATGTCATTTAGTACGACGTTGTCGCCGAAGCTCTTCTTCAGGTGCTCTATCCTGAGTATTTCCTTACTTTCTGTCACTTTGGCGCAGCCTCCTCTCCAGGATCCTGAGCAAGCAGGATAGAATCATGACTACCACGAGGTAAACCGCGGCGATGCCTAGGAAGGGCATCAGCGGCTGGTAGGTGCGGCTCTGGACGTCGCGGGCGACCTTGGTCAGCTCCGTCATTCCGATGACGGACACTAGCGAGGTGTCCTTAAAGAGCGTTATCATCTCGTTGCCGAGCGCGGGAAGGATGTTCTTCATGGCCTGCGGGATCACGATGCGCATCATCACCGCTCCGTAGCTAAGGCCGAGCGAGCGGCCTGCCTCCATCTGCCCCGGGTCGACGGACATGATGCCGCTCCTGAAGATCTCGCCCGCGTAGGCGCCGGAGTTGATGCCCAGCGTCAGCACGGAAATGAGGAGGTAGTTGCGGCTGCTCTTAAACACGACAAAACCCATGATGAGGAGCTGGACCATCATCGGCGTGCCCCTTATCACGGTTATGTATACTTTGAATATTGCATTTACGATGCTGAGCGCGGCTCCTTTATCGCCCTTGGGCCGCTGCTCATAGGCGGAGCGCACCACCGCGACCAAAAGTCCGAGTATGATTCCCAGCGCGAGCGCGAAAATGGTTATCGTCAGCGACTGCCCGAGCCCCTTTAGGTAGAGCTTCCATCTGTCGCCCTCAATGAAGGCCTGGATGAACTGGGCGCGCGTCTCCTCCCAGAACCCCTGGCCCGCCGCCGCTATAGCTGTCTCCAAAGCGAAGGTCTCCTTTCACGGTGCCTTTTTTTGGCGCTTTTTTTGCGCCATGCGTCTTTTTGCCGAAGGTGAAAGCCCTCGAACGCGGAAGGCTTTCATCTTCGCAAAATATTTTTGGGGAAGCGGCGGGGCGTCCCGCCCTTCCCCGAAAACAAAAGCTGCGGACGGCGGAAGCTATCCGTCAGGCCGCAGCTTTGTTCAGTTTATGTCAGGCCGAGATGTAGGAATCGACGATCTCCTGGACCTTGCCGCTGTCGATAAGCTCCTTCAAGGCGTTGTTGACGGCTTCGGTGAGGCCGGGATTGTCCTTGGAAACGCCGATCGCGTACTCTTCTTCGACGAACTCGGTGTCGAGGATATGAAGCTGGTCTTCGTTCGCGGCGACGTACTGCTTAGCCGGCTCGCTGTCAATGACGACGCAGTCGACCTTGCCCTCGACAAGGGCCTGGACGGCGAGCGCGCCGGTCTCGTAGCCGATTACGTGGTCGGCTCCGTAGCCGCCGTTCTCAACGTCGTCCGAGCAGTAGATGTATCCGGTCGTGCCTTCCTGGCAGCCGATCATCGCGCCTTCGAGGTCATCTACCGTCTGCACGTTGCTAGAGTCGCGGTTGGTGATGATGACCTGCTTGGAGGTCGCGTAGCTTTCGGTGAAGTCGAGGTTCTGCTTGCGCTCTTCCGTAACGGTAAGGCCCGCCATGGCGATGTCGGCCTTTCCGCCCTGTACGGCCGTGATGACCGAGGAGAAGTCCATGTTGTCGACCACGAGCTCAAGGCCGAGCTTTTCGGCGATCGCAGTCGCGATCTCGACGTCGATGCCCTCGAAGCCGCCGTCGTCCTTGGTCATCTCATACGGCGGGAACGCGGCGTTCGTCGCCATATGGAGCTTGCCGTCCTCAATGACGGTGTAGGCTGCCTCGGTGCCGGAAGCCGTGCTCGTCTGTGACGCGGCCGAAGAAGAGCTGCCAGTGTTCGATCCGCCGCAGGCCGCAAGCGAAAGGGCCATAACGCCTGCCATAACCGCAGATGCTATTTTCTTCATCATTTTTCCTTCCTCTTTTCTTTTGAAAGTCCAGCCGCGCTAATGAAGCCTTAAGCCTTTCTCAGCCCGGCCCTGCGGGAAACCGTCCCAAAGTCCGAATGCCGCTTAAGCGGCCTCGGCCCACTTCGGTCGGCGCAAAACGGATATCCGCCCGCGCAGGCACGGCATCCGCCCTGCGCGCTTTCCCGCACAAAACGCCGCTGCGTATACTAACATTGCGGGGATTTGCGTGTCAAGTTCGAGGCAGCCGCCACGGGCTTTCACGCCGCTTTAAGGAGCACGTTTTAAACGCCCCTATCTCACCGCAGCTGTTCCTTGAGCGCCCGCTCCGTCTGCCGCTTCGCGTCCTTCTTTGCCATGTCGTCGCGCTTGTCGTAGAGCTTCTTGCCCTTCGCGAGCCCGACTTCGACCTTGACGCGCCCGTCTTTTAGGTACACGGACAGCGGCATCAGAGTGAAGCCCTTCTCGCGGATCTTCTGCCCGAGCTTCCTTATCTCCTGTTTGTGCATGAGGAGGCGGCGCGTGCGCAGGGGATCCCGGTTGAAGATGTTGCCCTTCTCGTAAGGGGAAATGTGCATCCCGATGATATTTACCTGCCCGTCCTTTATCTCGACGTAGGCTTCCTTTATGGAGCAGTGCCCCATGCGGATCGACTTCACCTCGGTCCCCTTGAGGGCGATTCCGGCCTCTATTTTCTCGAGTATGAAATACTCATGGTAAGCCTTCTTGTTATTGGCTATGAGCTTGCCTTCGCTTTCTTTCTTCATTATATTCTCCGCGCGTCCGCAAAAGCGGCCTGCGCCTTCCTTTCTTAAAAATAAAAAGCTGCTTCGCTCCTGTCCCGAAGGCCGCCCTATCGCCGCGCCGGCGGCTCATGACTCAGAGCGCTTTCTCCACCTTCAGCAGGCATGTAAGCCGCAAGGGTTCTATCTGCGCGCCGGCGGCTCATGCCTCAGCGTGCCTTCCCCACCCTCGGCAGGCATGTAAGCCGCAAGGTCCTATCGCCGCGCCGTCGGCTCATGCCTCAGCGTGCCTTCTCCACCCTCGGCAGGCATGTAAGCCGCAAGGTCCTATCTGCGCGCCGGCGGATCATGCCTCAGCGTGCCTTCTCCACCTTCAGCAGGCATATAAGCCGCAAGGTCCTATCGCCGCGCCGTCATCTTGTTCCTAGCGCGCCTTCTGGCCCTTGGCGCGGTCTATTTCCTGCTTCCTCTTTATGAGGCTCGCCCCGAGGACGATGATTGCCGCGTCTATTGCCACGTAGACGAGCGACCCGACGAGCCCGCTCGCGTCTACCCCGCCCGAGACGGCGGAGGCGCAGATGAAATAGATCAAGGTGAAAGCCGCGTGTGCCGCCGCGAAGACCACGGCCCACTTGGTCATTGAGTGCGCGCGCTTGCTCATGTAGGCGCACATCCCGCACATCAGCATCAGGAAGAAGCCGCCCGTCTGGATGAAGAAGGGAGCCAGCGACGCGCTTGCATCCTCCTGGCGGTAGGCCGACACGGCCTGCATCATAACGAACACTTCAAGCGCGCTCCAGATGCAGTAAAAGATCCCCGTGTATACCAAGGCGTGCCTTAAAGTTATGCTCTTGACTTTGCTCTCTTCAATATCCATTCTTTTGGAACTCCCATTCCTCAGCCGTCACGAATCCAACGCTCCTCGTCTCGGCGTCCGCCGCCGCGGCGACGACGCTCAGCTTGTCTCCCAGCCTGATGCGCCGCTTCTTGAGCCTTCCGACCAGCGCGAGCTCGGATTCCCTGTACTCGTAGTAGTCGTCGCGGAGGGTCTCGATCGGCAGCTCGCCGCGCACGGTATTGTCGAGCTCGATGTCCGCGCCGTACCTGCCGACGGATACGACAGTCCCGACGAACTCTTCGCCGATCCGCTCCGCCATGTACTGCGCCTTCTTGCAGTCCTCGGTCTCCCGCTCCACCTCGGCCGCCCTGCGCTCTGTCTGCGAGCAGGAAAGCGCGACGTCGGGAAGTATTTCCGAAAAATGCCTCATCGTCCTCGGATTCCCGTCGCCGAATAGCGCTTCTTTGATTATACGATGTATCTGGAGGTCGGGATACCTCCTAATCGGAGAAGTAAAGTGCGTGTAGAACCTGACCGCCAGGCCGTAATGCCCCTCGCACTCCGTCGAATAATGGGCCTGCTGCATCGACCTTAAGAAAAGCCGCTGCACCATCCCCTCTATCGGCGTGCCCTCCGCCCTCTCAAGGGCTTTCTGCACCGCCTTCGGGCGCGGCTTTTTCGGCGCCTTGCCCGCGTCTACTCCCGCCTTCTTCATCATCGCGAAGATCTCTTCTATCTTTTCTGGATCGGGCTCGCCGTGCACGCGGTAGACGAACGGGACCTTCCGCTCGAACATGGCGGCCGCCACCGTCTCGTTCGCCGCCAGCATGCACTCCTCTATGATGCGCGTGGCCTCGTCGTCGCTCCTTGCGCTTATCCCCGTCACCCTTCCGCTTTCGTCGATCTCTATCTTCGCCTCTGGAAAATGAAAGTCTATCGCGCCCCTCTCTATCCTCTTGGCCCTCAATATTTTCGAGAGCGCATAGAGCCTTCTGAGGAGCGGCACGATTTCGGAGTACCGCTCCATGAGCTCCGCAGGCTCCTCCGTCAGGATAGCCCTGACGTCCGGGTAAGTCATTTTCTCGGTTACGCGGATGACGCTCTTTACTATATCGAAGCCGGAGACCTCTCCCGCGTCGTCGATGTGCATTATGACCGACAGCGTCAGCCTGTCGACGCCGGGGTTTAGCGAGCAGATTCCGTTCGAAAGCTTTTCGGGCAGCATCGGGATGACGCGGTCCGCCAGATAGACCGAGGTGCCGCGCTTTAGGGCCTCGCGGTCGAGCGCGGAGCTCTCAGGCACGTAATGCGAAACGTCGGCGATATGGACGCCGAGCACGAAGCCGTCGCCCTCTCTGACGAGAGACACCGCGTCGTCGAGATCCTTCGCGTCCGGCCCGTCGATGGTTATTATCTGCTGGTTCCTGAAGTCCTCGCGTCCCGCAAGGTCGCTTTCAAGTACGCTGTCCGGCGTCCGCTCGGCCTGACGCAGGTGCCTCTCTGAGAACTCCATCGGCAGCCCCATGGCTTTCGCTATCGCGAAAATGTCGAGCCCCGCCTCGTCCGCGTCGCCGAGGATTTCCGTGATCTCGCCGGTCGGATAGTCCCTGCGGGCTCCGTAGGAAACGATCTCGCAGGAGACTTTCTGCCCGTCGCGCGCGGCCTCGTCCTTTCCCCGCGGAATCAGCACTGGGCGGTTGAACCGCCTGTCGTCCGACACCACGAGGCCGAAGCCTTTTTCCTTGTGGTAGGTTCCGATTACGTTCTTCGTTCCCCTTTCGAGGATGTCGATGACCGTGCCCTCGGGGCGCAGCCCGCCCTCTTGCCCGACGGCGCGGATCTCCACCAAATCGCCGTGCAGCGCGCCCTTAACGCCCCTCACGGGCACGAAGACGTCCTTCGTCCCCGCCTGGGCGCCAAGGGGCGTCACGAAGCCGAAGCCCCTTGCGTTCCCCGTAAACGTTCCCCTGACTATTTTGCCGACGCTCCTCTTTGCGGGAGCGTAAGTCCTGACCCGGAGTTTTCCCCTATGTCCCTTAAAGCGCCGCATATGCAGCCTCCGAACTTGTTTATTTTCCGCTTAATTCCTAATAAAAGACCCCTGCAGAAGCTGCAGAGGTCGTCTTGAACCGCTTTAGCCCTTCATGCCGCTCAGGCATTGAGGAAGGACATCGAAAGCACGATAGAGAGCACGAAGAACACGGCTGCCGTAATCTTGGTCGCCTTTTCGAGCCCGCCTTCCATCGAACGTCCCTTGTTCTTGCCCCAGTAGGTGTCGGCCGCGCCCGCGATAGCGCCGAGGCCGGCGTCCTTGCCCTCCTGCATGAGCACCAGGACCGTAAGGGCAATACAGTCGATGACATAAATGATCATGAGTATGACTTTAAGAATCTGCATATCGCACCTCTTCCCGATTGAATGTCTCGGGTTATATTAGCACGGCTGAAGTGCCTTGACAAGTCAAAATGCGCCTTAAAAAAGAGCCCGCGCCGTTTTTTGTGCGGTCCGCGGCGGGATTGTAAGTAAGTTTTTATGATGCTACAATTCTTGCAGGAAGACAATTCAGGAGGAAGCTATGCCGGAAATAAGCAGATTCTATGGGATCGTCATCAAAATGATTTTCAATGATAACGACAAGCATCATAAACCTCATGTGCATGTCTATTACGGAGAATACGAGGCTTCCGTTGGATTAGACGGAGAGGTGCTTGAAGGAAAATTGCCTTTAAAACAGTATAGGATCCTCGCGGGCTGGATGGCTATTCACGAGGATGAACTGTACGCGGCCTGGAATAATGCCGTCAGACAGCTTCCCTTTGAAAAGATAGAGCCTCTTCAGTAATTGCTCGTTAAAAGGTGCGCGCTATGTTCATTAAAGATGGATTTGTATACGGCGGCAGTTCGCCCGAAGGAGTCAAAGTCACGGCTGTAAAGCCTCTTGAAAACCGCATGATGATTTTAACCTTTAACAGCGGGGAGCAGAGGCTGTTTGATGCGGCCTGCCTTACCGGGCAGGTTTTTGAGCCGCTTAAGGACGATGGCATTTTCATGAATCCGGCTCTGGATCACGGCGTCGTCACGTGGTTCAACGGAAGTATAGACTGCGCCCCGGAATACATGTACGAAAATAGCTTTGAATATCCTGCCATAACCGCTTAGTTTCTGCCGTCTTTTATCCCGTCATAAACGTCTTTGGAGATCTCTTTCACTTTTTCCATAGCCGCCTGCACCTGCGTCTTTTCAAACTCCGGTGCCGGATCGATTCCGCCGCCAAAGCATAGGCAAATACTGCAGTTTTTACGCAAAATCCTCACTAACTGCCTTTAACCCTTCCTTAAGCTTTTCGTAGCGAAGCCTTTTTTCCTCTTTCGAAAAATGATCCTCCCGATACTGCTGCGGGTTGCCGCTGTACACAAGGCCGGCGGCCTCTTCGCCGAACTGCTCGCTCGTCAGGTCAAAGCAGCAGCCCTGCGTCACGTTGTAGCAGTGCACGTTTCCGTCGGGCAGCGGAATGCCGTATACTTCCCCTCCGAAAATGTCCTGCACGAGAAACGCGGTGATCGAGCACTGCCCGCAGGTCTTATTCTCCGGCGTCCACCGGTCGCGCATCCGCGGGGCGCAGGTATCCGCGCTCCATGCCCTGCTCAGCCTGTCATACAGGTCCAGGGGATTTTGTATTCCCGGGTACGCATCCGTCACCGGAACGGCCTTTGCCGTCTCCCATCCGTTGAATTTATATTGTTTCATTTACAAATGTTCCTCCGCGGCGGCAGTAAGGCCGCCCTTCCCGCAATCGAGCAGGGCAGGCTGCGTCTCCCCTGCTCGGCCACGCGAAAACCGCGGCGCTTCGCTGCATAGCCGCTCAGTTTCCCTTGTGTGCCGGATATCCGCCCGTACAAGCACGGCGGACGCCCTTCAAGCTTTCCCGCATGAAAGCCGCCGCCCCGTATCGGAGCGGCGGCAAAGTCAAATCGGATTTAATTACTTAGCCTGCTTGATCGCGGCCTGCGCAGCGGCAAGGCGGGCGATCGGTACGCGGAACGGCGAGCAGGACACATAGTCGAGGCCGATGCTGTTGACGAACTCGATCGAGGACGGATCTCCGCCGTGCTCACCGCAGATGCCGCAGTGAAGGGCCGGATTGGTCTTGCGTCCGCCTTCGACGGCGATGCGCATAAGCTTGCCGACGCCGACCGGGTCGAGCTTTGCGAACGGATCGAACTCGAGGATCTTCGCGTCCATGTAAGCCTTGAGGAACTTACCGGAGTCGTCACGGCTGTAGCCGTAGGTCATCTGCGTAAGGTCGTTCGTGCCGAAGCAGAAGAAATCAGCTTCCGTAGCGATCTCGTCGGCGATAAGGGCCGCGCGCGGGATCTCGATCATCGTGCCGATCGTGTAGGACAGGCGCATATGGGCCGCCTCGCTCTCCTCGATGCAGGTGGAGCGGACGATGTTCTTGACGTAGCGGAGCTCACGCTTGGAGCCTACGAGCGGGATCATGATTTCCGGCTTGATGACCAGGCCCGGATTCCTCTTCATGACGTTGATCGCGGCGCGGATGACCGCACGCGTCTGCATGACGGCGATTTCCGGATACATGACCGCGAGACGGCAGCCGCGAAGGCCCATCATCGGGTTGAACTCATGAAGGCCGGCGATGATGTCCTTGATCTGCTGGACGGTCTTGTTCTTCGCCTTGGCGAGCTTCTCGATGTCCTCTTCGCTCGTCGGAACGAACTCATGGAGAGGCGGATCCAGGAAGCGGATCGTAACCGGGTTCTCGCGCATGGTCTCATAGAGCTGCTCGAAGTCGTTCTGCTGAAGCGGAAGGATCTTCTTGAGGGCTTCCTCGCGCTCGGTCTTCGTGTCGGAGCAGATCATCTCACGGAACGGATCGATGCGGTCGCCTTCGAAGAACATGTGCTCGGTGCGGCAAAGGCCGATGCCCTCTGCGCCGAGCTCAAGGGCCTTCTTAGCGTCGGCCGGCGTGTCGGCGTTCGTGCGGACCTTCATCGTGCGGAGCTCATCCGCCCACTGCATGATCGTGGCGAAGTCGTCGTCATCGATCGCGCCGGCGATGACCGGAAGCTCACCGTCGTAGATGTTGCCGGTGGAGCCGTCGAAGGAGATGATGTCGCCTTCCTTGTAGGTGTGGCCGCCGAGGCGGATTTCCTTGTTGTCCTCGTCGACGACGAGCTCCTGGCATCCGGAGACGCAGCAGCTGCCCATGCCGCGGGCGACAACGGCCGCGTGGGAGGTCATTCCGCCGCGGGCGGTAAGGATGCCCTGAGCGGCCTTCATGCCTTCGATATCCTCCGGAGAGGTCTCAAGGCGGACGAGGACGACCTTCTCGCCCTTCTCAGCCCATTCCTTGGCTTCGTCGGCCGTGAAGACGATCTTGCCGGAAGCAGCGCCCGGAGCGGCGGGAAGTCCCTTGCCGATCTGCTCTGCCTTCTTGAGGGCGTCCTTGTCGAAGGAGCCATGAAGGAGGGTGTCGAGGTTGCGCGGATCGATGGCGAGGACAGCCGTCTTCTTGTCGATCTTGCCTTCCTTGACGAGGTCATGGGCGATTTTCAGAGCGGCGCGCGCCGTGCGCTTGCCGTTACGCGTCTGAAGCATGAAGAGCTTGCCGTGCTCGATGGTGAACTCCATGTCCTGCATGTCATGGTAGTGGTCCTCAAGCTTGTGGGCGATGCCGATGAGCTGGTCGTAGATCTCTGGAAGGGTTTCCTTGATCTCGTCGATTTCCATCGGGGTGCGGACGCCGGCGACGACGTCTTCGCCCTGCGCGTTCATAAGGACTTCGGCGTAGAACTTGTTCTCGCCGGTAGCCGGGTTACGCGTGAAGGCAACGCCCGATCCGGAATCGTCGCCCATGTTGCCGAACGCCATCATCTGGACGTTGACGGCAGTTCCCCAAGAATAGGGGATGTCGTTGTCGCGGCGATATACGTTCGCGCGCGGGTTGTCCCAGGAGCGGAACACGGCCTTGACGGCCTCGATGAGCTGGACCTTCGGGTCGGTCGGGAAGTCCTCGCCGATCTTTGCCTTGTACTCTGCCTTGAACTGCGTGGCGAGCTCCTTGAGGTCCTCAGCGGTAAGGTCGACGTCGTTCGTGATGCCCTTCGCTTCCTTCATCTTGTCGATGAGCTGCTCGAAGTACTTCTTGCCGACTTCCATGACGACGTCCGAGAACATCTGGATGAAACGCCTGTAGCAGTCCCAAGCCCAGCGCGGATTGCCGGACTTCTCAGCCATCGTCTCGACGACTTCTTCGTTAAGGCCGAGGTTGAGGATCGTGTCCATCATGCCCGGCATGGAAGCGCGCGCGCCCGAACGGACGGATACGAGAAGCGGGTTCTCCTTGTCGCCGAACTTCTTGCCGACGATCTCCTCGAGCTTCCCGACGTACTCTTCGATCTGCGCCTCGATTTCCGAGTTGATCTTGCGGCCGTCGTCATAGTAGGCCGTGCAGGCTTCGGTCGTAATCGTGAAGCCCTGCGGGACCGGAAGGCCGAGGTTCGTCATTTCAGCAAGGTTGGCGCCTTTGCCGCCAAGAAGGTTGCGCATGCTCGCGTCGCCCTCGCTGAACAGATAAACGTACTTTGTCATTGCTGTTCCTCCTGAGAATTTGGACTGCTCATGATTCTGCCGCATCCTCTTGAAAATGCCTCCCGAAGCGCTTCCCCAAAAGGCGAAGCCCCGAAAAACCATAAGAAAATGCGGCCGAACCCATCCCTCCCCCTCTTACTTGAGTTCGGAATGCTGAATATTGATTTACAGACGGGTTTATCTTAGCACATCATGTGCCTTTTTCAAAGGACAAATGCAGCTTCATGCGGTACTTTGCCGCATCAAAGGAGCTTTTCGTATCCCTTGACGTAGAGGTGGCGCGGAATGCCGTCGACCATGACCGGCGCGACGTCGCCCTGGATGAGCGGGCGGACGTAGGTGATGAATTCAGAGGTGACGTAAGTGCCCTCTTCATTTACCCACTCGCGCGGGACAAGGCGCTCGTCGTTCGCGATCTTGTGGACGTCCTTGACCTCGGTATTGGCCTGGTAAGGATCGTCGGAAGTCCTGACGAACACGACCATCTTGCCGGAGTCGCCCTCGTCCGCCGCCTTCATGGCCGCACCGCCGACCTCGTAGGCTTCGAGGATGTCGATACGCGAAGCGCAGTGGGAAGCCGCCCTCTGAAGGGTCGAAAGCTCGATTGCGCGCGTCTTGCAGCCGAGGCGCCTGGAGATCAGGTTCGCGAGGTAGCGGGCCGTGCCGGTGAGCTGCTTGTGGCCGAAGGCGTCGACGTAGTCGTTGCCGCCGTCGAGCTCCATGACGTAGGTGCCGTCCTCGGTGTGGATGCCCTCGGACACCGCCACGACGACATTGTTCTTGACCTTAAGCAGGTTCTCGCACTTCTTGACGAAGGCTTCGACGTCGAACGGAAGCTCTGGAAGGTAGATCGCGTCCGGGCCCGGGCAGTCCTCGCCCTCGGCGAGAGCCGCGGCGCCGGTGAGCCAGCCCGCGTTCCTTCCCATGATCTCGACGATCGTCACCTGGCCGTGCGGGGTCTCGAGGCAGAAGCCGTCGCGGATGATTTCCTTGACGGAGGTGCCGATGTACTTCGCGGCCGAGCCGTAGCCCGGGGTGTGGTCGGTAAGGGCGAGGTCGTTGTCGATGGTCTTCGGGCAGCCGACGAAACGGATCGGCGAGCCGAAAAGTATCGCGTAGTCGGAAAGCTTCTTGATCGTATCCATCGAGTCGTTGCCGCCGATGTAAATGAAGCAGTCGATCTCGAGCTCGTCGAGGATCTTGAAGATCTTCTCGAAGGTCTCGCGGTCCTCGTGGATGTCAGGAAGCTTATAGCGGCACGAGCCGAGGTACGCGGCCGGCGTGCGCTTTAAGAGCTCCTCGTCAAGGCCGTTCGTGATGTGCTCGGAAAGGTCGATGTACCTTCCCTCCATAAGTCCTTCGATGCCATGGATCATGCCGTAGATCTTCTTGTACCCACGTTCCCTGGCCGTGCGGTACACGCCCGCCAGCGACGAGTTGATCGCCGCCGTCGGTCCGCCCGACTGTCCGACGATAACGTTCCGCTTCGCCTGATGATGCATTTCCTTTTCCCTCCTTTTGCTTTCCGCCCCCGCCGGCTCCGCTCCTCCCTGGGGAGCCTCCTCGGGCGCGGCTGATGCCTCTTCCGGAAGCTCCGGCTTAGCCGCGGCTTCCTTTATTTCAGAACGCGCGCCCTGCCGCGCTTTTCGGCTCCGGCAGGGGCGCTTCTTATTTCCCATATCTCACTGTACCTTCTGGCCGCAGTTCGGGCAGAACTTCGGCGGGTTTGAAGGATCCGCGAACGCGTTCCCGCAGTTCGGGCAGTTGTTAATGGCCGTGGCCACCGGGCGCTTGGTCCCGCAGTTGGTGCAGAAGTTGCCGGAGTTGACCGCGCCGCAGCTCGTGCAGGTCCAGCCGTCCGCCGCCTGCCTAGTGGGCGCCGCGGCCGCAGCGGCCTGCTGGTTGGCCTGGCCCTGCTGCATGAGCCCGGAGACGTTCTGTCCCATGCCCATCATATTTCCCATCATGAGGCCGGAGAAGCCCGTTGCGGCTCCGTTGGCATTGGAGCCCGCGGCCTGCATGGCCTGCGTCTGGCCCATGCCCATGTACGCGCCGAGCATGGAGGGATCGGTATATCCCTTCGTCTCCTGGTACTTGAGGATCTGGTTCTTGCTGCGCTCGTCGGCGTCCATCATGCCGATCGCGATGCGGAACATGGAATAGCCGTTCTTCTCGTCCCAGTCCTGCGTGAGGATCTCCTGGACCTTCTTCGTGAGCTCAAGCTCGTGTGAAGCGATGTCCGTGTAGGAAATGCGGAGCTGCGAGAGCTGCCCCACGCCCTGGCGGATGGCCGCGATGGCTTCCGTCTTGATCTGCGGCTCGATGTCGGCCTTCGTGATCATGCCGTCGCCGTCCGAGCCGACCTTCGCGGCGCCGAGCACCGAGAAGAACTTGGCCGGATCCGTTATCTGGATGGAGTACATGCCGTTGCCCTGAAGGGTCGTGGCGATGTGCCAGACGGGGTTGTTGGTCGTCATGTCCCTCTCCCAGTGGTCGAAGGTGATGTTGCCCGATCCCCACTTGAAGCCCTGGATCTCGCCGAGGTTGATGTAGAAGACGCGCTGCGTGTTGGTGCGTCCGCCGCCCGCGAGGAAGCTCTGGCCGAAGGCCGAAGCGAGGGCCTTAAGCCCCTTGTTGTTGCCCGACATGAACGACGGGGCGAGCGAAGAGTCGAAGGTATAGCGGCCCGGCTCCGCGCAGAAGTCGACGATCGCGCCGTTCTCGACGAGGATCATGCACTGGTTCTCCTGGACGTCGATTCCCGAACCGGAGGTGATGATATTGTCGTCACCGCCCTTGTTGCGGGAGTTCTTGCCCGCGATCTTCACGCCGCGCTTCATAAGCACGCCGCCCGACATGTCCCCGCTCTCGAAGTAATCTACCCACGCGCTCCCCACAGAAGTTCCAAGTGCTCCGCTGGCAGCTCCGACGATGTTGCTGACAACTTTGATAAGACCCATGACATTCTCCTTTCATAGGCGGACTTTTGGTCCATTCTTTACACGCCCGCACGCGGGCTAAAATTAACTCACTTGCTTGAAAATGCCGTCCGAAAGCGTTTACCGCCGCCCCTAAAGCGCCTGCGGCTTTATGCATCCGCTTCCTTTGGACGCCACTATCATACATAAAAATCGTGAACGTTCAGTGACGGACGCCCGGATTATCTGTTGCTGATACGCCGCACCGAAGTGTGCGTCCCGAGGTAATGCTCCTTGCGGCTGTTGGTCTTGTACTTGAACGAATTCCCCGAAATCGTAGGATTGAACTTCGGGTCGTTCTTCTTGTGCGAAGCCATAAGCGCCATGAACACGACGAAGGTGATCACGAGCGAAATTATTATCGAGTGCCCCGTCGGCATCCAGTCGCCCTTCGCGGCGCAGAGCGCGGCGTCGGCGGCAAAGGCCGGGGCCGCCGTCAGCGCGGCAACGGCAAGCACGGCCAAGAGCACGGCCGCTAGCTTCTTCATTCTGCAGATATTCTTCATAGGCCGCCTCACATCATCCCGAGTACCCTGAGCAGCATCATTACGAGCTGCGATCCGACGAACGTCCCCACCAGTATCTTGACGATCCTGCCGGGATCCTTCGGCAGGGCGCCGATGATTTTCCCGGTCTGGCCGTTCATGCCGAAGGTGTACTGCTTGCCCTTGTACTCCGCATAGAGGAGCCACACCGGCATCATTGCCTGCACTACCGTGGCGTTCGAAAAATCTATCTCCTGCTCTTCGACGGTCACGCGGTCGAAGTGGCCCGCCGCGTCTATCGCCGCCTCGGTTATCGTCTTGGCGGCCCGCTGCATGGCACGGTCTTCGTTGTCCTCTGCCGTGCGGTCCCATCTCTGGGTGTAGAAGCCGGCGAGGTAGGCCGCGTTGAAGGGCTTGATGTCGCTGTAGTCGAAGGGCTCGATGGTATCCATAATGGCGTCGTCGAGGGAGGTCAGCGCGTCGGCGGGAACCCTGCTGAATGCGCCCTCTCCTTCGACCTTCACTCGGTACATCGAGGTCTCGGTCACCTGATCGTTGCCCCGCCAGTATATGCGGTCCTTCTCTCCGTAGACCTGCAGGTCGATGTCGCCGTCGAAGGTGTAAAGCCAGAACGGGACGTACATCCCCTTGATCTTCTCGATCATCTTCTTCGAACGGAACTCGCGCGGCGTCAGGATCGACGAATTGCAGAGGTTGAGATAGGCCTCTTCGACGTCCTCCCGCTGCATCTTGAAAGGCACTACGTACTGCGGCCTGAAGTCGCCCTTGAGGTTGCCTTCGAGCGTTATCGCGCGGTTGCAGTACACGCAGGTCGTCGCCGCGGTCTCTTTTGAGGTTATCATCTCGGCTCCGCAGTGCGGGCACTTGTATAGCACCAGGTCGTGCCCCGTCGACTCGTCGTCCGCCTTCTCGTCGCCCGAAAGCTCATACGGCTGGGCTCCGAGTTCTCCGGTCGCCGCCTGAGGCCGCTCTTCCGGAAGGCCTTCCTCCGCCGACGCGCCAGTGTCCTCGTATTCGGAGGGATCGAAGTCCGAGCCGCAGTATTCGCAGTGCAGCTTGCCGCGGTGCGGGTCGAAATAAAGCTCCGCGCCGCAGGTCTTACATGAATACTTCGCCATGGGCCATCCTCCTTTCCCAAAAAATCTTTTTCTTCGCCGCCGAAACCGCGAAGGTGCGCCCCCGCCCCTCATTCATGTATGAGCGTCAAGGGCCAGGTACGTCAAACCGCAATGCATCCGCGCAAGGAATAAAACTACCGCGGACGCGCAGGGCGCAGCGACGGCGCCATCTGTGTCACGATGCGCCGGCGCCCAGGAATAAAACAATCCTCGTTTTCGGAAGGCGGAGGCGCGCAGGCGCCGTCCCTGCCTCCCGCTTTAAGCGGTTTTAGAAAGCCAGCTTCTCCTCGAGGAAGGCTTCGAGCCCGTCGATCGGCACCCTGACCTGCTCCATGCTGTCGCGGTCGCGCACCGTAACGGCCTTGTCATTTTCCGAATCGAAGTCATAGGTGATGCAGAACGGCGTTCCGATCTCGTCCTGACGGCGGTAGCGCTTTCCGATGTTGCCGCGGTCGTCGTACTCGCAGTTCCACTTCTTCGTGAGCTTCTCGAACACCTCGAAGGCGGGATCGGCGAGCTTCTTCGAAAGCGGAAGCACCGCCGCCTTGACCGGCGCGATCGCGGGATGGAAATGCAGCACCGTGCGGACGTCGTTCCTCTCGGCGTCTATGACTTCTTCGTCGTAGGCGGCGCACAGGAAGGCAAGCGTCATGCGGTCGACGCCGAGCGACGGCTCGATGACGTAGGGGAGGTACTTCTCCTTCGTCTCGTCGTCGAAGTAGGTGAGGTCCTCTCCCGAAACCTCCTGATGGCGCCCGAGGTCGTAGTCCGTGCGGTCGGCGATTCCCCAGAGCTCTCCCCAGCCGAACGGGAAGAGGAATTCCACGTCCGTCGTGCCGCGGCTGTAGAAGGCGAGCTCTGCCGGGTCGTGGTCCCTGAAGCGGAGTTCGTCCTCCTTAAGGCCGAGCGAGAAGAGCCAGTCCTTTGCGAACTTCTTCCAGTACTCGAACCATTCGAGGTCGGTGCCTGGACGGCAGAAGAACTCAAGCTCCATCTGCTCGAACTCCCTCGTCCTGAAGGTGAAATTGCCCGGCGTTATCTCGTTCCTGAAGGACTTTCCGATCTGCCCGATGCCGAACGGGACCTTCTTCCTCGAAGTGCGCTGCACGTTCTTGAAGTTGACGAAGATTCCCTGCGCGGTCTCCGGACGGAGGTAGACGGTGTTCTTCGCGTCCTCGGTCACGCCCTGGAAGGTCTTGAACATGAGGTTGAACTGGCGGATCGAAGTGAAGTCGTGCTTTCCGCAGCTCGGGCAGGGGATATCGTGCTCCTTTATGAACTCCTCCATCTGCTCGTTGCTCCAGCCGTCGACCGAGCCGAGGGCCTCGCCCTCCGCGCCGTCCTCAGCCGTGAGCGCGATGCCGTTGTCGTGGCAGTAATCCTCGATGATCTTGTCCGCCCTGAAGCGCTCGTGGCAGGCGCGGCAGTCCATGAGCGGATCNGAGAACGAGCCGAGGTGGCCGGACGCCACCCANGTCTGCGGGTTCATAAGGATCGCGCTGTCGATGCCCACGTTGTACGGATTCTCGCGGATGAACTTGTCCCACCACGCCTTCTTGACGTTGTTCTTGAGCTCAACGCCGAGGTTGCCGTAGTCCCACGTGTTCGCGAGCCCTCCGTAGATCTCCGATCCCGGGAAAATGAATCCCCTGGACTTTGAAAGGGCCACGATCTTCTCCATTGTCTTTTCCATTTTTACAGATGCCTTCCTTCAAGCCGTATTTTCAGTCAAAAGCGGGCATAACTGGCTGCCCAGCCCTCATGACAGTATACAAGATTGCCTATTCTTGTGTAAAGCCGCCAAATGCCCGCCTTAAGGAGCAAGCCCCAGGAACGCCTCGCTTTTCATCTTCCTGTCGATGCACAGCCGCTTGTTCTCCTCGGCGGCCTTCGCCATCTCCGCCGTCGTCTCCTCGTCCGCGCTCACGTGGAAAAATGCGGGTGACCGGAGCGCTCACGCAGTNCTCTATGAGCCTTGCGGCTTTTTCGCCGATCCGGCTGCCCCTCAGGGCGAACTCGCCGTTCTCGGCCATGATCCTGCACTCAAAGATACGCCGCGTCAGCTCCGGCGGCTGTTCCCCCTTAAGCAGGGCTTTGAGGGCGACGAAAATCAGATTCACCGTCTCCTCCGCCTCGAGGTTCTCCTGCCCGTAGTACGAAGCCAGCTCCAGAAAATAATATCCGTAATAGACTCCCGGCTGGCAGGAGGCGAGTTCCTTGTAATATTCCGCGACGTCCGCAGAAACCAGGGTGTACGCGTCCCTTCCCTCGTACAGCGTAAACGAGGCGAACACGAAAGGGCCGACCGCCAGAAGCCTGTTGCCCGGCCTCCTAGCCCCCCGCGCGAAGGCAGTGACCTTCCCGCGCTCCCGCGTCAGGAGCACGAGCCTTCTGTCGTACTCCCCTATCGGCTGGGCGTAGAGGACAACGCCGCTTAAGACTACCTGATCCATCGCCCTTAAAGCCGCCTCCCCTCGCCTGCCCGAACACGGGCCTTACTTCTTAGAATATCCAAAGTTCTTCAGGTCCGACATGCTGTCGCGCCAGTTCTTCCTCACCTTCACGAAAAGCTTCAGGTACACCTTCGTGCCGACGAGCTCCTCGATGTCGGTCCTGGCGGCCTGCCCTATCTTCTTGAGCATGGCGCCGCCTTTTCCGATTATTATCCCCTTGTGGCTGTCCTTCTCGCAGATGACCGCCGCCTCTATGTCGGTCAGCCCTTCGCGCCTCTCCTTGAAGGACTCGACGACCACGGCTATGCCGTGCGGCACCTCCTCGCCGAGGCAGCGCAGCGCCTTCTCCCTAATTATCTCCGCGCACATGTCACGCACGGGGGTCTCGGTCACCGTCTCCTCGTCATAGTACTGCGGTCCTTCCGGGAGGTTCTTGAAAATGCATTCCTTAAGGGCCTTGAGGTTCGTCCCCTTAAGCGCCGACACGCAGACCGCGTCGGCAAAGCCGCATTCTGCCGAAAAGGCCTCTATGACTTCTGCAAGCGCCTCCTTCTTTACTGTGTCGGCCTTGTTGACGACAAGTATGACCGGCGTCCCGCACCCTTTAAGCATCCCGGCGATTTCCTCGTCCGCGGGGCCTATGTAGCTCTTCGGCTCCACTACCCAAAGCGCGACGTCAGCTTCCGAAAGGCTTCCCGCGTACTCTCCCTTCATGTAGTCTCCGAGCTTGTTCCCGGACTTCTTTATAACTCCCGGAGTGTCCAGGAAAATGACCTGCCCCTCGTCCTCCGTGAGCACTGTCGCCTGACGGCTCCTGGTAGTCTGGGGCTTCCTGCTCGTAATGGCGACCTTCATCCCTATGAGGTGGTTCATCAGCGTGGACTTGCCCACGTTCGGCCGCCCCAGTATCACCGCATATCCTGACTTATACATCAAATCGTCCTTATCTCGTCGAAAAGCTCCTCGTGGCTTCTTATTTTCTCCTCCGAGCCTATCACGCAGACCGAGCCCGTGGAGAGGACTTCTTCGAAAATCCCCGCCGCCGAGCGGATATCGTCGGCCGTCGAAAAGAGCAGCGCGTCCCTCCTCTTCTGCCTCAGCTCATCCGTCACGCCGTTCATGTGGCAGAGCATGGCCGCTTCGCCCTTAAGGCGCGGCGTCTTGGGGACGTCGATCGACCCGAACGCCCCTATGACGAGGCCGTCGAGCTCGCGCGCGTCAGGCGCGTAGCCCCTTAAGTATTCGGGCACGGATGAAAATACGTCGAGCGTCCTCTTCAGATGCGGGTCGCGGTAGGAAACCATCGCTCCCGTCCCGTTAGGCTTTATCGACCCGAACACTCCGTAGGCTCCGCCCGTCACCCTCACTTTCTCCCAGAGGTAGCCATAGTTGAGGAGCTGCGCGACCGCGAAGGCGACCGCGCTGTAGCGTTCCTCCGCTCCGGAGTAGGTTCCGCTCACTGCCGCGTACTGCACCTTGCCCGTCGTTATGAAGGCTTCTTTCTTTACGCCCAGGGGCCTTGCCGGCGACGCCGCCTCAGCCTTCCCCTTCGGAAGGCATTCCATGAGGCGCCCGACCGCTCGGAGCACGCCTTCGCTCTCTTCGCGTGCCATCGTCACGGATACCGTGTACCCCTCGGACACGAAGATCCGGTCCGCGAGCTCCTTCATTTTCCGTATGAGCCCGCCCTTCTTTTCCTCATATCCGTCGTGCCATTCTTTTAGCTTCAGGTAGTATTCGATGCCGCCAGTCAGCTCGTCGAAGGCCGCCGCCGGCGAATACCCCGCCTCCGCGCGGAGCGAAGCCGCCGTGTGCCCGCGCGCGACGAGCCATTCCTTCTTCATCAGCATCAGCTCGGAGAGCTTTTCGTAGATGCGCCCCTCGTCGTCGAACTTCGACTGGGAAATGATTTCCGAGAGCACTGCCATCGACTCGTCCGCATTGGCGATGAAGGTCCTCACCGAAGCCGCAAGGAACGGACGGTACTTGTCATAGCTGCGGCTCACCGCCTGCGCCCTCGCAGCTATCCCTCCCGAGGCCTTGTTTATCTCGTTCGCGAGCTCCCTGTAGGTATGCTTTTCCGTGTCGACGCTCCCGAGAAGCGCCGCCATCAGTGACAGCACGGGAAGCTCTTCTTCGGCCACGCCCGAGGCGTCCCAGTAGATGTTGACGTAGGCGACGCCCGAGGCGTCGACGTCGTGGAGGACGACTTCCGCGGCATCCGAAAGCCCCTCGCAGGCATCCTTGTCAACAATGATATTGCTCATCGGCGAGACCTCGCGCTTTATGTCCCCGCGCGAGAGCATCGGCAGAAGAGCCAGGGTCTCGTCGGAGTCCTTGGCGTTCTGGAAGGCGCGGAGATCCTTCGTCGCCGCGACGATTTCCTCGATTTCTTCTTTTGACATCGCGGCCTTCTTTTTGGCGAGTGCTTCGGCCTCCGCCTTGGCGCGCCTTGCCGCGAGGCCCTTCTCGGGGCGCAGGACGACCAGGCTTTCAAAATCGCCGCTCAGCATGTATTTCCTGACCAGGTTTTCCAGGTAGCCGCTTCCGAGTTCGTCCTCAAGCTCCTTTAAGACGTTCAGCATCTCGAAGGCGCTGAAGGCGTTGTCCTCGTCGAGCATCCACGTATCGACCGTGGCAAGGCCGTACATGAGCCCCTTCGGTATAGTCCCGAAGTCCGCCTCGCTGTACGTAAAGCGCGTCTTCGTGATCCACGCCCTCACGCTCTCCTCGTCGATGCCGTTTTCCGCCGCCTTTTTAAGCTCGTCCTTTATTATCGAGAGGAACTTGTCCGCCGCGTCGGCATCTGCATTTTCCGCGATTATCGAAAAATAAGGCTGGGCGATGCTGTCCGAGAAGCCGCCGTAGGCATTCTCGCAGACGCCGGCGTCGATCAGCGCCTTGGAGACGGGCGCGCCCGGCATCTCGACCAGAACGTACCCGAGCACGTCGAGCGCGCAGCATTCCTTCAGGTCGTTCCTGTCGCCCGCCGCGAAGCTCAGCGCAAGGTAGGTGCGCTTCTCCTCGTCCTCTTCGTCGCCGAGCGGGTAAGTCCCCTCCGTGCGGCGGAGCTCACCGAACGGCTCCTGCATCGGAATCCCGCCGCCCTGCGGCGCCTCGTCGAAGGCAGAGAGGTATTCCTTGTCGATGAAGTCGAGCTCGCTTTCCATGTCGGCGTCGCCGTAGAGGTAAATGTAGCTGTTGGAGGGATGGTAGTACTTCTTGTGGAAGGCGATAAAATCCTCGTAGGTCAGCTCCGGGATGACGTCTGGATCGCCGCCCGATTCAAGCCCGTAAGGCGTATCAGGATAGAGCGACTCCATCATCGTCCTCTGCAGGCACTCGTCGGGCGACGAGAACACGCCCTTCATCTCGTTGTAGACGACACCGTTGACCTTGAGGTCGTCCTCGGGGGCATTCATCTCGTAGCTCCAGCCCTCCTGCATGAAAATGCGCGGCTCGGTATAGGTCCTCGGATAGAAGACCGCGTCGAGGTATACGTGCATCAGGTTGTGGAAATCCTTCGCATTGATGCTCGCGACCGGATACATCGTCTTGTCGGGCGCGGTCATCGCGTTCAAAAAGGTGTTGAGCGAGCCCTTCGCCAGCTCGACGAAGGGATCTTTCAGCGGAAACGCCCTGCTCCCGCAGAGCACGGAATGCTCCGTAATATGCGCCACGCCGGTCGAATCCGAGGGCAGCGTCCTGAACGTGATATTGAAAACCTTGTTCTCATCGCCGTTAGCGATCACAAGGACCTTTGCCCCGCTCTTCTTGTGGCGGAGCCTGGCGCCGACGGACTGCACGTAAGGCAGCTCCCTCGCCTCGACTACTTCATATGCTTCAGGTACAGCGAACTTAAGCTCCATCTTCTCTCCTGCCGTTTCTCATTTTTGAAAATGAAAATGCCTATGCTCCTGCAAGTATACCACACACCGCCCGCCTTTATGTCTCCAAAGAAGCCTCCGCGGAAAACTTGGATACATAAGGCTTTGCCCATCCCCCTCCAGGCCGCGCCCCAAAGCCCGCGGGCAGCTAGTCGGCGGAGCGCATTTCGCTCCGCATGATGCCGAACAAGGCCCTCCAGCCGTAATCGCCCCCTTAGGATCGGACGTCCATCCGTTCAGGCACAGCGCCATCGATCCCCCTTCCCGCAAAAAGGACGGCGCCTCCCGGCGCCGCCCTCCTTGCTCTTTTGTAAATGATGCTCCTGTCAGGCCGCTTTACTTCGCCCTGTAGACCTCGATGAGCTTGTTGAGGTACTCGTACCTCTCCTTGCACTCCTCCTCGGACCTTGCGAAGAGCTCCTTCGCGCGGTCGGGGTTGGCGCGCATGAGCGAGCTGTAGCGGACCTCGCCCGCGAGGAAGTCCTGATAGGATTCCGTCGGAGCCTTGGAGTCGAGGATGAAAGCATCCTTGCCTTCCTTGACGAGTTCCGGATTGTAGCGGAAGTTGAACCAGTATCCCGCCTTCACCGCGAGATCCTCTTCCGTCATGGCCTTGCCCATGCCCTTGCGGATGCCGTGGTTGATGCACGGAGCGTAGGCGATGATGAGCGACGGGCCTTCGTAGGCTTCGGCCTCTGCGATAGCCTTGACCGCCTGGTTGTAGTCTGCGCCCATGGCGATGTGCGCGACGTATACATAGCCGTAGGTCATGGCCATGCCCGCGAGGTCCTTCTTCTTCGTCTCCTTGCCGGCCGCGGCGAACTGAGCGACGGCGCCGGTGCGGGTGGACTTGGAAGCCTGTCCGCCGGTGTTGGAATAAACCTCGGTGTCGAAGACCATGATGTTGACGTCCATGCCGGAGGCGAGGACGTGGTCGACGCCTCCGTAGCCGATGTCATATGCCCAGCCGTCGCCGCCGAATATCCACTGGCTCTTCTTTGCGAGATAGTCCTTGTTGGCAAGGATGTAGTCAACGTCCTCGCCGCTCATGCCCGAAAGGGCCTCGATAAGGGCATCGGAAGCCGCGCCGTTCTCCGCCCCCTTGCTGTAGGTCTCAAGCCACTTGGAAGCGGCTTCACCCACCGCGCCTTCGCCCGCGAGCTTCTCGATGCGGGCCTTCAGGTTCGTGCGGATGGCCTTCTGGGCGAGGAACATGCCGTAGCCGAACTCGGCGTTGTCCTCGAAGAGGGAGTTGCTCCATGCAGGACCCCGTCCCTTGGCATTTACCGTGTACGGGGTCGAGGGCGAGCTGTTGCCCCAGATCGAAGAGCAGCCCGTAGCGTTGGCGATGTACATCCTGTCGCCGAAGAGCTGCGTGATGAGCTTTGCGTACGGAGTCTCGCCGCAGCCCGCGCAGGCGCCCGAGAACTCAAGGAGCGGCTGCTTGAACTGGCTGCCCTTGACGGTGGTCTCCTTGAACTTCGCGACGACGTCGTCCTTGATCGGAAGCTTGACGAGGTAGTCGAAGCCCGGCTGTACGGAATCGACGTTCTCTTCCATGCCGACCATGGTGAGGGCCTTCTCGCCCTTCTTGCCCGGGCAGACGTTCGCGCAGGAGCCGCAGCCCGTGCAGTCGAGGCCGGAGATGCCGATCGTGAACTTGTACTGAGGCATGCCCGTGAGCGGAAGGGTCTTCATGCCTTCCGGAGCCGCGGCCGCTTCCTCTTCCGTCACGGCGAAGGTGCGGATTACGGCGTGCGGGCAGACGTAAGAGCAGCGTCCGCACTGGATGCAGTTGTCCGGATTCCATACCGGGATATTGACGGCGATGCCGCGCTTCTCATAGGCGGCCGTGCCCGAAGGCGTGGAGCCGTCGACATAGTCCGTGAACGCGGATACCGGAAGGTTGTTGCCCTCCTGCGCGTTGACGGCGTTCTGGATCGTGTTTACGAAGGAGAGGACGTCCTCGCTGCCCTCGGTAGCCTTCTTGAAGGAAAGTCCCTCGTCCTCGGCATTCTTCCAGCTCTCCGGAACCTCTACCTTGTGGATCTGCTTTGCGCCTTCTTCGATGGCGGCCCAGTTCTTCTCGACGATATCCTGTCCCTTGCGGCCGTAAGTCTTCTGCGCCGCTTCCTTCATGAGGCGGATCGCGTCGTCCTCGGGGATGATGTTCGCGAGCTTGAAGAAAGCAGACTGAAGGATGGTATTGATCCTGGTCGGGCCCATGCCTACCGCGATGCCGATCTTGACGCCGTCGATGGTATAGAACTTGATGTCATGCTCGGCGATGAACTTCTTCATCTGGCCCGGAAGGTGCTTGTCGAGCTCCTCGTCGCTCCACGCGCAGTTGAGGAGGAAGGTCCCGCCGTCGACGATCTCCTGCGCCATGTTGAACTTGCGGACGTAGGACGGATTGTGGCAGGCGACGAAGTCGGCCTTGCGGATAAGGTAGGTGGACTTGATCGGCTTCTTGCCGAAGCGGAGGTGCGACATCGTCACGCCGCCCGACTTCTTCGAGTCATAGTCGAAGTAAGCCTGCGCGTACATGTCGGTGTTGTCGCCGATGATCTTGATGGAGTTCTTGTTCGCGCCGACGGTGCCGTCCGCGCCGAGTCCCCAGAACTTGCAGTTGACCGTTCCCTCGGGGGTCGCGACGATGGGCGCGCCGACCGGAAGAGAAAGGTTCGTGACGTCGTCCTCGATGCCGATCGTGAAGCGCTTCTTGTCGGTATTCTCGAACACCGCCTTGATCTGCGCCGGGGAAGTATCCTTCGAGCCGAGGCCGTAGCGTCCGGAGTTGATCGTGACGTTCTTGAACTCAGAATCATAGAGAGCTGCGACGACGTCGAGGTAAAGCGGCTCGCCGTTCGCGCCCGGCTCCTTCGTGCGGTCGAGGACGTTGATGACCTTGACAGTCTTCGGGATAGCTTCGATGAGGGCCTTGTTCGAGAACGGGCGGTACAGCCTGACCTTGATGACGCCGATCTTCGCGCCGGTCTGTGCGCGGAGGTAATCGATCGTCTCCTCGATCGTGTCATTTACGGAACCCATCGCGATGATGACGGACTCCGCGTCCGGATCGCCGTAGTAGTTGAAAAGCTTGTAGTCCGTGCCGATCTTCGCGTTGACCTTGTCCATGTACATCTGGACGATCTCGGGCATCTTGTCGTACCACGGGTTGGAAGCTTCGCGTGCCTGGAAGAAAATGTCCGGATTCTGGGCAGAACCGCGCTGGCAGGGATGGTTCGGGTTAAGCGCGTGCTCGCGGAAGCGGCGGATCGCGTCATGGTTAACCATCTCGTCGAGGTCGGCATAGTCCCAGGTGCGGATCTTCTGGATTTCGTGGGAAGTCCTGAAGCCGTCGAAGAAATTGATGAACGGAAGCGATCCCTCAAGAGCCGCCATGTGGGCGACCGGCGTAAGGTCCATGACCTCCTGGACGGACGACTCGCAGAGCATGCAGGCGCCGGCCTGACGGCAGGCGTACACGTCGGAGTGGTCTCCGAAAATGGAAAGCGCATGGCTCGCGACCGCACGCGCGGAAACGTCAAAGACGCCCGGGAGCTGCTCGCCCGCTACCTTGTAGATATTCGGGATCATGAGGAGAAGGCCCTGCGAAGCCGTGAACGTAGTGGTCATGGCGCCGGCGGCAAGAGAACCGTGGAACGCGCCCGAAGCGCCCGCCTCGGACTGCATCTCCGTAACCTGCACCTCCTGGCCGAAAATATTCTTCCTCCCCGCCGTAGCCCACTCATCGACATGCTCCGGCATGACCGAAGAAGGCGTAATCGGGTAAATCGTAGCGACCTCAGTGAACGCATACGAAGCATGCGCAGCAGCCTCGTTGCCGTCCATAGTCAGCCATTTCCTGTTGTCCATCATTTTCCTCCTTAGCGTAAAATTACTTGGCCGTCCCTTAAGCTCAAAAGCGGAAACCGTGAAAAAACCAGTTTCGGCCGCGGGCATACGCGGCGTTCCAATATTGCAGAAATTATAGCACCCGAAAACCCCGTTTGTCTATGAAACTTATGTGAATGATGCACAATCAAAGCCCAAAAAACGCCCTCCAAATTAGTTAGTTATACCTAACCAACACTCCCGCCCTCCAGTCCATCCCCACTGCCTAAAAACTAAACGCCCTTACCCCATTCCAAAGTAAATCTCCCCCGCCCGATCACAACGCCCCAGCCCCTGCCCCCTCGCTCCGCCCGAACGCCTGCCCCTCCCAAAAAGCGGCTGCGCTCCACCCAAAAACGAACCGCCTTGCCTCGCCGACATTCGCTGCCAAAATGCACCTATGCATGTACAAAATGCCACTCAAATCCAACCGCCGCCCGATCACGCCGCATCAGCCCTGCTCCCTCGCTCCGCCCGAACGCCTACCCCCTCCCAAAAAGCGGCTGCGCTCCACCCAAAAGCCGAACGTCCTCACGCTCCCCCGCATCCATCCCTAAATCCAACCCCCGCCCGACCACAACGCCACAGCCCCTGCCCCCTCGCTCCGCCCGAACGCCTGCCCCTCCCAAAAAGCGGCTGCGCTCCACCCCAAAACCCAATCGCCTCACCGTCCGCTATGCACTGCCTAAATCCTCGCCGCCCCGCCATCCGTTTCCGAAGGCCGCGTACACGCGTGCAATATGCCCGCAAGTGCGCATCGCGGACGCGCCGTAAGTTTTTAGTGCCGAAAGCAAGCCCGCAGAGACGACAAAATCCGGCTCACAAAGCCGGATTTTGAGGCGCGCTGAGCCGCGAATGCATCAAGCATTCGCGGTGAATCGCGCCGGTGCGTCGCGAAGGGCGCAGCTCAAGGCACATAAAAACCAGGCGCGGACGCTAAGCACGAAGGGCATATGCACGCGCTTTATGTGCGGGCAAATGCACGCAATTTATGTGTGGGCATATGCACGCAGTTTATGTGCGGGCATATGCACGCAGTTTATGTGCGGGCATATGCACGCGCTTTATGTGTGGGCATATACACGCAGTTTATGTGTGGGCATATGCACGCGCTTTTTGCGGGGCATATGCACGCGCTTTTTGCGGGGCATATGCACGCGCCATTTACACGTGCATATGCACGCAGTCCAAATGCCGCAAATGCACGCACCGCCCAATCGATTCAGTTCTCATCATCCTCAGCAGCCGCGACATACACCTGCCTCTTCTTGGCTGCCGCATCNGCCGCCAGATACTCATCATAAGTCCCAAGCCTGTCGATAAGCTGCCCGTCCGGCAAAAACTCCATAATCCTGTTCGCCGTCGTCTCCACGATCTGATGGTCCCTCGTCGTAAAGAGCAGCACGCCCGGGAACTTCACCATCCCGTTATTGAGCGCCGTAATAGCCTCCATGTCCAGATGGTTCGTCGGCTCGTCGAAAATAAGCACGTTCGCCCCGGAAATCATCATTTTCGAGAGAAGGCACCTCACCTTCTCGCCCCCCGAAAGCACCCGCACGCGCTTAATCCCATCCTCTCCCGCAAAAAGCATGCGCCCGAGGAAGCCGCGCACATAAGTCGTGTCCTTGTTCTCAGAATACTGCGTCAGCCAGTCGGCGATAGTCAGGTCGCTGTCGAACTCAGCCGTATAGTCGTGCGGGAAATACGAGCGCGACGTCGTGACGCCCCACTTGTAAAAACCCTCGTCAGGCTCCATCTCGCCGCTGATAATCGAGAAAAGCGTCGTCTTCGCCTTCTCATTTCCGCCGACGAAAGCCACCTTGTCCGTGCGGCTTACAATGAAATTGAGGTCCTTAAAGATAACCTCCCCGTCGATCGTCTTCGAAAGGTGCTCCACGAAAAGCACGTCGTTGCCGATCTCGCGGTTCGGCCTAAAGTCGATGTACGGGTACTTCCTGCTCGACGGCACCATCGCGTCGACCTGGATCTTCTCGAGGGCGCGCTTCCTCGAAGTCGCCTGCTTCGACTTAGAAGCGTTCGCGGAGAATCGGGAAATGAACTCCTGCAGCTCCTTTATTTTCTCCTCTTTCTTGCGGTTCTCCTCCTTCATCTGCTTCATGAGGAGCTGGCTAGACTCGAACCAGAAATCGTAGTTGCCCGCGAAGAGCCTGATCTTCCCGAAATCAATGTCCGCGGTCTGCGTGCAGACCTTGTTCAGGAAATACCTGTCGTGGGATACGACGATGACCGTATTCTCGAAATTGATGAGGAACTCCTCAAGCCAGTCGATCGCCTCCATGTCGAGGTGGTTCGTCGGCTCGTCGAGGAGCAGGATGTCGGGGTTGCCGAAAAGAGCCTTCGCGAGCAGCACCTTGACCTTCATCGGGCCGTCCAGCGTGCCCATAAGGCTGTAGTGGAGCTCCGTCGGAACGCCCAGGCCGTTCAAGAGGCTCTCCGCGTCCGCCTCGGCCTCCCAGCCGTTCATCTCGGCGAACTCCGCCTCAAGCTCCGAGGCGCGGATCCCGTCCTCGTCGGAGAAATCCTCCTTCGCGTAGAGCGCGTCCTTCTCCTTCATGATCTCATAGAGCCGCTCATTACCCATAATGACCGTGTCGATCGCCGCGTAGGCGTCGAACTTGAAATGGTCCTGCTCGAGGAAGGAAATGCGGCTCCCCGGCGTCATCGTGATATTGCCCGAAGTCGTCTCAAGCTGCCCGCTCAGGATCTTCAGGAAAGTCGACTTTCCCGCGCCGTTCGCGCCGATAAGGCCGTAGCAGTTGCCCTCCGTGAACTTGATGTTGACGTCCTCGAAAAGAGCCTTCTTCCCGACCCTGTACGTAACGTTGTTAGCTGCGATCATTTCCTCATCCCCCGTGCCGCCTTGTAAATGGCTTCGGCTGTTGCTATACTTTGTAAATGAATATTTCCGACGTCTCCCGCGGCCGGCGCCGCCTTTTGGGCGCGCCCCTTACGCGGAGCCGCGGCCGCGTCCCTGCGCCGCCGCACAGCTAAAAAAGGAGCTTTGAATGTCAATACCATTTATCGGCAAAAAAAGCAAGAAAAACAATTCCACCAAGTACGACGCCATCCTTGCCGTCAGCGTCCTCGCCTTCATGACGGTCGCCATGATAATCAGCGCGGTGTCCGACAAGAAGCAGTAAAGGAACCGCCTTCTTTTGCAGCAGGCCTTACGCCTGCTGCTTTTTCTTTGCCTTCTTCTCCTTCTTGTCCTTCTTTTTGGCCTCACGGCCCTCCGTCGCTCCGTCCCCGGAGCCCTTTTTCGGCCCGCGCTTTTTGCCGCCGTGCTTTCCGCCGCCCTCCTCTTCCCTGAGGAAGCGCTTCTTCGCCTCGGCCTCCGCCTTTCTGGCGGCGCGCCTCTTCTTGATCCTTCTCGAGATCGGTATTATCGCGTCGAACACGAGCACGTACACTAGGGCCGCGACCGCCGAAGCCGCGCTCACGACGAGCCCTGCCTTAAGCCCCGGCACCGTGTACCTGAACACGACCCTGTTCGCGCCCCTGTAGAGCTTGACGGCCATGAAGCCGTTCGAATCGACGATCTCGGCCTCCCTGCCGTTGACCTTTACCGACCATCCGCTGTCATGCGGTATCGAGAAGAAGGCGTACTTGTCCGCGTCCGCGGTTATCATCACCGAGTAGGCGTCAGTCGTCTGCAGGACTTCCGTCGCGGACTCTTCCAGATGCGAGCGGCTTATGCTCTCGATGTCGCTCTCGTGCACCGCCCCGTCGATATCCTCGTCGTACTCGCGCAGGACCTTCGATACCTCTTCCTCGGCCTCGTCCTCGATGACCAGGGTCTTCAGCATCGTCACGGCCCTGAGGTCCTTCGACGTCTCCTTGAAGTCAGAGTAGGTCATGTACGTGTCGTAGGTGAAGCCGATCGGGCAGACCCAGTCGTCCTCATAGACGTAGTACGTTACATAATCGCCCTCGACCGTCTCGATCGGAGTCTTGCCTTCGGCCTCCTCGGTCTCGATCGTGTACCTTGCGGACACGAGCTCCTCAAGCCCCGCCGGCGAGTCGGGGCTGTTGACGTCGCGCGAGAGCCCCAGCCCTTCGTAGAACCTGAATATCGCCCCGCTGACGGTGCTGCAGAAGTTGGCCTCCGCCTGGAAGCCATGCGCCAGCGTCAGGGTATTGTCGCGGTTCGTGAAGCGGTACTCGGGCGAGGCGCACTGTATCTTCCCCGAAGTCATTATCGTGTCATAGAGCCGCTCGGCCCCCTTGCCGTTGACCGTCTGGTAGGCTATGACCGTCCCTCCGGTCGTAACTGCGCAGAAGAAGGCGACCGCTCCCGCCGCGAGGCGCGGCTCCCTCTTCATGCAGAAGAAGAACCAGGTCTCGATTATCCCGAGCCCGCAGGCGCAGCACAGCAAAATGAATTCCGGCACGCGGTAGATCTTGCTCGTCTCAGAGTCGTTCCACTTCACGAGCGAGAGGTAGAGCACCCAGAACGCGAAGATGCACGCCCAGATCACCGCCCCTTTAAGGACTGCCTTCTGCGTCGGCGTGAACGGCTTCCTCTCCTTCTTCGCCTTTTTCGCTTTTTTCGCTTTTTTCGCTTTTTCCGCCTTCTTCGCGCCCTTCGCCTTCTTGGCCTTCTTGGGCTCCTTCTCATCCTCTAAGACGCTTTCCGCCCTGCCTCCTTCGGCTTCTTTTTCGGAAAATGCAGCCGTTTTTGCACCGCCCGAAGCTTCCGCTGCGGCGGCTTCCTTTTCTTCTCCCGCCGCAGGCGCGTCCGCGCCCGCATTCAGCTTTTCGGCAAATTCAAAGACCTTGGTCGCCGCTGCGGCCACGCCTTCAGCAGGCTCTTCCGAAGCGCTTTCGGCGCCGGCTTTTTCGGCGGCCTCGGCCGCCTTTGCGTCAAAGGTTTCAAAGGCCTCCTCGGCCGTTCTGTTTTCTCCATCCGCGCCGAGCTTCTCAGCGGCCTCAAGGGCATACTTTGCCAGGGAGGCGCGCTCCGCCATCTCCTTCTTCCTGTCGGCGGCATTTTCCTCCGCGTCGTGCCTTTCTATCTCGGCGAGGGTCCTCTCAGCGAGGTTCGGCGCGGGCGCTTTTGCTTTTGCATTTTCATTTACATTTTCATCAAGGACAGGAAGCACAGGGCTTTCCGCCGCCTTTTCGGCGGGCTTTCCGGCCTTAGCCTTTTCCTTCGAGACGGCCTCCTCTTCCCATCTGTTGAACACATAGGCCGAGGCCGTCGTCATCATGAGGATCGCCATATAGTACCAGCGGCAGTAGGCCGCCGAGAACATCGCGAACGAGGCGTTAAGGATCGGCACGCACGCCATGACGAGGCAGAACACGAGCATGCGCTTCAAGTAGTCTTTTTTGTATTTCTTTATCACGAGGTAGGCGATCACGAGGATGAGGCCGACCATCGGGAGGTAGGCGTTGCACGAGGTGAAGTTGCGCTTTATGACCGCCGACTGGTGGCTCATCGGCTCGCCGGGGAAGAACAGCCCCTTGAGGATGTAGAAGTAGTGCTCAAGGCCGTACACGAGGGCGTTCGAGCCCGTGTATCCGACCTTCACGCGCGGGTTCTGCATCGTGAAAACGAAGGACGGCAGAAGGAGCGCCGCCCCCATCCCGCAGCCGAGCGCGCCCTCGAAGATTATCTGCGGGAGCCGCCTTATGTAGAGCTTGAAATCGTCCGCGAGGTAGCGCAGGCAATAGTACGCGGCGAGGAAGATGACCTCCCCGACGAAGAAGAAATAGTTGACGCAGGCGTTCAGGAAGACCAGGAAAATGAAAGGTCCCTTGCGCTTCTTCTGGATGAGCGCGTCGAAGGCCAGGAGCAGGAACGGGAAAAAGGATACCACGTCGTGGAAGTGGTAAAAGAGCAGGTTCATCGCCTGGAAGCCGCTGAAGGCGTAGAGCATCGAGCCCACGAGCGCGCTTAGGTGGCTCACTCCCTGGCGGCGTATGTAGATGTACGAGGAAAGGCCGGCCACCGCGTACTTGAGGATGTAGAGCCAGCCTGCGACGTACATGAAAGCTTCCGCCGGGAAAAGCAGCGAAATGTAAAAATACGGCGTCCCGAGGATGTAGAACGACTGCCCGCCTATGAAGTTGGACCCCAAGTCGAGCGACCAGTCCCAGATCCAGTTCCCCGACTTTATCGCATCGTTCGCCGCCATGGCGAAAGGTATCTGCTGGACGTTGAAGTCGCCGGCGAGCGAGAAGAGCCCGCCGTGCATGACCATGGACCAGGCGAAGGCCACGCAGGCCAGGGCCAGGTGCAGCCCGAATACCTTAAGAAGTGTAAGACCCCTTTTTTCCCTTGTCATCTGACGCTTCTCAACCTTCCCCTTCAGTCTTTTCTTCGGTTACCGCTATGCAGAGCTCCTTTAGCTGCTTTTCGTCGACGGCCGCCGGAGCCCCGATCATGAGGTCGGAGGCGTCCTTTACCTTCGGGAAAGCGATGACGTCGCGGATCGACGACGAGCCCGTAAATATCATAGCCATGCGGTCGAGGCCGTAGGCGAGCCCTGCGTGGGGCGGGACTCCGTAGGTGAAGGCCGTAAGCAGGAAGCCGAAGCGCTCCGCCGCCTCTTCCTTCGTAAAGCCCAGCACCTCGAACATTTTCTCCTGCACGTCGGCGATATGTATCCTGACCGAGCCGCCGCCGAGCTCCATGCCGTTGAGCACGATGTCGTAGGCGCGGGCGCGGACCTTGCCCGGGTCGTCGTCGACCTTGTCCCAGTCCTCGAGGAAGGGCATCGTGAAGGGATGGTGCATGGCCATGTACCTGCCCTCTTCCTCCGACCACTCAAGGAGCGGGAATTCCGTGATCCAGACGAATTTCAGCGCATACGGGTCGTAGAGCTCAAGCGCCTTCCCCAGTTCGAGCCTTACCGCGCCGAGCGACGCGCACACGACCTTGAAGGAATCAGCGGCAAAGAGCATCAAATCGCCCTTTTCGGCCCCCATCCTCTCGGCTATCTTCTCGAGCTCGCCTTCGGCGAGGAATTTCGTAAATGACGACTTGACGGTCCCGTCCTCAAGCAGCGCGGCGTAGGCGAGCCCCTTCGCGCCGTAGGTCTTTGCCGTCTCGGTGAGCTTGTCGATCTTCTTCCTGGGCATCGCGGCCGCGCCCTTTACGGTGAGGCCCCTGACCAGGCCGCCGCCCTCGGCGGCTCCCTTGAACACGGCAAAGCCGCTGCCCGCGGCAAGGTCCGTGATGTCCTTTATCTCCATTCCGAAGCGGAGGTCCGGCTTGTCGGAGCCGTACAGGTCCATGGCCTTCTGCCAGGGCATCTTCTCGATCCCGTCCGATGCTACCTCTTCGGCGGCGGCGCGGCAGGCGTCTATAAGCTTCTCGTCGAAGCCGAGCTCCTCGTAGGCTTCCGGAAGGTGCTTCAGGACGTAGGCGAGGAGGCGCGTGTTCGTGTCGATTACGTCGTCCTCTTCCACGAAGGAAAGCTCCATGTCGACCTGCGTGAACTCAGGCTGCCTGTCGGCGCGGAGGTCCTCGTCGCGGAAGCAGCGCGCGATCTGGTAGTAGCGGTCCATCCCGGAGCACATGAGCAGCTGCTTAAAGAGCTGCGGGCTCTGCGGAAGGGCGTAGAAGCACCCGGGATGCACTCTCGAAGGCACGAGGTAGTCGCGCGCGCCCTCGGGCGTGGAGCCGATGAGGTCCGGCGTCTCGATGTCGAGGAAGCCCTCGGACTCGAGGAAGTCGCGGACCAGCTTCACCAAGCGGCTCCTTAGCATGAGCTTTTTCGTCATCTCCGGACGGCGAAGGTCCAGGTAGCGGTACTTAAGGCGGAGCTCTTCGCGCGTCTCGATCCCGTCGAGCACGTGGAAGGGCGGCGTCTCGGACTCCGAGAGCACCTTCAGCGCGCTCCCGGCGACTTCCCATTTGCCGGTCTTAAGGGCTTCGTTGGCGGCTCCCTGCCTCTCGCGGACCGTTCCCTTGACCGCGATGCAGAATTCGCTCCTAAGGGCAGCGGCTCCCGTGTCCTCGCCCTCGAAGACCACCTGCACTATGCCCGAGCGGTCCCTTAAGTCGACGAACGCGATCCCGCCCTTGTTGCGGCACTTCGCGACCCAGCCCATGAGCGTAACTTCCCTGCCGACCATCCCGCCGTCGATCTCGGCGGCCCGGCAGCTCCTCTTCCATCCGTTAAGCGCTTCAGCCATGATAGCCTCCATCATTTTCCTAAAATCATCCGGCCCTCAGCCGGAATGTATGAGCGGACATCCGCGTTCCGCTCCCCTGTATGCTCATAAACCGCCGGAAGCTTCAATGCTCCGTCGGCGTCGATCCGCTCCGATTCCTTTCGGCTTGAGCCTCGAACGTCGGCGGCACCGTTTCCTGCTTCAATGCTCCGTCGGCGTCGATC
>Ga0065709_1029215_pt1 | contig 73127 bp, 44 predicted proteins | sample Hoacrofraction14_2_FD_59096 | JGI IMG/M metagenome (GOLD analysis project Ga0065709, IMG submission 59096) | Hoatzin crop microbial communities from Cojedes, Venezuela, sample from fiber fraction 14 v1 | ecosystem: Host-associated > Birds > Digestive system > Esophagus > Crop | place: Venezuela...
ATATCATCTACCCGGTATTTTACACCGCGCCATCGTTCGATATCGAGGAGACGGCGGCTGTGAAACAGGCCGTGAATGAGACAAACAAAGGCTCTACTAGTTCTTTGGTATTCTATGATGACGGTGAAGAACTGATGATCAGTGCTCACAGCTATATCCCTCTCTATTCCGAATGCCGTGACGCGGAAGAATATCTCCGCATGGTGATGTATGACTTCTTCGGGGCCAATGTCAGTTTCGCGGAAGAGCTTGAGAAAGTAAAAGCGCAGTATCATCAGGATGACTCGCATAATACCAATTAACAATATAACAAATAACAATTTAAACATTTTACAATTATGACATTTACAGAATCTATCAAAACATGTTACAACAAGTATTTCACATTGAAAGGCAGAGCCAGCCGCTCTGAGTATTGGTGGTTTGCGCTGTATGCCATTATTATCGCCATTGTGGTGATGATGGCAGTGTACTCCGTCATGGGATACAATGACTCAGCCCAGGCGATATCTTATCTGCTCCTTATCTTCGTGGTAGGTATTCCCAGCATTACCGCTTTTGTCCGTCGCATGCACGATATCGGCCGCAGCGGATGGTGGTACTGGATCGGTCTTGTTCCGATTATCGGATCGTTGGTACAGCTCTACTTCTGTGTCCAGCCCAGCGACGGCCCCAACGAATACGGCGAAACCAACGCAGGATGATTATGAGAAAGATTCTTACCCTTATCCTCCTGCTCCTGACGACAGCCACCGGGGCGATGGCCGACAACGTCTGTTCGGTGAGCGTCAGCGGCAAGACCGCCACCATGTCAAACGGCGTGGTGAGCATACAGATCGACAGCAAGGGGCACGTCACCTCGTATAAGTTTATGGGGCAGCAGGTAGTGGCATCGTCGAACAACGGTATCTACCTCGACTACAACACCACCGCGGCAGCCAATCCCTCTTTCGACGAGGTGAAGATCATCAAGGATACGGAAGACTACTGCGAAGTGCTCTTTGTCGACAACAGCAGCGCCCTGCGCTTCTCCGAGGGATTCATCATGCGGAAAGGCATCAACGGACTATATATCTACGTGATCATCAGCGGCACCGACGCCTCGGCCGGTGTCGGGCTCAGAGAGGCCAGAGTGGTGAGCCGCCTGAATACAGCCTTCTCCTACTGCTATGTCAACGACAAGCAGCAGGCTGCGATGCCCACGGTGAAGGAGATGGCGGCAGCCGACAGCAACCCCATCCAGGACGCCACATACCAGATCAACGACACCACGATATATACCAAGTACGACTGGGCCAACTATATCGACAAGGACAGTCTGCACGGTCTGTTCCGTCCGATGGCCGACAAAGGACTGGGATTCTGGAACATCCCCTGCGCCAAGGAATGGATCAACGGCGGTCCGCTGCGGCAGGAGCTGATGGTGCATACCACCAATAAGACACCCCTCACCCTGCAGATGATACAGGGAGAGCACTTCGGAGCCTCTCCAAGATACTTCAAAAACGGAGAACAGAAGATCTACGGACCCTTCCTCACATATATCAACTACGGATCGCTCGACGACTGTATCAGCGACGCCAAGGCCATGGCCCACCGGCAGATGCAGGAATGGCCCTTCCAGTGGTTCGGCAACGACCTCTACCCCGTAGAGAGAGCCACCGTGACAGGACGGCTCAACGTCACCACCGGACAGGCCTGCGACTCGGTGATGATAGTGCTCGGGGAGAAAGCCGACGAGATTAGGCTCATGGGTAACGCCTACGCCTTCTGGGCCCTCACCGACAGCGAGGGACGCTTTGAGGTGAAGAATGTCAGGCCCGGCACCTATTCCCTCTACGGTTATGCCACCAAGGGCGACGTCACCGACGAACTGCGGCTCGACGACATCACGGTGGAGAAGGACGACGTAGACCTCGGCACCATCGACTGGACGCCAACGATGTATGAATACAAACTCTTCCAGATAGGAGAGAGCAACAGACTGTCTGACGGCTACCGGCTCTCCGACACCTGCCGCGCCTACGGACTGTGGGACTATGTACCGTCGTCGCTGACATTCACCGTCGGCAGCAGCGATCCCGCGAAAGACTGGTACTACGCGCAGATCGGCAGCGGCACCTGGAATATCAAGTTCGACTGCGACAGGACATATACCGGCAAGGCTTATCTTACCGTCTCCGCGGCGGCGATGACAAGCACTCCGAAACTGACCGTGAAACTGAACAATTCTACGGTCGGCACTCAGTGGGCTACGGGAGTCAACGACGCGGCGATATACCGCAGTGCCGTGCTCAGCGGCATCCACGGTCTGCACGTCTTCTCCTTCGACGCATCCAAACTCAAGCAAGGCACCAATACCATATCGCTGGTGCAGAGTGCCGGCAGCCACGGAGGAATAATGTATGACTGCATAAAACTCGAGGCTGGCGCCCTCGTGACGAGCGGTATCAGTGAGATGACGGCCGGCACGGAATTTACCGACGGCAGATACTATAATCTCACCGGCGTCTGCATGGGTGACGACAGCGACCGGCTGCCCGCCGGGGTATATATCCGCGACGGCAAGAAGATCATCGTAAGATAACAGTGGCTACTGCCCCGTATATTTCGAGGGCGACACACCATATTTCTGTTTGAAACAGCGGCTGAAGTAGGTTGTATTCTGGAAACCTACCCGGTCGCTGATTTCATTTACTGTCAATGTTCCCTCCACGACCAGTCCGGCGGCCCTGACAAGGCGCTTCTCCTGTATATAGGCATTGGGCGACATACCGGTCATCTCCTTCACCTTGTAAAACAGTTTCGTGCGGCCCACCTTGAGGATATCCGCCAGTTTGTCGACATTAAAGTCAGCCTCCGAGAGATGAGCCTCGATGGTGTCGTCGAGACGTGTGATAAACGACTTGTCACCCGCCGACATGATCAGGGTCGCATCATCGCCGCCGGCAGACTGCGACGGGGCGGGGGAGGAGGCTCCGGCATTGCTGTCAGCCTGCATCGACTGTATTGTCTCGCTGAGTTCTTTCTCCTCGGTCATTCGCCGTTTGATGAGCTGCAGAGCCCTTGTGGTGAGCAGTTTCTTGCTGCACGGTTTCACCATATAGTCGTCAGCCCCGGCCTTCATCGCCCTGAGCCGTGTGTTCTCGTCGTCGAGCACGGTGAGCATGATTACGGGGATATGACGGGTGGCAGCGTCGGCCTTCAGTTGTGACACGAACTGCAGACCGCTGATATCCGGCAGGGTGATGTCGCTGACGATAAGCGACGGGGTATGGTCGGCAAGACTGTCGAGAGCCGCGCGGGCCGTCGTGTAGCCCTCAACCTTGAAGAATACCGACAGAATCTTCTTCTCCTGTATCAGCATGTCGGGTTCGTCTTCCACGATCATCACCGTGATGTCGTTGACGGGGATGTCGACCATGTCGATTGCCATCTCCTCGTAATCTTCGCTGTCGTCGACGGCACGGTCGACGGTATTCTTGCTCGTCTCCTCTTCGGTATACGCATATCCGGCTGCAGGGAGGGTGAAGGTGAAGATGCTGCCTCCTTCGGGAGCAGTGGCATAGGTGAGGGAGCCGTGGTGGGCTTCAGCCATCTGATGGGCAGAAAACAGTCCGATGCCCATTCCCCCTTTCGAGGCCTGGCCTTCCATGAATGGCTTGAATAGTTTTTCCTGTCGTTCGGGCGAGATGCCGGGGCCGTCGTCTTCGACGATGATCTTCACGGCGCTGTCGTCATCCTTCGTCACTCTCACCGTCACGGATCCTTTCTCGGGGGTGTATTTGAGGGCGTTGGAGATAAGGTTGTACACCACCATCTCCACCTTGTCGTAGTCGAACTTCATCGTATAGTGTTTGGCGAAGGGCGTGAAGGTGAAGTTCATCTCTTTCTGTCCCGCCAGCGTGCGGAAGTCGTGGAAGATATTCCTCACGTAAGGGATGAGGTCGCCGTCCTCCACCTGTATGTTGATGCTGCTGGTATTGATCTTGCGGAACTCCAGCAACTGGTTGATCATTCGGAGCATGCGGTCGGTGCCGCGCTTGAGTGATTGTACGGCACTCTTCGGGGGAGCGCCGTCGGCATTCTCCGTAATCCTCGACACCGCGCCCTGGATGATGGCCAGAGGGGTGCGGAACTCATGACTGATATTAGTGAAGAAACTGACGCGGAACTCATGCAGCTGTTTGTCCATCCTGATTTGCTGCCTGAGCTGGAAGTTCTTCTTCCACGCCCGATACATATAAGCGGCCACGGCTGCTATGACGGCGAGATATATAAACCACGCCCACCACGTATTGTACCACGGCTGCCGGATACGGATGTCGATAGTCGTCTCCTCCGACCACTGGTCGATACCGGTCCTGGCACGCAGGTGGAAGGTATATCGGCCGGGGGTGAGGTCGCTGTAGTCGGCATGGTTCATGCTGGTCAACGGCCTCCATTTCTTGTCCACCCCTTCAAGATAATACTGGTAGAGGGTGCTCCGGGCGTCGGAGTAGTTGAAGTCGGAGAAATAGATCTGCAGGTTGGAGCAGTTATGCGGCAGCACCACCTTCTTCGAGGCGTTGAGAGCCTTCTCGAGCGAGATATCATCGCGCAGGTCGTATATCGACACACCGTCGATGAAGAGGTCGGTGATATCGGTCTTGTTGCTGTTGTTGATGCTATGATTGTCCTCGTGCGGTCGGAGAATCATCATTCCGTTGACAGTACCGAAGAAGAGTCGTCCGTCGGGCATGGCCTGCACCGCTCCGTCGCTGTATGTATTGCTGCTCAGGTTGGTGGAAAACATATATGTCTTGATCAGCGGCGTCTGGCGGTTGATGCATGAGACGCCCTCCTCGGTGCCCACCCAGAAATTGCCGAACTGGTCTTCGACGAGCGAACGGATATTATTGTTTCCCATGCCCTCTTTCGTGGTATACCGCTGATAGCTCAGTTTCTTCTCCCTGCTGTCGTAGGAGCATTTCAGCAGTCCGCCGTTGGAACCGAGCCAGAGAGCCCCTCCGCGGTCGATATAGAGGCATACTATCTCGTCGACGGGCAGCCGTCCGTTTTCGGTGTTGAAACAGTCGAAGTCGGCACCGCTGATATTCTTTCTGCCGACGTCGACGGTATAGAGTCCGTCGTCGGTGGCTATCCACAACCGTTGGTTTTTGTCTATTATCATGTCGTGGATGCGCCGCTGCCCGTATTCGTTGTTAAGATAGGTGGTGAAAGAGAGTGGCTGGCTGCTGTATCTGGTCTGCAGCAGTCCTCCCTCCCATGAGGCGATCCATATCCTGCCGGATCGGTCCTCGCACACCTTGTAGAAGGAATTCACGGGTACTTTGTATGTGGGGTCGCTCTTGGTGTAATGTCTGTCATCGAGGTATAGTCCTCCCCCTCGGGTGCACATCCACACGTGTCCGTCGGAGTCGGTGAAATAACAGTATACGCAGCCCTCGGTGTCGCGGAGATAATTCAGTGATCCGTTCGACGCATCGTAGGAGTACAACTTGTTGTTTCGCGTGCTCAGTACTATCTGCCGTTCGCCGGCTCTGGTGAGATATCTGACGTAGTTGCTCCAGTCGTTGCTCGCCCCGGGTTCCGGAAGCACGTAAGCCACATCGTCGCTGGTGGTCTCGGTGAGATAGTACACTCCTGCCGAGCTGCTGAGCCAGATACCGTCGTTGCGGTCTACGAAGACATCGCGGAAGAAGTTATGGCTTATCTCCCTGTCGGCATCGTTGGCGGAGTAATGGTCGACGGTATCCGCCGCCGGATCGTATACGAAGATGCCGTTGCCGTAGGTGGCGATGATGAAACGTCCCTTTTTGTCTTTCGCCACTGTGATATTCTTTGTGCTGGCCTTGGTGGCGTAGTCGATATCGAGGACGTTGAAAACTTTCGCCTTCGTCTCGAAGAGGAAGAAAACATTACCGTTATTGTCGGTAAGGATATGAGTGTTGTCAAAATTATATTTGAGTGCGGCCCCGGGCCATTGCATATTCTTCGGACAGGAGAAACGCCCCGTCGTCATATCCATGGCGAAGGTCTTCTGCGCCCCGAAGATATACCATATATTTCCGACGATGGCCGAGCCTCCGATATACTTCACATCCCCGAGCGACGGGTCGAGATGAGAGGTGAGCAGTGTCTTGCCGTTGGAGTCGATGACGGCAGCCTCGCCCTCGACAGTGATATAACAACCCCTCTTGCCGAGATATTTGAACTCGCGGATATTTTTCCCTTTGGCCACATAGCTGTTTCCCTCCGGAGTGTGTCGCACGATGCCCTTAGAGGTGGAAATCCACACCACGCCGCTCTCGCCGTCGCATACCGACAGACCGTCGTTGGCGGGAAGGTGTCCTCCTTCTTTCGTCATGTCCTCCACGGAGAACCTGCCGTCTTTGTATACCGGATGTCTCAGTCCGTTGGTGCCGTCGCCCATCCACAGTCCGCTGGCAAACAGGTCTCTCTTGTAATAGCTCCTCTCCTCGTCACCCTTGCCGGTATAGTCTACGAAGCGGCTCTGTTCGAGGTCGAAACATGCCATGATGCGCTGCGGGGTGTACACCCACAACAGGGGTGACGGCTCCTGATAGTAGAGCAGTGCCACGGAATGGCCTGCCTTGTCTTTCCTCGGTGAGAGGGAATAGTAATTATGGAAGGTGTATCCGTCGTAACGGCTCAGTCCGTAGGACGTGCCGATCCAGATATATCCGTCGCGGTCCTGGGTGATGCAGTTGACGGTATTGCTCGGCAGACCGTCGGTAACTGACAAACGCCGCTCTTTGTATATTGTGCGGGCCGCGGACGATAATACCGACAATAATAGTATGAAGGTGACAAATTGCTTGTTTGGCATATCAGGTCAATTTCTTTTGGTTTGTGCAAATATACGGATTTTTTTTATAAAATAGTACGGAATTATAAATATTCGTACTATTTTTATGGCATGATTTTATAAAAATCATTAACTTTGCACGAAAAATACAACCGAATGAAAAAACTGATAACATTATTTACTTGTACGCTACTGTCCGCAAACATCACCACGGCCCAGGTGAAGCAGTCGCTTGAAGACGTAAACAAAGTCGTCGACAACACCCTCGACAGTCTCAACAAAGCCATGACAGCCCGTATCCCTGCCGGAACATCACGCAAAGGCAATAACCCCGTGCTCTTCCTCGTCGGTAATTCGACGATGAGAAACGGTACCCTCGGCAACGGCAACAACGGACAGTGGGGCTGGGGATACTTCGCCCACGAGTATTTCGACGAAAACAAGATAACAGTAGAGAACCAGGCCCTCGGAGGTACCAGCAGCAGGACGTTCTACAACCGTCTGTGGCCGGATATCAGAAAGGCTCTCAAGCCCGGCGACTGGGTGATTATATCCATCGGACATAACGACAACGGTCCCTACGACAGCGGCAGGGCGAGAGCATCGATTCCCGGAACGGGTACCGACTCGCTAAACGTGACGATCAAGGAGACGGGAGTGAAGGAGACGGTGTTTTCCTACGGCGAGTATATGCGCAAATATATCCGCGAGGTGAGGGCTGCAGGGGCTCATCCCATCCTCATGTCGCTCACCCCGAGGGATGCCTACGACGACAACGGGAAAATACAGAGAAAGCAGAACTTCACCGACTGGCTCGTCGAGGTGGGACGGGAGATGAATGTGCCCTTCGTCAACCTCAACGAGATCAGCGCGCGGAAACTGGATTCTTACGGACGATGGAAAGAGAGCTACCATTTCTACAAAGACCATATCCACACCTCTAAGTTCGGTGCCGAGATGAACGCAAGGTCGGCAGCCGAGGGTATCATGGCCAATGACGATCCGCAGCTCGCGCCCCTCAAGACGATGATGATAAATGTGGAACTGCCCGTGGTCGACGTGAAGAGAGAAAACGGCAAGCCGGTAGTGTTTATCACCGGTGATTCGACGGTGAAGAACACTGACAAGGACGAAGACGGCATGTGGGGCTGGGGAGCCCTGGCTGAGACGATCTTCGACACGAAGAAGATCACTGTGGCAAACTGCGCCAAGGCCGGCCGTTCCACCCGTACCTTCCTCAACGAGAAGAGATGGGACAGAGTGTATAACTCACTGCAGCCCGGTGACTTCGTGCTCATCGAGTTCGGACACAACGATATCGGAGAGGTAGGCAAGGGCAAAGACCGCGGAACAATCGCCAGTGCGAAAGACACTTGTGCCGTGGTGAAGAACGCCCGTGACGGCCGCTACGAGCTGGTATACAGTTTCGGATGGTATCTGAAGAAATTCATCCAGGACGTGAGAGAGAAGGGTGCCACCCCGATCCTTGTGTCGCTCACTCCCCGCAATGAATGGAAGGACGGTAAGATAGAGCGCCGCAACGACTCATACGGAAAATGGTATCGCGAGGTGCAGCAGGAGACGGGTTGCGAGTTCGTCGATCTGCATAATATCACTGCCGACTATCTCGACAAGAAATGCGGCGGCAAGGAGAAGTGTATGAAGTATTACAAGAAGGATCATACTCACACGTCGCTGCTCGGTGCGAAGACTAACGCGAAGAGTGTCGCCAAGGGCTTGAAGAAGATCAAGAGTCCGCTGGCAAAATATCTGAAATAAAAGAACTTCTTTGAAAATAACGAAGCGATGAGAACGGTAAGGATAATGATGGCAGCAGTGCTGTTGATGATGACGGTTATGGCATCAGCCAATGTCTACAACGTGAAGGATTTCGGGGCCAAGGGCGACGGGAAGACTTTGGACAGCGAGGCTGTCAACAAGGCCATCGAAGAGTGTACGTCGAAGGGTGGCGGACAGGTGTATCTCCCGCAGGGTACCTATCTCTGCGGCAGTATCCGCTTGAAGAGTAATGTGGAACTCCATCTGTCTGCCGGAGCTAAGATACTGGCAGCCCCGGCGAGCATGAAGGCCTACGACGAGAGCGAGGTGTTCGGAGCTCCGGAATATCAGGACGGAGGACATACTTACTTCCACAACAGTCTGATATGGGCCGAGGGCCAGAAGAATATCGCCATCACGGGTCTGGGTATGATCGACGGCAAGGGACTTACCAAGAAAGACACCGAAAAGGCCGGCAAGGTGCAGGGGGGCAGCATCGGTACGGGCGACAAGGCCATCGCGTTCAAGTTGTGCAAAAACATCCTTATCAGGGATGTCACCATATATCGCGGGGGGCATTTCGCCATCATCGTGACGGGATGCGACCGTGGCACCATCGACAATGTTACCATCGACACCAACAGAGACGGCATCGATATCGACTGCTGCAAGTATCTCACCGTATCGAACACGAAGATCAATACTCCCAGTGACGACGCCCTGGTACTGAAGAGTTCTTACGCTCTGAAGAAAGCCGTCGCCTGCGAACATATCACCGTGACGAACTGTGTTATTACGGGGTATAAGTTCGGCACTTTCCTCGACGGCACCTACGTGCCCGAGAAGGTAAACTGGGTATGCGGCCGTTTCAAGCTCGGTACCGAGAGCAACGGTGGATACAGGAACATCGCCCTGAGCAACTGTACTTTCATGTATTCCAGCGGACTGGCTTTCGAGGAGGTAGACCAGGGCCTGATGGATAACGTCGTGGTGGATAATATCACGATGAACCACGTGCACCACTATCCCATATACATCACCACCGGATGCCGCAACAGAGGTCCGAAGGAGGTGACGGAACCGTCGCGGGGACAGAACATACAGATAAGCAATGTGGTAATCAACGACTGCGACTCTCTCGCCGGTATTATCGTGACGGGCATGCCCGGAGAACCCCTCAGAAATATCTCGCTCAGCAATATAAGAATCAACTACCGGGGAGGAGGAACGAAGGATCTCGCAGACAGAGAGTACAGGGAACAAGGCACCAACTATCCCGAACCGCGATGGGCCGGGCCGACGCCGGCGTACGGCCTCTTTGCCCGTCATGTCGATGGCCTCGACGTCAATCATGTCACCTTCTCGCTGCAAAGAGACGACTATCGTCCGGCAGTGATCCTCGACGACGTGAAAAACGAGAGTATCATCGACCTCAAGGCTCCGAGTATCGAAGGAGTGGAGAAAATCGTAAAGAGATAATATTATATAAGGTATAAAACAAACTGCATCATGAAAAAAATCATTGCTTTATCAATCGCCGCGATGATGTCGGCAGGACTGTCGGCACAGTCGTTCGACTTCGACATGACGAAGGAACAGCCCGAATATTCTGATGAGGCCGGATACGGGTATGACCTCATCGCAGCACCGAAGAAAAAAGAGGTGAAACCGTATTTCTTCTCCGTGAAAGTGCCCGACGGCAACTATAAGGTGACTGTCACCATAGGTTCGAAGAGCCGGAAGGCCAACACCACCGTAAGAGCCGAAAGCAGACGACTCTACGTGGAACCCACCGATACGAAGAAGAAGGAGTTCAAAACTTACTCGTTCGTTGTCAGCAAACGCTCGCCGAGGATCGACGACAAGACAAGCGTGAAACTGAAACCCAGGGAGAAGGATAAAGACAACTTCAGCTGGGACGACAAACTCACCATTGAGATCAACGGTAGTGCGCCTGCAGTTAAGAATATCAAGATCGAGCGTGATGACAATGCCCGTACTATCTTCCTCTGCGGAAACTCCACGGTGACGGATCAGAATTCGGAGCCATACGCCAGCTGGGGACAGATGATAACCCGATGGTTTGGTGATAACGTGGCTATCTGCAATGTCGCTGAGAGCGGACTCACCGCCACCTCGTTCCTCTATCAGAACCGTCTTGACAAGATTCTTTCGATGATGAAGGAGGGCGACTACGTGTTCTGCGAGTTCGGTCATAACGACGAGAAGGAGAAAGCACCCGGCTCGGGTCCATGGTTCAACTATACATACGCGCTGAAGAAATATATCGACCTCGTGAGGGAGAAGGGCGGAAACATCGTATTCTGCACTCCGACACAGCGCCGCCGCTTCGAGAACGGCAAAATCGTCAGTTCGCACGGCGAATATCCCGCTGCGATGAAACTGACGGCAGAGAAGTGTAATGTGCCTCTGATCGATCTGACTCAGATGACGACCACCTTCTACGAAGCGTTGGGTGAGGAAAACAGCAAGAAGTCGCTCGTACATTACGCTATGGGTACTTTCCCCAATCAGAAGAAGGAACTGGCCGACAACACACACTTTAATACGTGGGGTGCTTACGAGGTGGCTAAGATGGTAGTGATGGGAATGAAGAAACTCCAGCTCCCCGTCGTGAAAGAACTGAAGTCAGACTGGACAGACTACGATCCGGCCCATCCCGACGACTTCAATAAGTTTGTATGGCCGCTGTCGGCAAAACTGGATGTAACGAAGCCCGACGGAAACTAAGCCTCCTGAGGCTTGCTGTGACGGGCTTTCAGAGCTTTATCACGCATGGTAGACAGACGGTCGATGGCGTGAGTGCGTGCCTGGTTTATCTGGAAACGATAGACCAGGCATGTCATTAAGAAATATACCAGCGTCTGGAGCCATAATGCGGAGTATTCAAACTGTATTTCAGACAATGACGCCCCCATGCTGTTGAGTCTTACAAACCCTTGAATTCCGAATGTCGACGGGAAGAGGTAGGATATCGCCTTCCATGCCCCTGGGATATTGCTCTGAGGCCATGACGCACCGCTGAGGAACAGCAGAGGAACGGAGGTGAAGACTACCAGCAGGAGCACGTTCTCCCTGTATCTTACCACGCACGACAGCATCATGGCGAAGAAAATCACCGCCAGAAGATAGGGGAGCATCAGCAGTAACAGAGGCTTCCATTCCAGCAAAGTGGTGAAGTTGAATATCTTCGGTACTATAAGCAGGAGGTATGCCGAAAGCACGGCGTAGATCATGAAATAACAGAGAGCCTTGCCGAAGACGATACGGAAGATGCCGTTGTAATGTTTGCTGATTGGCACGAGGTCTTTGTATCTGTTGTTCTCTCTTGCAGTGCCGGCCGACAGACCGATGCCGAGAAGGAGCGTCTGCTGGATGATAAGTATCAGCACTACCGGGATGATGAAACTGCCGTATCCGCCCGTCGGATTGAATATCTGTACCGCTTCGTAAGCCAGCGGCTGTGTAGTGATCTCATCCTGACGGGATGTAGTGTTCTGTGCCAGACGGATCTGTATCTGCGAATTCATCTCGCTCTGCACCGATGTGGCTGTCTGGTATATCGCCTTGTAAGCCAGCATAAAACTCATGTCGCAGTATACGCTAATCGTCGTCTGCTCCATCCTGTTGAGTTTGTTTTCGAAGTCGGAAGGGATATACACGACGCCGTACACCTGCTGTTTGCCGATGAGCACCTTCGCCTCCTCAAGGTTGTCGCAGTGGTAAGCCACCTTGACATCGGGCGAGGCGTCATACATACGGAGAAACTGCCGTGAAGTGGCGCTGTGTGACTTGTCGACGACGGCGACAGGTATATCTCTCACCACCTCGTTGTTGTATATCCACGAATACAGCAGAGGGTATAAGAGCGGCACGAGGATGAAGAAGATAAGAACGCCCTCGTCTTTGACGGCCATCTTTATCTCTTTCAGCCAGATGTAGCACATGTCGTGCAGACCTTCGTTTATTCTATGCAGCAGTTCTTTCATATTTCTTCTTTATGGTATATAAACCCAGTCTTGCATCGACACGCGGATGCGGCGCAATACGAGCAGAGGGAGGGCGATGAATATTATGAGGGCACCGATGTTCCACCATGCCTCGCTGAGAGGATATCCGTTGAAGATACATATCTGGTATATCTGATAGTAGTGGCGCAGGGGGAAGAGTTGGGCTATCGTCTGTATCGGGGCGTCCATCGCGAAGAGAGGATAGGCCGAACCGGCGAGGGAGAAACTGAGCACCGACCACAGGGCACTCACGCTCATCGACATTCGTAGCGAGGGTGTCAGACCGAATGCGAATACTCCGAAAGCCTCGGATGCCAGTACCGTGAGCAGTCCTGTGAGCAGTATCACTCCGATGCCCCCGGGATGGGGGAACGACAGCCATCCGAAGATGTAAAACATATATGCGTAGAAAATCGTCAGGTTGATAATCGTCTGTGGTATCATCTTTCCTATGAGGGCGATGGAAATACGGTTGCCGGCCAGTCGCATGAGTACTTTGGCATGGTTGAATTTCAGTTCCGTTCCTATCGAATAAGCCGTGAGGAGGAATACGAAGATCAGCAGGCATCCCGGTATTATCCAGGTGCTCAGATACACATTGTAGCTGATTTCGGGATTGTTGAGGGGATGCAGGTCGATGAGTATGGGCTGCAGGAATGTCGCGGCCTGGGATGCCGTGGCTCCTTTGGCTGTGAGGGTAGACAGACCGACACCTGCCGATCCGAGCATCGATATCGTCTTCATATCGCGGAAGAGAAGTGCTCCGACGGTAAGTGATGTCGAAGAATAATAGAATGATATCTTCGGCTGCCGGCTTGAAATCAGGGCCTCGGTAGTGCCTTTCGGGATATATATGAAGGCGTAGATATCATTATGCTGGATAGCCTTCCTTGCCTCGTTGATATTCGGGTATGTCGCCACGACGCGCGATGTCTCGAAAGCATCCAGTTTGCGGATGAGGCTGCGCGAGGTGGAAGTGTTGTCGAGATCGACGACACCTACCGGCATATCCACGGGCTGCCCGTCTTTCATCATGGTGGTGAAAAAAGCCACGACGACCACCGGAAACACCAACATACAGAAGAAGTATATGGGGTTCCTCACCAGCAGTCCGCATTCTCTCCATGCTATCCTGCCGATTCTCTTTATGACCTCGCTACCGCTCACTTTATCACTAATGACATACCGGGACGGAGACCTTCGAAAGCGTCCACCGGGCGGGCTTTCACCTCGAATGTCTTAACATCATACTGTCCGTTGGCCTTGGTGGCTTTCCAGGTGGCATACGAGCCCTGGTCTTTCATATAATACACTTTCATCTTCAGACTCTTGTCAAAGGCGGGACAGTAGGCGGTGAATTCGTCACCCACCTTCATTCCCTTGAGCTGGTCTTCCTTGACATTGAAGGTACCCCACATATCCGACATCATAGAAATCGTCATGATGGGAGCGCCCTGTCCGACCAGTTCGCCGACCTTGGGATAGATGCTTGCCACCTCACCGTCCATCTGTGCGATCTGCACGGTCTCACCGATATACGAGTTTACCTCCTGTATCGCTCCCTGCGCTCTCTTCACCTGTGCCGCAGCGGCTTTCCTTTCCTCCTGCCGGGCACCGTTCTTAGCCATGTCATACTGGCTCTTGGCGGCTTTCTCCTGAGCCTGCGCTGCCTTATACATCGCGAGAGTCTCGTCGCGTTTCTGTGCCGTCATCACGCCCTCTTCGAAGAGGCGCTTGACGCGGTTGTACGACTTCTCTGTGATTTCCAGCTGAGCCTTGGCCTGCTGCCACAGTTCGTAAGCACCCTGCACCTGTTCCTTGCGTGCACCATTGTCGGCCATCTCGCTGAGAGCCGCAGCGGCATTTTCGGCACCCTGAGCCTGATTGAGTTTGGCCTTCACCTCGGGAGCGTCGATGATGGCGAGGGTATCCCCGGCCTTCACGAAGTCGCCTTCCTGAACTCTTATCTCCTGGATACGCCCGGGTACCTTGCTTGATACGCGGTATTCTCCGACTTCTATCTCACCCTGGATTATCTCGGGCTGTCTGCCGAGAGTGAAATATCCGATAACTCCTACAATGATCACTACGGCGACGAAGGCCAGTACAGCGAGGAGTATGTTTGTATGTTGTGTTTTAGCTGACATAATTCGTTATTATTTAATTATTGATTTTTAAGTCTCCCATTGATTTCTTAAGAGCCAGTTCGGTGAGCTTGATATCTATGGCTGCATCGATCTTGTCGCTTTGTGCCTGCAGCCACGCCGTGAGGGCTTCCATCACTACGGTGCTGTTCATAACGCCCTCCCGGAATCCGAGGTTGGCACAACGGAGGTTCTCCTCGGCTTTCTCGGTATTCTTCACCGCGGTGGCATATTTCTTGTTGGCCTCCGCTACCTTGAAACTGTTCTGGTTGAGTTGGAGTTCGATCTTCTCCTTGGCCTCGTCGAGTTCGAGTTTCGCTATCGTCGTGGCTCCTTTGGCAGCTCTGATCTTATCTGCGGTCTCGCCCCAGTTCCATATAGGAATACGGAGGAGTACTCCTACGTTCCACACCCCTCCGAACTTGTTCGCATATCCGTTATAGATATTCGGGTTGGTGAGGAGATACCCGCCGGTGAGAGCCACCATCGGCAGATAATCAGCTTTCATCATCTTGGTGGTCTGTTCCGTCATACCGATCGTTGTCTGCAGCATCTGCAGTTCGGGCCGTTGTTCCACCGCCATGCCGACATCGAACGTACCCTGCGCCTCCGTCACCTCGAGCGTGTCTTTGTTTTCGTCAGCGAGGATGATATCGTCACTGACGGGAAGACCGCAGAGCTGGCTGAGGTACATCTTGGCGAGCGAGAGACCGTTGTCGACCTTCGTCTTCATCATCTCCACTTCGTTCACTTTCACGTCGACCTTCAGACCGTCGCTTTTTGTGGCCACTCCTTCGCGGATCATCTTCTGTACGTCATCGTCAAGCTTTTTGACCAGTGCGAGATAACCGTCTGCCAGTTTCTGCTTGTGTTTCAGCGACACCACGGTCCAGTAAGCGTTATCGATGTCGTAGAGGACAGACTGCTGGCGTGCGTCGTATCCTTGCTGCGCCATGATCTCGGAGTAGTCAGCCATCTTGTTGAGTGCGGTGATGCGGCCTCCCATGAAGATAGGCTGCTGCACCATAATCGCGGCTCCGAAGATATTTCTCGTATCCGTATGAAAGGCGTCGACGATCTTCTGTCCCGCGGCATCGACGGTTTGTGCCACCGGAGTAATACCGCTTTGGAGCATCTGTCCTATCGTCTGTGCCTTTTCTAGCGACAGAGCCCCCTGCTGCACCATAGCGGTGATATCCTGTGTGACGACCGATGTGATGCCGGTGGCTGTCGTAGTACCCATGGTAGAGAGTGTGGATTTCTGCTCGTCGCTGAGCAGTGATATCTCCCGGCTCGTATACTGATATGTGCCGTAAGCATTGACGCTCGGCAGATACTTCGTACGGGCGGCCTTGCGGAGATTGGCAGCCACATCCTGCTTTACCTTGGAAATGCTCAGTTGTTTGTTGTTTCTCAAAGCCATGCTCCGGCAACTGTCGAGCGACAACAGACGTTGCGCCCCAGCAGGGAGTGGCAAGAGAATCGTGCCAAGCAAGAGCAGTCCTATAACTTTCTTCATATATTCTGTTTTTATCTTATTCGAAAGAGAAAGTGCGCGAACCGATCATCTTGCCGTCGGCGAAGATGCTCACGGTGTATGTTCCGGCACTGAGGAATTCGCTTACCTGATGATATACCGTCACGGTGGTCTCCTCACCGGTATATTCGATATCTTTTCTCATCGTGGCCTTCAGATTCTTGTTTTCATAGGGGAAGGAGCCGCCTCCGGAGAGCGTCTCGCCGCCAGGGGTCTGCACCCTGGTGTAGATCGAACGGACACCGTTCTGGGCCGTCACATTCCTGGCGATGGTATATGTCACCTGTATCGATTTTGCCTTATCTACCTTATTGGTCTTCTTTCCCCTCTTGTCCTTCATGCTCATGCTGATGCCCGTGGCATTGAGCTGGGCTGCGACAGCCACCTTATGCGACAGTTCGGAAGTCGTGGCATTCAGATTCTCAATCTGACGGGTAGCCTCGGTATACTGGGTCTTCACCCTCGTATTTTCCTCCTTTAGCTGACCGTTGACACGGTTGAGCGAGTCAATTTCTATGATGTAAGTCCTCATCACGGCTCTCACCGTGGCGAGTTCTTTCTTCAGGCGGGTGATTTCTCTCGCATCGTTGGCCTTCACCTGCTGCAGTTCCTTGAGCAGCTGCTGTGTCTTCATCTGCTCCTGGGTGAGCTGGGCCACGATGGAGTCGTTGTTTATCTGCGTCTTCATCTCACTGTACTGGTCGGCGAACCGCTGGTATTCGTTTTCCATCTCTTGTTTGTCGAGTTCTGCGAGCTCCTGCATCTCTTTGTTCTCTTTTTTCTGTTTGTCGAGGTTGAGATACAGATATACGAGTCCGGCCGACAGTGCGGCGATAAGCAACAGTATGGGTATAAGTACCTTTTTCTTCATCTTTTTTCAGTATTTAATACAAACCGGTGCAAAATTACTCCAAAACTGCGAAATAGCCAAAAAAAAAGATGAAATGATGGTTTAAATAAATATAAAACGAAAATTTTAAGGAAAAAAAGAACAAAATATGAATAAAAAATATTATATTTGCAACATCTAATTGATAATTAACTCTTTTCCTTATCGTACGGCAGATGAATACATTAAAGAAAATATGGCGGTTTTATTATGAGGGTTTCAGGGGAATGACTCTCGGACGAACCCTTTGGGCCGTCATCATAATAAAATTGTTTATCATCTTCGTCGTGCTGAAGCTTCTCTTCTTCCCCGATTTTCTCAGCAGCAAGGTTGCCGAAGGGGGCGAAGCCGAATATGTTGGTAATGAGATGGTGGAGCGAAGCAATTAATACTTAAACAGATATAATATGGTACAGTATCTTTTATCTTCTGTAAGTCCTGAGACCATCGACTGGTCGAGAGCGCAGTTCGCCCTGACGGCGATATATCACTGGCTTTTCGTGCCTCTCACGCTGGGCTTGGGTGTTATCATGGGCATTGTGGAGACATGTTACTACCGTACTCAGAAGCGTTTCTGGAAAGATGCTTCTAAGTTTTGGCAGAAACTGTTTGGTATCAACTTTGCCATGGGCGTAGCCACAGGTATCATACTGGAATTCGAGTTCGGTACCAACTGGAGCAACTACTCGTGGTTTGTGGGAGACATCTTCGGTGCTCCTCTGGCTATCGAGGGTATCGTCGCATTTTTTATGGAATCGACGTTTGTGGCGGTGATGTACTTCGGATGGGGCAAGGTGAGCCGCGGTTTCCATCTGGCTTCCACTTGGCTGACGACATTGGGTGCGACGATATCGGCATGGTGGATATTGGTGGCCAATTCGTGGATGCAGTATCCAGTGGGATGCGAATTCAATCCCGATACCATGCGCAACGAGATGAACAGTTTCTTTGATGTCGCCCTTTCGCCGGTAGCCGTGGATAAGTTCTGTCATACTGTAATCAGCGCCTGGGTGCTCGGTTCTATCTTCGTCGTCGCGGTTTGCTGTTATTATCTTCTTAAGAAGCGCGAGACGAAACTTGCTTTGGAGAGTATGAAGATAGCCGTATGCTTCGGGATCTTCTCGTCAGTGCTGGCATTTATCAGCGGTGATATCTCGGCGGTGACGGTGGGCAAGACCCAGCCGATGAAACTGGCATCGATGGAGGCTCTGTATAATGGAGGCACCGATGTGTCGCTAACCGCCGTTGCATGGGTCAATCCCTTCGCCCAGCCGGATTATGCCAATACCGAGGAGGCACCTCTGCGTATCGCGATGCCCTACGGACTGTCGCTGCTCGCCACTCACGATCCCCACGGTTTTGTGCCCGGCGTGAACGATATCCTCAACGGTTATACCACTCCCGACGGAACGACTGAACCATCGCTCGACGAGAAGATTGCTATGGGTAAGAAAGCGATTACGGCTCTCGCGGCATACCGTCAGGCAAAGAAAGACGGTGATGAGAATATGGCTCAGGGACATCTGTCGGTGATAAAGGAGAATATGAAGTATTTCGGATACGGATACATCAAAGACAAGGCCGATGTGGTACCTTATATCCCGGTCAATTTCTGGGCTTTCAGAGTGATGGTGGGATTAGGATCTCTTTTCATCCTCTTCTTCCTCGTGACAGGTTTCTTCCTTTACAAGAAGGATATCACGAAGGTGAAATGGCTGTTGTGGGGTGGCATCGCGATGCTGCCGTTGGCATATATCGCCAGTGAGAGCGGTTGGCTAGTCGCCGAATTCGGCCGTCAGCCTTGGACGATACAGGATATGCTCCCCACATGGGTGGCCGTGAGCGATATTAGTGCCGGCAGTGTGATGCTAACTTTCTTCATCTTCCTTCTGCTCTTTACGGCGATGCTGGCTGTGGAGATAAATATCATGTGCAAACAGATAAAGAAGGGTCCTCAGATTGAGGAAAAAGGGATGGCCCGGAATGAAAAGACGGGTAATGTGGAACAATAAAAAGGACGGATATTATGAGTTACGAATTTTTGCAGCAATATTGGTGGTTCCTGGTTTCTCTCTTGGGAGCCTTGCTGGTGTTCCTGATGTTTGTTCAGGGTGCTAATTCCTTGGTGTTCACTCTCGGACGCACTCCGGAAGAGCGCCGGCTGATAATGAACAGTACCGGCAGGAAATGGGAACTGACGTTTACCACACTTGTCACCTTCGGAGGAGCTTTCTTCGCCTCCTTCCCGTTGTTTTACAGCACCAGTTTCGGAGGCGCGTACTGGTTGTGGATGCTCATCTTGTTTACCTTCGTACTTCAGGCAGTTAGTTACGAGTTTCAGAACAAACTCGGCAATCTGTTCGGAACGAAGACCTTCCAATGGTTTCTTGTGATCAACGGCATCGTAGCCCCCCTGCTTTTGGGAGGAGCCGTGGCGACTTTCTTCGATGGTTCTAATTTCGTCATCGAAAAGAATAATATCATCAGCGATATGCAGCCGATCATCAGCCGATGGGCTAATGCCAGCAACGGTCTGGATGCTTTGTTGGATCCGTGGAACCTGATCTTCGGACTGGCTGTGTTCTTCCTCGCCAGGATATTGGGAATACTATATGTTAAAAACAATGTCAGCGATGATAATATCAGAAACCGTGCATCGGTGAAACTGGTAGGCAGTACAGTTATATTCCTAGTGCTGTTTCTCGCCTTCCTCATTCGCACGCTTCTGAAAGACGGATATGCCTATAATCCCGAGACGGGAGAGATAATCATGGAACCGATGAAATATCTCCACAATCTGACGGATATGTGGTATGTCGCCGTCATCCTTCTCACCGGACTTGCGCTTGCTTTGTACGGTATCATTAAGTCTATTGTAAACAAGGCCTACATTCGCGGTATCTGGCCTACGGGTATCGGCGTGGTGCTTACAGTGCTTGCCTTGTTACTTTGTGCCGGATGGAACAATACCGCATATTATCCGTCAAATGCAGATCTGCAGAGTTCGCTGACGATACAGAACAGCTGCAGCAGTTACTTCACTCTTTCGACGATGGCAGTGGTGTCGCTCCTGATACCCTTTGTTCTTGCATACATAGCATACTGCTGGCATGCTCTTGACAAGAAGAAAATTGACAAAGACGAAATAGCTCGTGACGGGGGATATTAAAAAATAACAGGCCATGACATTAAACAACGATTTGTTCAAAATAGAAAAAGAAGATGTGATAGACGGGGCTCACTACAGTTTTACGGTGAGCCTCAATGCCGGGCATCTCATTTATAAAGCACATTTTCCCAGGCGTCCAGTAACCCCCGGAGTGATAATACTCCAGATCGCTCTGGAACTTATCGAGAAGCAGACAGGCCTACAACCGATGGTAGACAATATCAACAATGTGAAATTCCTCTCTGTGATAGAACCGGCCGAGACGCCTGTAGTCGTATTTTCGTTTGTTCATGAGAAGGGTAAAGTGAAGTGCAATGTGTCAACTACAGAGGGAAAAGATCTGACAAAGATGTCGCTTACCATAAAGCTTTTTGATTTGGCCAAACTGATGGATTGATGTTTTCCGGCAGAGACAGACAGATTCTAAATATAGCGGTGCCGTCGATAATCAGCAATATCACGGTACCGCTTTTGGGGCTTATCGATGTGGCTGTCACGGGCCATATCGGAGATGCTCGTTATATTGGTGCCATCGCGGTTGGCAGTATGATGTTTAATGTCATATACTGGCTCTTCGGTTTTTTGCGTATGGGAACCAGCGGAATGACGTCGCAGTCGTTGGGCCGCAGGGATCTCACAGATGTGATGCGGCAGTTGATAAGGTCGCTGTCGGTAGCTCTTTCGATAGCTTTGTGTATTCTGATATTGCAGACACCTCTGTGTAGGTTGGGACTATGGATAATACATCCCGAAGCAGAGATCAGGGCATTGGTGATGAGATACTTTGTTATATGTATTTGGGGCGCGCCTGCGATGCTGTCGCTCTATGCTCTGAGCGGATGGTTTATCGGAATGCAGAATACTAAGATACCGATGATAATATCTATAATGCAGAATGTTATCAATATCGCGGCCTCTTTGTTTTTCGTTTTCTATCTGGATATGGATATTGAGGGAGTGGCTCTCGGAACGTTGGTCGCCCAGTGGGGAGGACTGCTGATAGCTCTCTTGCTTCTTTTTGTATATTATGGCCGTTTGAGGATTTATGCAGACTTCAGGGGAATTTTCGAGAGGAGCGAGATATATAGGTATTTTTCCGTCAACAGAGACATCTTTATCCGTACGTTGTTTCTTGTCGCCGTGAATCTTTTCTTCACGTCGGCAGGAGCCCAGCAGGGAGCATTGATTCTCGCCGTGAACACTCTGCTGATGCAACTCTTCATGATATACTCGTATATCATGGATGGTTTCGCCTACGCGGGGGAAGCGATCTGCGGAAAATACTACGGAGCACGGAACTACACAGCATATCACGACACGGTGCGACGATTATTTCTATGGGGCACCGCGATGATAGTGGTGTTCACCTTATTGTACTATATCGGAGGAGATGCGTTTCTCGGTCTTCTCACCAGCGACAAATCGGTTGTGTCAGCATCTCACGAGTATTTCCCGTGGGCTTTGGCTATCCCTCTCGCCGGAATGGCAGCCTTCATCTGGGACGGGATATCCATAGGTATAACGGCCACCCGGCAGATGATGTATTCCTCTGTTATCTCGGCAGTACTTTTCTTTGGCATATTCTTCCTTTTGAAAGGTACTCTCGGCAATCACGCTCTCTGGCTCGCAATGATCTTATATCTCTTCTCCAGAGGATTGATACTCACGATACTGAATACGAAAAGCTGTCAGGGAGCCACGTAGGTCTCCAGAAATCTCACACAGCCTTCCACTGTTATGCTGTTTGTTGTCGCCGGGAAAAGGAGTGTGTCTCCTTGCTTTAAAGAATACTCATTACCTTCGCTGTCGACAGCTTTGCCTTCGCCTCCAACGACAATGAGGATTACAAAACTATCCAGCGAACTGTAGTCGATTGTCATATTCTTCGTCAGATCGTAGACTGTCGTTACGAAATACGGACAGCGCACGAGAGTGATACCCCTGTCTTTCTGGGGGACATAATCTGTGCGATAGTTGTTGTATACCGTGTAGTCGATGCTCTGCGCGGCCTGTTCCGTATGCAGTTGTCTGTAGTTTCCTTCGCTGTCTCGTCGTTTGAAGTCATAGATTCTGAATGTGGCATCGCTCGTCTGTTGTATCTCTGCAAGGAAACAGCCGGCACCTATAGAGTGGATGCGGCCGGCCGGGAGAAAGAAGACATCACCCTCTTTTACTTCGTATTCCTGTATGGCATCACAGATCGTGTCGTCGTCAACCATCTTCTTATATTCATCGGGAGTTATTTTCTTTCGGAGTCCGCTGCGCAGACGGGCGCCAGAAGACGAAGTCATGAGATACCACATCTCCGTCTTGCCGGAGGGAAGTCCCATGCGATGTGCTATTTCATCGGTGGGATGAACCTGTATCGACAGATCCTGCCGTGCGTCGATAAACTTGATGAGGAGAGGAAAACTGTCGCCGAAGCGATCGTAGTTGTTTCTGCCGACAAGGCTTGATTTCAGTTCCGACAGTACATCGTTGAGCGGCCTGCCGTCGTATGTCCCGCCGGATACGATAGTCTCGTTGTTCGCAACTCCCGAAATCTCCCAGCTCTCTCCTACATTCTGCTCGTGAGAATCGAGATGCTTGAACGGGATGATCTTGTCGCCTCCCCAGATTGTCTGTTTCAGAAGAGGACGGAATCTGAATGCTTTCATATATTTATTTTTTAATCTTTCCAGAATTCGGGCGTGAAAATCACCAGTACGGTGAAGATCTCGAGTCGTCCCATGAGCATCAGAGCGGAACAAAACCACTTCACTGTTGCAGGAAGGTCGGCCCATGACATTGGTTCCCCGATATTGGTTGATAGCGACGGACCGACATTGCTGAGACAACTCAACGCGATGCTGATGGCATTGGTATTATCGATGCCGATGAGTATCATTACCGTGGTAGTGATGATAAGCAGCATCATATATAATGCGAGAAAGGCAATAAGTGTCGGCATCGACTGATAACCTATGTTCTGGCCGTTGATGCGCACAGGTAATACCGCCTTTGGGTGTAGTTTCCTCCGGAATTCGTTCATCACTATCTTTAGCGTCATCACTGCCCGCATGCATTTTATACCACCGGCAGTGCTCCCCGAACTGGCACCGACAAACATCAGCAGTCCGAGTATGAGCCATGTGATATGAGGCCAGCGGGCGACATCGTCGCTGAACAGACCGGTGGTAGTGATAAAACTTATCACTTGGAACAGGGCGGCTCTTAGAGCCCCCTTGACGTCATATCCAGATTGGGTAATCAGCTCTATAGTGATAAAAGCCGTGGATACGAGGACAATGATGAGATACATCTTGAATTCGGAATTCTTCATCAGTTCCTTGATCTTCAACTTGAAGAGAGTCATATATAGCAACGTGAAGTTTATTCCCGACAAAAACAGGAAAATCACCGCCACGTATTCGATGGTATCATTATGAAAGAACGACACGCTCTCATTATGAGTGGAAAAGCCTCCCGTCGCCGTGGTAGACATGGAATAGCAGACGGCGTCAAACCAGCTCATTCCTGCCAGTCCAAAGGAAATCATGCAGGCCACTGTAAGCAGTATATATATGGTGAGAATCCACTTGGCACTTGTAGACAGACGGGGATGCAACTTCGTGTTCATTGGTCCGGTGCTTTCGGCGGAGAATACTCTCACCGTACCCCCGACGAGCGACGGAAGCAGTGCGATGGTGAAGAACACTATCCCCAGTCCGCCGATAAACTGAGTCGTCGAGCGCCAGAATAGCATTCCGTGGGGAAGAATCTCCACGTCGTCGAGGATGGTGCATCCTGTGGTGGTAAATCCCGACATCGTCTCGAAGAAAGCATCCGTGGGATTCTTTATATATCCGCTGATCTGATACGGAAGCATTCCGAAAACGGAGAATACGATCCACACCAATGTCACTACGAGGAAAGCGTCCTTGCGGTTGAGAGTGTTTTTGCTTTCGCGCCCCAGTATCTGGAATATTATACCTGCTACTATGGTGATAAGTGATGAAAGGAGAAAGGTCAGGGAGTCCACCTCCTGGTAAGCCAGAGCCATGACAAAGCTCGTGGCCATGATTATCGCTTCCAGGATAAGCAGCTTCCCGATGATATTTGATATCAGTTTTGTATTTATCATACGAAATAGCGCTCGATCTTTTTCATCTGTATATTGTGGCAGAATACCATTACGATATCTCCCGTTTCGATTTGTGTGTTACCGTTTACAAGAAATCCCTTGTCGTGGCGCACGAGTCCCCCCAGGGTGCATCCTGATGGCATGCCGAGATCTTTTACCGGCTTGCGGGTTACCTTCGAACCCTGTGCTGCCACGAACTCGGCCACTTCGGCATTGGCCATCGTCAGAGTACGCACATTGCTTACGTCGGCATCCAGAAGCATCTGGTATATATGACTGGCGGCGATAGCCTTTTTGTTGATTATCGTTCCGATGTCGAGGCTGTCGGCCATTGCGGTATAATCAAGGTTTTCCACCATAGCCACCGTTTTCCTCACTCCGATTCGTTTTGCCGCGAGACAGGCGAGGATGTTGGCTTCAGTATTTCCCGTAAGTGCCACGAAGGCCTGTGATCTGTCGAGCCCCTCCTCTTTCAGCAGACTGAGATCACGCCCGTCGCCATTAATCACCATCACGTTCTTGTTGGGTATGAGATCGTTGAGTCGCTCGCATCGTTTTTCGTCGATTTCGATGATGCGTGCATTCATATAGTCGGGCAGGGTGAGGGCTGTGCGCACGGTCGTCTTGCTTCCCCCCATTATGATCACGTTCTTGACATCCGCATAGTGCTCCTTACCCACAATCTTTCTTATATAAGGTATAAACTCTTTTGTTGTCATGATATAAGCCAGGTCGAGGTTGCGCAGTTCGTCGTTTCCTCCGGGGATGATAGTCTCCCCGTTGCGCTTTATGGCCACCACGTGGTAAGGATCTTCCGGTCCGCAGAGGTTGCGAAGCGGCTGGTTGAGTATTTCGCAGGTATCTCTCAGTTTTATGCCGAGCAAGACGAGAGCGCCGTCGTGCACATCCCATCGTTGTCTCACCCACGACATTTTCAGTCCGTTGATGATATCCTTTGCAGCGAGCACTTCGGGGTAGATAAGCGAGTCGATGCCGATATCCTTGAAGAAGTCTTTGTATTCAGGATTGAGATATTCGTAGTTGTCGATTCTGGCGACGGTTTTTTTCGCACCGATCCCTTTGGCGAGGGTGCAGCACGTCATATTCTTCGTTTCTTCGGTAGTGACAGCCACGAAGAGATCACATCCTTTTGTTCCTGCCTCTTTGAGCGCGTCGATGGAAGTGGGCGAGAGGCACATCTTCATCACGTCGCACTCGCTGGGGAGATTCTCCAAGCGGTCCTCGTCCTCATCAATGAGCACGCAACTGTTTTCTTCTCCGGAGAGCAGCGTTGCCAGATGAATTCCTACCGCTCCGGCTCCTGCGATAACTATTTTCATATTTTTTCTATTGCTTTAGCGATAGCATCACGGTCGATGCCGACGATATTCCGGAGCTCTGCCACGGAGCCGTGCTCGACGAAATTGTCGGGTAGTCCGAGTCGTTTCACTTTAGGTGTGTATCCGTGGTCGCTCATCCATTCGATAACGGCCGAACCAAAGCCTCCCGCAAGCGATCCGTCTTCTACGGTGATGATCTTACTGTATTTCTCCGCCACCTCTTTCAGCAGTTTCTCGTCGAGAGGCTTTACGAATCTCATGTCGTAGAGCGCCACTTTCTCATTGCTGCCGATAGCTTCGAGGGCTGTATTACCAATGGGGCCGAAGGAAAGCACTGCGATGTCGCTGCCTTCTTTGAGTTTCCGTCCTCTGCCGATTTCGATTTCCTCGAATGGACAGCGCCAGTCTGTGATCACACCTCTGCCCCGGGGGTATCTTATCACGATGGTTCCCTTGTCGGGCAGTTGCGCCGTATACATCATATTCCGCAGTTCGTGTTCATTGAGAGGCGAGAATATAGTGAGATTCGGTACCGTGCGGAGAGCCGCGATGTCGAAGGCTCCGTGATGAGTCGGACCGTCTTCTCCGACCAGTCCTGCGCGATCGAGACAAATTACCATATTGAGCCCGAGTATCGCCACGTCGTGGATTATATTGTCGTATGCTCTTTGCGCGAAGGCCGAGTATATATTACAGAAGGGCAGCAGTCCGTCTTTCGCCAGTCCTGCGGAGAAGGTGACTGCATGTCCTTCGGCGATACCCACATCGAAAGCCCTGTCGGGCATCTCTTTCATCAGTATATTCATCGAGCATCCCGTGGGCATGGCAGGAGTGATACCATAGATTTTGTCGTTCTGCCGTGCCAGTTCGAGGAGCGTCTCTCCGAAGACATCCTGGAAGCGGGGCGGTTTGTTTTCGTTGTCGCCGGTGAGTCTTTCCCCTGTGTCGACATCGAATTTCCCCGGGGCGTGCCATATTGTGGCACTGTCTTCCGCAGGCTGGTATCCTTTGCCTTTCTTTGTATGAATGTGAAGCATCTTCGGCCCTTTCATGTCTTTTATCTGCCGTAGCACACGGATCAGTTCTTTGATGTTATGTCCGTCGAACGGTCCGAAGTATCTTATGTCGAGTCCTTCGAAGATATTCTGCTGATGGCTGATGGCCGATTTCAGGGCGTTGTTCAGTCGGATGATTCCCTTTCGTCTGTCATCGTTCATCATACCTTTCGAGTGGAGCCATTGCGATGCTTTGAATCTTATCTTATTATAAGTCTCGTTGGTATTGAAATTGAGCAGATACTGTTTCATTCCCCCGACGCTCTTGTCGATGCTCATATTGTTGTCGTTGAGGATGATGAGCATATTGTTGGGGGTGGTGCTCACATTGTTGAGGCCTTCGAAAGCCAGTCCTCCGCTCATAGCTCCGTCGCCGATGACAGCTACCACATGTCTGTCGGTCTCCCCCTTCTTTTCTGCCGCGACAGCCATACCGAGAGCGGCTGAGATGGAGTTGGATGCATGTCCGCAGGTGAAAGTGTCGTATTCGCTTTCTTTCGGGGTGGGGAAGGGGCAGATGCCGTGGAGTTTGCGGTTGGTGTTAAACCGGTCGCGTCTTCCTGTGAGAATCTTATGACCGTAAGCCTGATGCCCCACATCCCACACGATGCGGTCGTAGGGAGTATTGTAAACGTAATGCAGAGCTACTGTCAGTTCGACCACTCCGAGGCTTGAAGCCAGATGGCCGGGGTTGACTGATAGTTCCTGTATGATATCCTTCCGCAGCTGCTCGCAGAGTTCGGGCAGTTGCTCGACGGATAGTTTTCTTAGGTCTTCGGGGTAGTTTACCTCCCCTAACAGATTTAATTCTTTAGAGTCCATTAGTACTACTGATTATCCTCTCCGGCGTCGTACTGATGCTTGTTGCCGAATATTCTTCCGGCGAGGAATCCTACTATGAAGATTGTGGCCGTGCCCAGAACGATAGCCATATACTCATGTATGTTAAGGTTGGGCAGGCGCAGCCACTGATAGGCTGATATCCATGCTATTACCAGTATTCCGCAAACCACTCCTAGCGCGGCGTCCGTACTTGTCGTCTTTTTCGAGAGATATCCGAGCAGGAACAGCCCGAGCATACCTCCGCTGAATATCGACGACAGTTCCCACCATGCGTCGAGAATGGAGTCGACATTGATGAGAGCCAGAGCCATGAGCAGTCCGGCCGCACCGATGATTACGCCGCTTGCCTTGAGCACTTTCAGCTTCTTCTTGTCGTCGGCACCGGGGCACAGACGATCGTAATAGTCGGTGAGCACCACAGTCGAAGCGCTGGTGATACCCGTGGCGACGGTACTCATTCCTGCCGCGAATATCGAGGCGATGAGCAGGCCGGTGATGCCGACGGGCAGATTATTGACTATGAAGTACGGGAATATGTAGTCGGGCTTGAGTCCCTCTACCGGCAGCTGGCTCGGATTCACCTGGTAATAAGCATACAGCGATGTGCCTATCATGAAGAACACTGCCGAGATGGGGATGAGGATCCATCCGCCGAGCATTACGGAGAACTTCGCCTCTTTCAGGTTCTTTGTCGTCTGATAGCGCTGTATGTAGTTCTGGTCGATGCCGTAGTTCTGCAGATTGATGAAGATGCCGTATATCAGGCACACCCAGAATGTCGACGTGCTGATATCCGTGAGCGAGAAACTTCCGAGAGAGAACTTGTTGTCGGCAGCCGCGATCTTAATCACCTGCGACGGTCCGTCGGGCATCGAGAAGATGATGATGAGCATGCATACAATGGCTCCCGCGATCATGATGAATCCCTGCATAGCCTCCGTCCATATCACTCCCTTGATTCCTCCCATGAGGGAATAGAAGATGATAGCGACGCCCGTTACGATAATCACGGTGCTCACGTCCCAGCCTAGCAGTATGTTCATCGGAACGGCAAGGAGATACATGATAGCTCCGATACGGGCCACCTGCGTAAGGAGATAGCACGCCGAAGCGTAGACACGAGCCCACACCCCGAATCGGTCTTCCAGGAACTTGTATGCCGACACGCTGCCCAGCTCGCGGTAGAACGGCACGAACCACTTCGCCGCTATCCACAACGCGATAGGTATCGACAGACAGAAGACAAAGGAATTCCAGTTGCCTGAAAACGAACTTCCCGGGTAGCCGAGATAACTTATCGAACTTACGTATGTCGAGAATATCGACATGCCGACCACCCAGCCCGGAATGCTTCCTCCGGCTGATGTAAACTCTTCCGACGATGTGTCGCGACGGAAAAACGAACTTCCCATCAGCACTATGCCTCCGGTGAAGATTAGGAACGTTATTATGTCTATTATATGCATATATCGTTGCAAAATTAGAAAAAAGTTTTGAAATAACAAAGTTTTTTCGTACTTTTGCACCAAAATTATATAAATTATGGTAAGAAAAATGTTATTTGCGGCTCTGTTGCTCGCCACGACCGTTCCCTCGGCAGCACAGACCAAAGACGGAGGAATCTCCGAGAAGATGCTCCGGGAGATAGTCAGCGGGGCGGGTGACAACAAAAGCGACAAGGCTCTCTTCAATGCCATCGCCGCCAACTCTATCGACGACCTGGCGAAAAACCACCAGAATCAGAAAGCCCTCGACACCTACTTCAGCGTCGAGACCAAGAAACAGTCGATTACCGATCAGCAGAGCAGCGGCCGCTGCTGGATGTTCAGCGGCATGAATGTGCTGAGAAACAAGTTCGCCCTCGCCAGCGATTCGCTTACGGTGAGCTTCTCGCAGAACTATCTCTTCTTTTATGACCAGCTCGAGAAAGCCAATCTCTTCCTCCAGGGAGTGATCGATACCGCCGACGAACCGATCGACGCCCAGCGCGTGCAGTTCTTCTTCCATCATCCGATCAACGACGGAGGCACTTTCTGCGGCGTGGCCGACCTGACGGAGAAATACGGTATCGTGCCTACTGAAGTGTGCCCCGAGACCTATTCGAGCGACAATACTTCCAAAATGTCGAAACTCATCGCGTCGAAACTCCGCGAATATGGTCTGCAGCTCAGAAAGATGGTGGCCGACAAGAAAAAATCTTCCGAAATAAAAGCCGAGAAAACAAAGATGCTATCGCAGGTGTATCGCATGCTCTCGCTCACTCTCGGATCGCCCGTGAAGGAGTTCACTTACGCCTTCAAGGATAAGAACGGAAAGACCATCGGCGAAGCGAAGACTTACACTCCGCAGAGCTTCTACAAGGAAGTGGTCGGAGAAAAGCTCAACGGTACTTTCATCATGGTGATGAACGATCCCAGACGCCCTTATTACAAGACTTACGAAGTGGAGTACGACCGCCACACTTACGACGGACATAACTGGAAGTATCTCAATCTTCCGATGGATGATATCGAAGAGCTCGCCATCGCCTCTCTCAAAGACGGACGGAAGATGTACAGCAGCTACGATGTGGCTAAATTCCTCGACAAGAAGCGCGGTTACGGCGATATTGACAACTATGACTACGAGAGTCTTTTCGGAACCACCTTCGGCATGAACAAGGCCGAGCGGATCGCCACCTTCGACAGCGGAAGCACTCATGCGATGACTCTCACCGCGGTAGATCTCGACAACAACGGCAAGGCGAAGAAATGGAAAGTGGAAAACTCATGGGGTAACGCCTGGGGACAGAATGGTTGCATGATTATGACCGACGAATGGTTCAGAGAGTATATGTTCAGACTCGTCGTCGACAAGAAGTATGTAAGCAAGAAACTCCTCGACGACTACAATCAGAAGCCGGAAATGGTGATGCCCGAAGATCCTCTTTTCCTTTACGACGAATAACAACAGACATATAAAAATTTCGCTGCACCCGGAATAATTTTCGAGTGCAGCGAAATTTTTTTTGAGTGCAGTCAGAATATTTTTTGAGTGCAGTCGGAATTACTTCTTATACCAGATGCGAGATAAGATCTTCCCTCTCTCCGGGAAGCATGTCGATGACAGGAATTTCTACCATTGTATAGCATCCGGGCTGCAGCCGCATTGAAGCGCGTGCGACATTTACTAGAACCTGTCCGGTGAGAGCAGGATTGTTGATGCTCATATTAAATTCGATGCGCTGGTTCTGAGTCTTGCCGCTCACTCCCTTGCGCACGAGATTTACGCCATGACCCATATCCTTCACTTCGTCTACCGAAGCCACCTGGAAGACATGCGTCTCGTCGCTTGCGAAATAAGGATCGCTCTTTATCGCTTTCGTAACTTCCTCAAGGGATGCTCCCTCTTCAAGTTCTACGTATACCATTCTGCGATGTATTCCTTCGCCTTTGGGGATAGTCATCGAGATGGCGTCTTTCACTCCGGCTTTCGAACGGACGCATACACTGTGGCCCATGCTCATTCCGGGACCGAAATTGGTATAGCTAAGTCCCTTGGGCGCAAGACTTTGCATGAGAGTGCGGACGATAGAGTCGGAGCCCGGATCCCATCCTGCAGCTATCACCGATACGGCGTTGCTTTCCTTGCATATCGGCATGAGCGTGGCTCTATAGTCGAGGATAGATGTGTGGATATCGAAAGAGTCTACTGTATTGATGCCCAGCGGAAGTATCTTTTTTGCATATTCCTCGCACGAGCGGGTGGGTGTGGCCAGAATGGCAACGTCGACATCCTTCAGTTCGGTGATATCCTTAACAACGTCATACTGAGCCAGTTCTGCCGGTTTGCTTTCCGCACCCTGACGTCTTACCACTCCTGCGATTTCAAAGTCGGGCGCTGCCTCGAGGGCCTGAACGGTGAAATGCCCGATGTTGCCGTATCCTACTACGGCTGCTCTAATTTTCTTCATACTTTTTTCCTTAAATTATACTTGTCGTTATTATCCTTTTCTGATCAGTATTCTGGCATCCACTGCCGTTACCGAATTCTTGTCGGCGAGCAGCGGATTGATGTCCATTTCCTTTATCTCCGTGGCGAATCTCAGCAGGGTGGAGAGCCTTACTATCGTCTCGGCATATTTTTGCTGGTTGATGCCTTTTTGTCCTCTTGTTCCCTTGATGATCTTGTATGCTTTGAGTGATGAAATCATCGAGTAGGCCTCGTCGTAAGACAGCGGTGCGAGTCCGCTCGACACATCCTTGAGCACTTCGACGAAGATTCCCCCGAGGCCGCATAACACCACATGTCCGAAGCGCTGTTCGTATTTCGCTCCGATAAACAGTTCCGTGCCTTTGAGCATCTTTTGTATCATCACCGACGTGGCTCCTTCGATAGCCATCAGACGGTCGTATTCTATTGCGAGATGTTCCTTGCTGCGGATGTTGAGAACCACTCCTCCGACGTCGCTCTTGTGAATCGGTCCTACCACCTTAGCCACAACGGGATAGCCCATCTTCTCGGCTGCGGCGATCAGTTGTTCCTTATCATCGCTAACAACCTCGGGCACCATATTGATTCCGGCGCACGAGAGCAGCTGATGCACGATGTCGGGCGATACATATCCGTCGGTGTCGATACCGTCGATTATCTCTCTGATCTTCGGCACATCCACTCCGAAGAGCTCGATTTCCGGAGCTGCCGGCTTGGGAGTTTTCACTATCTGTGCGAGGGTGGTGGCGAGAGTCACCTCATCGCTGAAGTTAACATGTCCGCGCCCGAGAAACTCCGCCACTTCCGGACCGGCAGTGTGCAGGCAGGGGAGGATGGGGAATATCGGTTTTTTGCACTCTTTGATTTTCTTGTCGAGGATATCGTAAGCCTCGTATACCTTCACCAGTCCGGGCGAACCGAAGATGGCGAAGATAGCGTCGGTATCATCGAAACGCTGTTCGCAGAAGTCGATGGCGATGCCGAGTTGCTCGTGTGTGCCTGTGGCGAGGATGTCGATAGGGTTGCTCACCGACGAGCCGGGCAGTAGTTTCGCTTTCAGTTCTTCCGCTATATCATCCGGCATCTTAGGCACTTGCAGCCCTCCCTTCGACAGTGCGTCGGTGAGCATCACTCCCGGTCCTCCGGCATGAGTCACGATAGCGAAACGGGATAGGGGAGTGCCTAGCTGGAAGTTCTTCGGATCGCTGTTCATGAGCGCCATGAAGATGCATCCGGCGGTGGTGAGCTCTTCTCTTGAGAAGCATCTCACGATGCCGGCCTTGCGGAAGAGAGCCTCCACGGCGCTGTCGTTGCTCGCCATGGCTCCGGTGTGGCTTGACGCCGCCCTGCTTCCGCTCTCGCTGCTGCCTGCCTTGATGGCTGCGATGCGGCATCCCTTTCTTATCAGCGACGCCGCGTGGAAGAGCAGTTTGTCGGGGTTGGAGATATTTTCTATATAGAGCAGCTTTACGAGCGAGTCTTTCTCTTTGTCGAAATGCTCGTCCATATACTGCAGCACGTCTTCGATGCCGATCTGCTTGCCGTTGCCGATGCTCCATACGGAGTTGAACTGCAGGCCTTTGATAACTGCCGACTCGAGGATAAACACTGCCGTGGCGCCGCTTCCGGAGATGAAGTCGGCTCCTCTGCTGTTGAGTTTCGGAATGGGCTTCGTGAACACGCAGTGATGCCATGATGTGAGCAGACCGATGCAGTTGGGGCCGATGAGAGCCGCTCCGTATTTCTCGCACGAGTCGAGGATCTTCTGTTCGAGCAGCGCTCCTTCATGGGTCTCTTCTCCGAATCCCGCGGAGATGATGATGAAGGCCTTCACTCCCTTGTCTCTGGCAAGCATCTCGACGTAGTCCGGGCAATACTTGGCCGCCACGACGAGCACCGCCAGGTCGGTCTGCGGCAAGTCGTTGGCATCGTGGAACACCTTGATGCCTTGTATCTCGTCTTCCTTGGGGTTGACGATTCTCAACACTCCCTCGTATTTGCCATCGAGGATGTTTCTCACTATTGCTCCGCCCGGTTTGTGGACGTTGTTAGAACCGCCGATCACGACGATGCTCTCCGGATGTAGTAGTTGCTCGTTTATCATATTTTCGTTCTATTTCGACTGCAAAAGTATTATATTTTGGTCATAATGCAAAATATTTGAGGATTTTTTTTGTAGTTAGGAGTTTTTTTTATACCTTAGCAGTCGAAAATAAAGTGACATTTCGCAAAGAATATATATGAGACGACTACTGCTGCTCTTGGCAATGGCTATTCTTGCTGTGTCTGCCGTCGCATCGACTGACAAGTCGGGCCAGGTAGTCATCGACTCGCTGTATGCCGAGGCCTACCGACATTTCGCGGACCCGTCGGGGCTCGAGCTCAGCCGGCAGCTCTTCGAGAGAGCCACGAAGGAGGGCAACAAGAAGATGCAGGCGAAGGCCAAACTCATCGAGGCGAAATACTACGAGAACGTGCTTCCGGCAGACAGCCTGCGGATTGTCGCCCGTCCCATCGCGAAATGGCTTCACGACAACGAGGCTTACGACGAGTACTATCATGTCTGCATATATCAGATAATGCGATATATCCGGGAGTCGAAGTTCATGGACAGCTATCAGCTGATAAACGAGATGTATGAAAGTGCCGTGAAGGATAAGTCTGACTACGGCATCGAAGGGGCCTACAGGATGAGGGGCACTCTGTTGCAGACGCGTCTGGCTTACGGCGAGGCGAAGAAATGTTACGAGGAGGCTCTGAAATACGGGCTGAAGAATAATTCCCCGCGCATCTATTCATCTTATTTCTCCATCGCCCGCTGCGAGGCTATGATGGGCCGATTCGACGATGCCGTGAAGCATCTCAATGAAGGAAGGGCTCTTGCCAATACGGAGTCGATGAAAGTGGCGTTCGACGTGCTCGAAGGTGTCATCTACGCTATGCAGGGCAACGATAAGAAAGTGGTGGCGGAATATGACAATGTCAAGGAATATCTAAAGACGAACACTCTCGATATCAATCTCCTCGAAGATGCTCTCAAACTGTCGGCATTCTATCAGATGGTGAAGGGAAACTACGGCGAGGCGATGACGATCATCAGACAACTGCCGAAGCAGCGACAGCTCGAGGTGCTTCCGGAATATTATCGCAGGCAGGGGAGATACAAGGATGCCTTCGAAGCCAAGACGGAGAAGGCTTACTTCGAAGATTCCGTCAATGCCAAACTCGCAGCTCTAGACCTGGAACAGTTTGCCGAGAGGGTGAAACGACAGGAGGTGGAGGCTGAAAACAAAATCCTCGAACTGGAGAACGAAAAGGTGAAACGGCAGGCAGAGAAAATGGGGCAGATTGTGCTTATTGCGTTCCTACTGTTGTTTGCTATCGCCCTGATGGCTTACGTATACGTACAGAAACGACGCAACAAACTGCTCGCCGCGGAAAGAGACTCAAGGGATAAGTTTATACAGGATATGAGTCACGAGATCCGTACCCCTCTGCATCAGATCAGAGGATTCGTCGGATTCCTTACCAATACGGATCAGCAACTCTCCGATACCGACAGGGAACTTATCGTGCAGTCTATCGACAGCGGAGTGGACCAGCTGACGTCGGTGCTCAACAATATGCTCGACCTGTATAACTTCGAGAGAGATGAAAACAAACCGGCTCCTTCGGAAATCGAGGCTGCGGCTTTCTGCCGCGAGACAGTGGCAGCGGTGAACAATCACAATAAGGAACTGGCGGTGAAAGTTGATAACAGTTGTAATAAGACTCACACCTTCCGCTCCATCAACTCCTATCTCCGCAAGTTGCTCCTGCTGCTGCTCGACAATGCCTGCAAGTTCACCGAGCGGGGCGTCGTTACCCTCGGATATTCGCTCGAGGAAAAGCCGGGGATGATAACTTTCTATGTCGAGGATATGGGATGCGGCATTCCGGAAGACAAAAGAGAAAAAATATTCGACAGATTCGAAAAATTAGATACATACAAACCGGGCATCGGACTCGGACTGACTATCTCGCGGGCTCTCGCCAGTCAGCTCGGCGGTGATGTGTCGGTAGACGGAACATATTCCGGAGGAGCACGGTTCGTGGTGCACATTCCGGCAAATTAACTTTATTCTGAGAGGGATTTTATGAAGAAACTTTACACACTTATAATCATAGGACTTATGGCTTTCCCGTTTAATATGATGGCTGATACTTATTCATCGCTGTGGAAACAGTATGAAGAGGCGGAGCGGAAAGATCTGCCGAAGACACAACTCGACATTCTCGAAAAAATCATCGGCAAGGCGACGGAGGCCGGCGACTACGGCCATCTGCTCAAGGCCCGCATGAATGCAATAGAAAAGACGCTTGACATTTCCAGCGACTCGCTAATGCCGATGCTGCAGAAGATGGAGAAATATGCTGCTGAGGCTGAAGGGAAAGATCCTACTCTGGCTGCCGTATATAACTTCATCATCGGCAGAATGTATCAGGAGTATGCTGACGAGAGGGCTTATCTGTCTTCGCTCGGCGACAGCGCCAAGGTGACGGGCGACAGATATATCGAAAAGGCATTCTCCAACCTCGACATCCTCGCCAGTCATAAAGACTCGGAATATGTGCCCCTGGTAGAACTGGGACCCGACAGCAAGATCTTCGGAAACGACCTGCTCAGTATCATGGGATACGAGACGGAACGATTCGAAATGATGCATGAGTATTACGACGGGAAAAACAGGAAAGCGGCGTTCATCACGGCGCTCGAAATGCTTGACAAGGGTGATGCTAATTATCCGGTGGCTAATCTAAGCAAATCGAAGTATCTCGTGTCGCTGGATTCGCTGATTGAGAAATACGGTGATCTGACTGAGTGCGGAGAGGCGGTGGTGAGACGGTTCAGATACATGGAAAACTGTAACGTTCCGGAGAAAGAACAGATCGACTATATCAATTATGCTCTGGGAAAATGGGGATCGTGGCCTGGTATGAACTATCTCCGTAATGCGCAGAAGTCTCTCACCCAACCGTTGTTCAGACTCTCGTTCAGTGAGGACAAAGTGGTGATTCCCGGTAAACCGTCGATCGCTACTGTGGAGGTGAGAAACATAAAGACTCTCGTGGTGAATATCATCCCGGTGGACATCACTGCTGACAATACTTATGGAACGTCGGTAAACGATGCGACATACAAAAAGCTGAAACCGTATCTGCAGTTGTCAAAGAGGAAGACTATCACGAAGAGATATATCGGCCAGCCTGATTATCTCAATATTACCGACTCTGTAGAAATCCCGGCTCTTCCCGTGGGGGCTTATCTCATCGAGGCCAGTTGTGATAATGCTGATGTGGAGAAGGCGAGAAGTCTTCATTATGTCACTTCGCTCGCTGTGATAGGGGAGGGACTGCCCGGAAACAAAATGCGTTATGCCGTTCTTGATACCGAGACAGGACAGCCGATTGATGGGGCAAAACTGAAATTGTCTCTCTACAGGGGATACTATGGAGATGTTGACAGAACGGAAACCATAGACTGCGATAATAACGGCGAGGTGGAGTATGCATCCAAGGGTGAACGATCGCAGGTCGGGAAGGTGTTCGCCTTTACCGGCGATGATCACTTCTTCGCTCCCAGGGACATCAGTTATAACTATGCTTACTACGACAGCGATAAGCACAACCAAGGTGCAAGGGTGTCTGTGTATACCGACCGTAGCATCTATCGGCCGGGACAGACGGTGCATGCCGCAGCTATCGTTTTCGAATCCTACCCCGACCATTCCGCAGCGATGGCTCGGAAGAAGGTGAAGTTCGTGCTCTACAATGCCAATGGTAAAGAGGTGGAAAATCAGGAAACTCTGAGCGACAACTTCGGAAAGTGTTCGGCCGACTTCACCCTGCCCTATGCCGGACTTACCGGAAACTATCGCGTGAAGGCTTCTCTCGTCGAGGAAAACAGACATCCTTCGGCCAGCACTTACTTCAATGTGGAGGAATACAAACGACCTACTTTCGAGATCGTTTTCCCTGAGATAAACGAGAAATACCAGAACGGCGATACAGTCGTGGTGAAAGCCAAGGCGATGACTTACAGCGGAGTGCCCGTGCAGAATGCAAAGGTTACTTATCGCGTGAAGAGGGAACAGACTTACTGGTGGTTCTTCGGCGACGGAGACAGATATAATAATGATGTCCTTTATGAGGATGAGGTGACAACCGACGACGAGGGTGCTTTCATCATCGAGATGCCGATGGAACTGCCCGAAGCGGCGGTGGAACAGTACAAGCTCCACAAGAGAAACAGCTACTTCCGCATCACGGCCTATGCTACTGTTACCGATCTTGCCGGTGAGTCGCATAGTGATGAACTGTCACTGCCTCTCGCTACCAAGTCACAGATTTTCTCATGCGATATTCCCCAGAAGGCGGAAAAAGACAAACTGAAAAAGATTACTTTCACGCTGACAAATCTTTCCGGGGCGGATATCAACAGTCATGTGATGTATATCATCGATCCTCCGGCAGACAAATCGCCTGCAGAGTTTATATACCAGAACGAGGTGGTTACGAATACACCCGTCGATATCGCATCGCAGATCGCTGACCTTCCTTCGGGTGAACATCGTCTGTATGCTGTATGCGGCGATGATGTCGTGGACCGCAAGTTCGTTATCTTCAATATCAATGATAAGAAAGCTCCGACAGATACTTTCGACTGGTTCTATCAGAGTCATACCAGTTTCCCTAAAGATGGCTCTCCCGTTACTATCCAGGTCGGCACTAATGCTCCCAACACCCACATCTTATATAATGTGTTCTCCGGAAAGAAAATCCTCGAACAGGGATGTATCGATACCAATGGGGAAATCATTAACCGACAATTTACATACAAGGAGGAATACGGTTCGGGTATATTCATCACCTACGCCTGGGTGAAAGAAGGCAAGAAGTATTCTCACGGAGTAGGACTCCGACGCCCGGAACCCGATATGGATCTTAAGATGAAATGGTCTACATTCAGAAACAATCTCGTGCCCGGACAAAAGGAGGAGTGGACTCTGAATATCACTAATCCCGACGACTCGCCTGCCGAGGCTTCCGTTGTCGCGGCTCTGTATGACAAGAGTCTTGATATGATAAGAAAGCACTCATGGGATTTCAATCTTCCTTCTTTCGGCACTCTTCCTCATACTAAGTGGGTGAGCGGATTCAATAATTACGTGGTGCTATCGAATAGTGCCCGATTGAAACTGCTGAAACTGATTGATATGGATTTCAGTCATTTCGCAGTGCCGTTCTATTTCCCGATGTATAACGATGTGGTATATTCACGCGACGGCCGTCTGATGCTCGGCGCAAAGATGATGAAGGCTAATGTGGCTGCTCCGAACGGGGATATTGTAGAGGTGTATGATGCCCCTATTGCTATGGCTTCGATGGATGCAGAGGTGAATGATCTCGCGGAACCTGAGATGACGACTGAGGAATCGGCAAGCTTAGAGACAGGCAAAGAAGAACATGCACAGGAGCAGATACGTGAGAATCTCGACGAGACGGCTTTCTTCTATCCGGCGCTCCTCTCCGACAGTTGCGGCAACGTGGCGATACGTTTCACTCTTCCGGAGAGTGTTACCACATGGCGGTTTATGGCTCTTGCCAACAGCAAGGATATGAAGAACGGCATGCTCATGGATGAGGCCGTAGCGAAGAAAACGGTGATGGTGCAGCCGAACATGCCGCGCTTCCTCCGTACCGGTGATGAGGCTTACATCTCTGCACGTATCATGAATACTTCTGATAAGGATATCACAGGAAAGGCCAAGATGGAACTTATCGATCCCGAAACCGACAAGGTGGTGTATACAAAACAGTGTACTATGGCGGTTAAGGCTAACAACACTATCTCCACTGCGTTTAAGATCGACAAGAATATACTGAAGGAGTCGACGGTATATATCTGCCGAATCTCCGCTTCCGGCAACGGCTTCAGCGACGGGGAACAGCATTATCTGCCGGTGCTTCCCGACAAGGAGATGGTCACCCGCACAGTGCCGTTCACACAGATCGGAGCCGGAAAGAAGAATATCGACGTGGATGCCCTCATTCCGTCGACTGCTATCGGAGAACCGAAACTTACGTTCGAATATACAAACAATCCCGCATGGCTCGCTATCCAGGCTCTTCCGGTTGTCGGAACATGCAGCGAAACAAACGCTATATCGCTCGTTGCGTCATTATATGCCAACGGCCTGGCCTCGCATATAGCCAACTCTTCCGATAAGATCGAAACTACCATCAAACAGTGGCAGATGGATATGAAACAGAAGAATGGCAAGGAGTCGCTGATCTCGGTGCTGAACAAAAATCAGGAACTGAAGGAACTTGTGCTCGACGAGTCGCCTTGGGTGATCGATGCCGACAATGAGACGGATCAGATGCAGAGACTCGTCAATCTCTTCGATAAGAACCAACTCGACTACAGACTTTCCTTCTCAATGGATAATCTTAGGAAACTGCAGAACGAAAGCGGGGCTTGGAGCTGGTGGCCGGGAATGAACGGCAGCAATATGGTGACAACATTCGTACTTACCACTCTTGTAAGACTGAAGACGATGACGGGAGATACTTATAATTCGTCGCAGATGATGAACAAGGCATACTCTTATATCGCGAAGGAAATGGTGAAGAGCGTTGAAGAGATGAAAAAATATGAGAAGAAAGGACATAAGATAGAGGGCATCTCTGGTATGCAGCTAGCTTATCTCTACATCTTCGCTGTCGGTGATTACAAACTGGACAGTAATCAGCAGAATGCTAATGACTACCTCATCGGCAAGATGATGAAAATGAAAACCAAACAGTCTCTATATGACAAGGCCGTTTCCGCTGTCATTCTGGCTTGCAACGGAAAGAAGGAAAAGGCTGACGAGTATATTCAGAGTCTTGAGGAATATTCTGTATACAAAGAGGATATGGGAAGATATTACGATTCTCCGAGAGCGACATATTCTTGGTTCGACTATCGTATTCCCACACAGGTGGCGGCTATCGAGGCTATCAAGAGGGTGACTCCGGAAAAGACTCAGCAGATCGACGAGATGAGACGCTGGCTGATCCAGGAAAAACGGACTCAGAGTTGGGATACTCCTATCAGCACCGTAAATGCTGTGTACGCCATTATCGATGGTAATACCAATGTCCTCGATTCGGGAGAGCCGGCAAAACTGGCTCTCGACGGACGGAAACTCGACACTCCCTCGGCAGTGGCGGGATTGGGATATGTTAAGACAACGGCCTCAGGCAAGGATGCCAAGACATTCACCGCAGACAAATCGTCCGATGGAATGTCGTGGGGCGTCGTCTATGCACAGTTCCAGCAGCAGGTTACTGATATAGCAGATTCAGGCAGCGGACTGTCGGTGAAACGTGAGATACTGCTCGCTGACAACAGAACCATTTCCGATGATTATTCAAAGGTGCCTACACTTCATGTGGGTGACAAGATAAAGGTAAGGATTACGATAAAGGCCGACCGCGACTACGACTTCGTATCGGTGAGCGACAGAAGGGCTGCTTGCATGGAGCCTCTGACACAACGCAGCGGTTATCACTGGGGATATTACTGCGCCCCGAAGGATAATGCCACGAATTATTATTTCGACCAGATGAGAAAGGGTACTCATACTATCGAGACGGAGTATTATATCGACCGTACGGGTTGCTACAGCACCGGAACATGCAATGTGGAATGTGCATACTCGCCGGGATTCAGAGCTAAGTCAAAGGCCTTTGAAATAAAAGTAGAATAAAGTGATAATGAATAATAGAAAAACGATTGTTTCCGCCTTGCTGGCAGCGATGTGCATCTCTCCGGCTATGGCGCAGAAAATTGAGGTTAATATCGATAATGTAGACTGTGGGGAGGTGATGTGGAACAGACCTGTCACAGTGAGATTCGAGTGTAAGAATACGTCGTCGAAAAAACTTAAGATAAAGAAGGTGAAACCTGACTGCGGATGTACTACCGTTGATTTTCCGAAGGAAGTGCCAGGGGGAGAGACCTTCTTCATCACTGCCGTTTACGACGCGCAGACACTGGGCCATTTCTACCGTCAGGTGGAAGTGACAAGCAATGCGACGCAGAAACCGATATACCTCGCTATGTCGGGAGTTGTTTCCGCTACAGTGAAGGATTACTCCAGCACTTTCCCCGTGCAGATGGGACCTATCCGTCTCAATCGCAGCGAAATAGTTTTCGATGATGTCAACAGCGGAGATGTGCTTTCGCAGGAGATCGAGATTATCAATACGAGCAGGAAGACTTACACTCCGACAGTGATGCATCTTCCGTCGTATCTGTCTGCGAGATACGTGCCGGAAAAACTGGGACCCGAGCAGACGGGTGTCGTTTATATCACTCTCGATAGCAAGAAACTGCGCGACTACGGACTTACCCAGACCAATGTCTACATGGCTCGCTTCCCGGGCGACAAGGTTAGCGAGGAGACGTCAATCAATGTGTCGGCTATCCTGCTGCCCGATTTCAAACATCAGGACCAGGGTGACCAGATCTTCCCTCCAAAGATGCAGATGACGGCTGATTCGGTATTCCTCGGCGAGTTCGGAAAGAAATCAAAACTATCCCAGACGATAGAGATTACCAATACCGGAAAGAAAACTCTTAATATAACCTCCCTGCAGATGTTTACCCTCGGACTGAAGGTGGCTCTGAGCAAGAGTAATATCGAACCGGGTGAGACGGCGAAACTTAAGATCACCGGAGAGCGCGACCAGCTGAAAAAAGAGCGTCGCGCGCCTCGTGTGCTTATGATAACCAACGATCCGGAGAGGGCGAAGGTGATTATCCCTGTTTATTACAAGTAAGATATGATACAGATAGAGATTGACAACGGCAGCGGATTCTGTTTCGGGGTGACCACTGCTATCGAGAAGGCGGAAGAAGAACTCCAGAAAGGAGGCACTCTGTACTGCCTCGGTGATATCGTGCACAATTCGATGGAGTGCGAACGGTTGTCGAAACTGGGCTTGCAGACTATCAATCATGAGGAGATGGGGGAACTGCATGACGCCAAGGTGCTGCTCAGAGCTCACGGCGAACCTCCGTCGACATACGAGACGGCGAAAAGAAACAATATCGAAATTATCGATGCTACATGTCCTGTGGTGCTGCAATTGCAGAGAAGGATAAAACGCCAGTTTACCGACAATCCTGATGCCCAGATCGTCATTTTCGGGAAAAACGGACATGCCGAAGTGCTCGGCTTGGTCGGGCAGACGGGAGGAAAGGCTATCGTGATACAAAACTTCGAGGAGGTGAAGACTCTCGACTTCAACAAGGATATCTATCTCTATTCACAAACGACAAAATCGCTTGACGAATTTCATCGTATCATAGACTATATCCAGGAACATATATCTTCCGGTTGTACCTTCCGCAGTTTCGATACAATCTGCCGCCAGGTGGCCAACCGCATGCCTAATATCAGCAGTTTCGCCACCAAGCACGACCTGATTCTTTTCGTGTGCGGGAGGAAGAGCAGCAACGGTCATGTGCTTTTTGAGGAATGCCGGAGGGTGAATCCCAACTCCCATCTCATCGAAGGACCGGGAGAGATCGACATGCAATGGCTCGAGGGTATATCCACCGTAGGTATCTGCGGGGCGACAAGCACTCCGAAATGGCTGATGGAAGAATGCCGTGATTATATCCTCGACAGAAAAGGATAGTCACGCGAGCATCCGGCTTACATATTCCCTTACCTGTTTGCGGGCGAAATAAAGCCTGTTCTCCGTTGTCTTGTACTTCAGTTCCAGTTCGTCGGATATTTCAGCGACCTGTTTTTCTTCGTATACATTCAGTCTGTATACCGTTGCGAGATTCTCGTCAAGTCTGGAGATGCCTTTCTCCAAAACGTTCTGTATCTCATGCACTGCACAGACTGATTCCGAGCATTCGTCTTTGTCGTTGTATCTTATATATTCGGCATGCTCCCGTACGTAATGCTGATGGCGCCATCTGTCCATCAGCATATTACGTATGGTGCGGTGTATGAGGGCCGGCAGCAGTTTCGGCATCAGTCTTTCTTTCATCGACATTATGCGGAGGAAGGCATTCTGCACGATGTCCTTGGCCTCGTCGATGTCTTTTATCTGACAACCGATCTGGCTTACGATAGTATCGAAATTGGCATCGTAGTACGAGCCGATTGCGTCGAAATCCTCTTTACACCTCATGATTTACTTGATTTTAACGTTGATAGTCTTCATTTCGGGATCGCTGGAATACAAGCCTGTCTCGATCTTGAACTTGCCTGTTTTCACCCTCATGGCGTTGGTGGATGCATCCCACCACTCGAAACTGTTGCGGCCGAGGGCGATATCCACTGTCTTTGTCTCACCCTTGGCGAGATTCACTCTCTTGTATGCACGGAGTGTCCTTATCGGACCTTCGGTATCGTCGGGCTTGCTGATATATACCTGGATTACCGCGGAACCGTCGCGGTCGCCGGTGTTGCTTACTTCAACAGCCAGACTGCCGTTCTTCTTGTCATACTTAGTCTTGCCGATGCTGTAAGAACTATAGTCGAGGCCCCATCCGAAGGGGAAGAGTGGTTCACCTTTGAAATAACGGTATGTGCGGTTGGTCATCGTATAATCGAGGAAGTCGGGCAGATCGTTGTCGCTTTTGTAGAATGTTATAGGTAGATGTCCCGACGGATTGACCTTGCCGAAGAGCACTTCCGCAACAGCCTGTCCTCCCGACTCTCCGGGATACCATGCCTGAACGATAGCCTCCGCATTCTCGGTCTCAGGAGTGAGAGCCATGGCACCTCCCGAACAGTTGATCATCACGATTCTGCTTCCTGCCTCTTTCAGTTTCTTTATGATGTTGCGCTGTGATTCCGGCAGTTCGATGCTGGTACGGTCGCCTCCCTTGAATCCCGGATCGCTCACTTTCATCTCTTCACCCTCGAGACGCGGGGAGATACCTCCGGCGAAGATCACGATGTCGGCATTCTTGGCGGCATTTATTATCTCGTCATCATTAAGTTTCAGTTTCGCTCCGAGGTCGAACTGCATCACGGCCATAGCTGTCGTCTGTGCGTAGTCGATCTGTATCTTGTATTCCTTGCCGGCCTCTACCTTGCGTGATGCCGCAGCCTTCTGCACATTCTCGCGGCCTTTCCACTTGTTGATGATGGTGTCGCCGTTGAATACGAGTCGGAGCATGTCGTCGAAACTGGTGCTGAATTCTATCGTCTCCGAACGGGTGGGGCGGAAGATAGCCTCATATCTGGCGGAGAAATTCTCGAGGTTGACACCAGGGCAGAATACCGTAAAACCGCCGTTGCTGAGGTTGATGGGGGCTGTCATGATAGCCACTGCCGCCGTATCGCCCTGCAGGTTGATATTGTTCCAATATGTGGCTTTCATGCCTCTCTTGCCGTCTTCTGTGTAGAGATCGTTGAAACGGCTTTCTATCACCTCGTTTTTGGTATATCCGCAACCGGGCACATATTTGACGTTCTTGCCAAACATCTTCAATCCTTGCAGGATGGATACCGATGAAGTTGGAATGCCGTTGTAGTTACCCCAGAGCATCAGCGAGTCGTTGGCGTTAGGACCGATAACCACAATGTTGGCATCTTCCTTCAGCGGAAGGATATCGTTTTTGTTCTGGAGCAGAGTGATACATTCTCTTGCCATATCGAGAGCCAGTTGTTTGTGCTCTTTTGATGCGATGATGCTGGCAGGCAGCTTCGTCCAGTTTACCATCTCCTCGGGATCGAAGTCTCCGAGTTCGATTCTGAATTTGAGCAGTCGTTTCACGCTGACGTCGATGTCGGCCTCGCTAATCTCACCGCGTTTTACGGCCTCTGTCAGCTGTGCGTAGTTTCCGCCGCACTCCACGTCAGTACCGGTGAGCACTGCCTTGGCAGCAGCACTGGCGGCATCTTTGGATACCTCGTGACGACCCTTGATCCAGAAATCGTTGATGGCACCGCAGTCACTGACGACCATCCCCTTGAATCCGAGGTCGCTGCGCAGTATCTGCTGCAGATATCTGTTGTTGCCGCAGCATGGCTGTCCGTCGATTCTCTGATAAGCGCACATCACCTCTGCCACGTCACCCTCCTGGATGAGGGCCTTGAATGCGGGGATGTATGTCTCCCAGAGATCGCGTTCGGGCAGATTCTCTATGTTGAAGGAGTGACGGTTCCACTCCGGTCCGCTATGTACGGCGAAGTGCTTGGCGCAGGCCAGAGTCTTGTAATACTTGCTGTCTTTCGGGCCCTGGAGTCCTCTTACAACCGCCAGTCCCATCTCTGTCGTCAGATAAGGATCCTCGCCGTAGGTTTCCTGTCCGCGTCCCCAGCGTGGGTCTCTGAAGATATTTATATTAGGTGTCCATACCGACAAGCCCTGATATCTTTTTATCACGCCGCTCTTCTTGGCGATATTACCTTTCACTCTCAGCTCGTCGCCGACAGCGTCAAAACATTTCCCGAGCAGTGCCTCGTCCCACGATGCAGCCATTGCCATAGTGATGGGGAATACTGTGGCATATCCGTTTCTTGCCGCACCGTGAAGACCTTCGCTCCACCATTCGAAAGGAGGGATGGCCAGACGGTCGATCTTTCTCGAACCGTTCATCATCAGCCATGTCTTCTCTTCCAGTGTCAGTCTGGAACACAGGTCTGCGGCTCTCTCCTCTGATGTAAGACTCGTATCGAGGTAGGGTAGCTTCTGGGCGTTGGCGCTTACGGTGCATGCCATTGCCACTGCGATAAAAAAAGCTTTCTTTGCCATGTTTGAAATTTTGTAAGGTTGTTCTAATATTTTTTCTTGCCGCAAATTTACAAAAAAATGCGTAAAGTCGGTGTGCATTTTTTATCAAAGATTGCAGACAAACGGATTTTTCCACATAAATCGGTAAAAATTCCACCTAATCGGTGAAAGTGAAACAGTAATCTTGAACGTATTATATTAAAACAATGTCTAAAAAATATTATAATTATGGTTTCAAATGAAAAGGGTAGCCGCGGCTACCTAATCTCGATTGTTATGGTTGCCGTACTCGGAGGCTTGCTCTTCGGATACGACACGGCGGTTATCTCAGGAGCTGAGAAAGGACTGCAGGCATTCTTTATGGGTGCCAGTGATTTTACTTATACCGACGGGTATCACGGTTTCACCTGCGCGTCGGCTCTTATCGGTTGCATCATCGGTAGCGCTATCTCCGGATATCTCGCATCCAACTGGGGCCGCAAGCGTTCTCTGATCTTCGCCGGCGTGATGTTCTTCATCTCGGCTTTGGGAAGCATGGAGCCCGAATTTATGTTCTTCAATCATGGCGAGCCGACGTTCTCGCTGCTTATCATGTTTAATATCTACCGTGTCATCGGTGGTATCGGTGTCGGTCTTGCTTCGGCGATATGTCCTATGTATATCGGTGAGGTGGCTCCGTCGAATATCCGCGGTATGCTGGTGTCATGGAACCAGTTCGCCATCATCTTCGGCCAGCTCGTGGTATATTTTGTCAACTTCCTGATTCTCGGCGATCATACCAACCCAATCATCGAACACATCGGTGAGGGCGTGAATGCCATTGCTCCGGGCAGCGACCCCTGGACGATATCCACCGGATGGAGGTATATGTTCGGATCGGAGGCTATCCCCGCCGGTTTGTTCGCCATCCTTATCTGCTTCGTTCCCGAGACTCCGCGTTATCTCGTGATGATTGGCAAGGACCAGCAGGCTCTCGGTATTCTGCAGAAGATCAACGGTGCCGTGAAGGGCAGCGAGATACTCTCCGATATCAAGAATACTATTACCGAGAAGACAGAGAAACTGTTCACTTACGGCACTCTCGTCATCTTCGTGGGTATCATGCTGAGTGTGTTCCAGCAGGCTGTCGGTATCAATGCCGTGCTTTATTATGCTCCCCGAATCTTCGGCGATATGGGTATGACCAACCCGATGGTGAATACCGTTATTATGGGAGTCGTGAATATCACGTTCACTCTCGTGGCTGTATTTACCGTGGAGAAGCTTGGCCGCAAGCCGCTTCTTATCTGTGGTTCTATCGGCATGGCTATCGGAGCCTTCGGCGTGGCTCTCACCTTCGGCAATCCGTCTCTTAGCATGGTATGCATGATGTCGATAATGGTTTACAGCGCTTCGTTCATGTTCTCATGGGGTCCTATCTGCTGGGTGCTCATCGCAGAGATCTTCCCCAATACCATCCGCGGTCAGGCTGTAGCTATCGCAGTGGCATTCCAGTGGATATTCAACTGGATCGTAAGTTCTTCATTCGTGCCGATGTTCAATATGCATCTGCAGCCGGGCGATGACTTCGGCCACTGGTTTACTTACGGACTCTACGGATGTATCTGTGTCATCGCGGCTCTGTTTGTCTGGAAGCTCGTTCCCGAGACCAAGGGCAAGACTCTCGAGGATATGAGCAAACTCTGGAAGAAGGAATAATCCTTTGCAGATATAATAAAAAAGGTCTCCGGCGATATGATTCGTTCCGGAGATCTTTTTTTTTATGTTTGTTCTTGATCTTGTCTGTTTATTTGTGGGAATGAAGATTTGTCCTTACATGCCCGTTCCCGGCGAGGATGGTGCAGATATCATTGACGTCGGTAAGTTCGATATCCTCACTTTTCAGCAGATTACCGTCTTCGTATATCTTGTAGTTGAAACTGTATTTGTAATTACCGTTGGTGGCGAAAGTGGTGACGGTGATGTAAGTGGCATAACTGTTGTCTTCCGTGACGATAGTGTAGGGCTTTGCCGATACGGGGCTCAGGGCGTCGAAATTGATAGCCATGGGGTAGTCGAGCGTTCTCTCCTTCTCATCGTAGAGCAGGGCGTCGCGGCTGATGGTGGCACCCGAATCGATCTTCGCAGCCGTTACGGTAAGCACTCCGTCGGCTTTCTTCCAGTCGCCTAAGAAGCGGATCACGGTCTTGTAAGTATGCTTGGAATTTTCGGGCTTGCAGATATCCCCAGCCTCGATGGTGTCATCGAAGACGCTGCAGTCTTTGCTGCACCCGCCGCAGACAACCGATGCCGCGAGCAGTATTGCCGGTATGAGATATCCAGTCCTTTTCATCATTAGCACTTTCGTATTTATCGCGACAAATATAGCGAATATTTTTCATATCCGCTATATTTTTATTGTTAAAATTGCAAATTTTGCTGAAAAAGTGTCCTTTTTTGTCTATTTTAATCTCTTCATCCACTTGTTTCCGCTTACGATATACATTCCCCGGGGCAGTCTGTCGATGTCGGACGCATTGCCGAGGCAAGTTCCCGATAGAGAGTATATCCTGTCGTTTTTGCTGTTATTACAGACAGTGATTCCGCGTATTCCGGCAGGGACACTCTTATAGGTGGTCTTCACCGTGGCTCCTTCTGTCGTTATCTGATCCGTAAGACGGATATCGGCCGAACTGGCACCGAGGTAGATATCCACTGTTCCGTCCTCCACGTCGAAAGTGGCGTTTTCGGTGTTGTAATATGACAGTTGGTCGTGACGGAATACGATCTCCACCGTCTTCGACTCACCGGCCTTGAGCTCCACTCTCGCAAAACCGATCAGCTGTTTCTGCGGACGTTCGATCGATGACTGGCAGTGAGCATACAACTGCACTATCTCCGCTCCGTCTCTGTCACCGGTATTCTTTATCGTGGCGGTGACTCTGACGCTGTCGCCGGCTGACAGAGAATGTTTGTCAAGCGACAGGTCGCTGTATTCGAAGGTGGTATAACTCATTCCGAATCCGAAGGGGTAGAGGGGTGTCTTGTTGTGATACATATAAGTATAGTGATTCTTCCTGATGTCATACTGTAACATATCCGACGGCAGGTCGCTCAGTGAGTTATACCATGTCGAAGTGATCTTTCCCGACGGATTGTAGTCGCCGTAGAGCACGTCGGCGATAGCCACGCCCTGAGCCTGACCGTCATACCACGCTTCCACGATGGCAGGGATGTTCTTCTGAGCCCAGTTAATGGTGAGTGAGGAGCACGACTGCAACAGCAGGACGACATTCGGATTGGCGGCATACACTGCCTCGAGGAGTTTCTCCTGCGCTCCGGGGAGGTCGAGCTTCTTCCTGTCGCTTCCCTCGTCGGAGGTGTCCATGTTGGTTCCCGCTGCGAAAACCACGACATCAGCCTTCTTGGCTATCTCCACGGCCTTGTCGATATTGATGTCGTCATTATCGTTCACAGCACAACCGATATGATAGTACACCGGTCCTTCTTCTTCGAGAGGGTTATATCCGTCGGCATTGTAGAATCTGAACCAGTCGACATTGGCGCAATAAGTGTCGCCTCCGACAAACTGGGTATATACCTTGTGCACACCCCTGAATACAGTCGGGTCTACCGATACCGTCGTCGTGGTGTATGTGCTCCAGTTGCCCGTCGGCTTGCATACCACCGTACATGCCGGATCACCGTTCATATTGTCGAGATAGAACTTTATCGTCGTCGATTTGGAATTTTTCGCGCCGTGATTCACGTCGAGAGTGGTGCGGCCGTTACCGAAATCGACACTTTCGAAGGCTACCCAGTCGCCGGAATAGATATATCCCAGATTGCCGGACGAGCCGTTGAACTCATGTGCTATGCGGCGGTTTGTCGACTTGGTGCTGTGCTCGGTGCAGTCCTCAAACTGTATCGTGCCGTTGTCGAAACTGACGCCCAGTTTGGCTGCGATTCCTTCGAGGGGCGTCGACACGTCCGACGGCGATCCCGAATAACCACCCAGGCTGACGGTATTGCCGAGGGGGCCGATTACCGCCACGGTCTTGTCCTTGCTCAGGGGAAGGAAGTTGTTGTCGTTCTTCAGCAATACGATACACTCGCGGGCAGCTTTCAGTGCGAGGGCCTTGTGAGCGTCGCAGTTGAGCACGTCGTCGGAGATATTCCTCCACGACACATCCGCGGCGTTGTCAAACTCCCCGACGGAGAACCGCGCCTCGAAGATACGGGTGAGAGCCGTGTCGAGGGCTGCCTCGGTGAGATATCCTTTCTCGATAGCCTCCTTGCAATATCCCTGGAACACGTCGCCGCAGTTGAGGTCTTCGCCGTTGCTCATTGCCACTCCCGCAGCCTCGGCGGCGGTGGATACATACTTGTGATTGGCGTAGATGTCGTGTATCGCCTCGCAGTCGGAGGTGACGAAACCGTTGAATCCCCATTCCGTGCGGAGGATGTCGATGAGCAGCTCGTGATTAGCGCAACAGGGTGTCTCGTTGAGTTCGTTGTATGCACTCATCACCGATCTCACGTTGGCGTCTTTCACTGCCATCTCGAAGGCCGGCAGATAATATTCTCGGAGATTTCTCTCGTCCATATTCGACGATGTGTTGTGGCGCCCTTTCTCGTAGTTGTTAGCTGCGAAGTGCTTTGCCGTGGCGATGGTCTTGTAATACTTCGAGCCGCTGCCCTGCATGCCCTTGATATACTGTACGGCGAGCTTGCCGGTGAGGAAGGGATCTTCACCGTAGTTCTCTTCGTCGCGTCCCCATCTCGGATCACGGCTCATATTGATGGTGGGGCACCAGTAGGTCATTCCCTTGCCGGTGGTGTTGTTGTATACTCTCGCTTCGTCGGATGTGGCCGTGGCGCAGTCGTAGATGAGCTGCAGGTCCCAGCTGCTCGACATGGCTTTCGACGACGGGAAAGAGGTTGCCAGTCCTGATCTCGCCACTCCGTGAAGGGCTTCGTTCCAGTAGTTGTATTTCACGATTCCCAACCGGGATATCGCGGGTGACTGATGGCCCACCTGGCTGATTTTCTCCTCCAGCGTCATCCTCGACACCAGATCTTTGGCTCTTTCGTAAAAGCTGAGTGACTTGTCCTGATAAGGATAGGTCTGCGCCGTTGATGCCGATACCGTCATCAAACTTAACACGGCTGATAGTAATACTGTTTTCTTCATAAGTTTTATTTGTCTGATTCTGCCGCAAAGTTATATCATTATCTTCTCAGGGAGGTGGATTTTTTGTTGTTTCGTTCCCGTTCCGTCAATTTTTACACATAAAAAAGATGAAAAATACCTTTCTGCGGACTAAAAAAGGAATTATATGCTTGGAGAGTATCGTTTTATTCGCTATCTTTGCAGTGCAAACCAAAAAGATATCAAACATGCGCAGACTAATTATCATTTCGCTTGTCGCTTTCTTCGGGCAGGCGTCTTTCGCCCAGATAAACGACTCCAATACTCCTTTGCATCTGATGAAGCCCGACTACAAGAGCGGCTACGGCGTATCGACCGTCGAAGGGGTGAAGACGGTGATGGACAGGGTTCTTAACTATATCTCCGCAGTCACTCCTCCCGAGATCGAGAACGCCAAGACGGGAAAGACGGTGACTGATTACAGTAAGATCGACGCCGACTGCCGGCTCAAACCGGGCGACTTCCGTCTTACGAGCTATGAATGGGGCGTCACGTATTCGGCGGTGCTGGCGGCATATCAGGCTACTGGCGACAAGGCTTATCTCGACTATGTTTATCAGCGCTTCAAACTGCTGTCTGACGTATATCCTTATTTCTACGATCTGCATCGTTCGGGGAAGAAGTTTGATGTCAACATGCGGATGGTTGTCGATCCTCACGCCCTTGATGATTCTGGTGCCATGTGTGCGGCGATGATCAAGGCGTCGCTAGCAGACAAGGATATCAGCCGGCAGGGTATCGACCTGTCTAAGATGATAAAGACCTATTCGGGATTTATCCTCAACAAACAATACAGGCTCTCCGACGGCACTTTCGCCCGTATCCGTCCGTATAGGAATTCCGTGTGGCTCGACGATATGTTCATGGGAATCCCGACCGTGGCATTTATGGGCAGGTATACCGGCGAGACGAAATATTTCGACGAGGCGGTAAAACAGATCCGTCAGTTCCGGCAGCGTATGTTCGTGCCTGAGAAGGGTCTCTTTCGACACGGATGGGTGGAGGCTATGGAGGAGCATCCTGCCTTCCACTGGGGAAGGGCCAACGGATGGGCTATCCTCACGATGTGCGAGGTGCTCGACGCTCTGCCTGATGACTATGCCGGACGCGATGAGGTGCTCTCGCTGCTCCGCGACCATATCAGGGGGCTCGCTGCTCTGCAGGATTACGACGGATACTGGCATCAGCTGCTCGACAGGAATAATACTTATCCCGAGGCGTCGGCTACGGCGATATATACTTACTGCATTGCCCATGCCATAAACAAGGGATGGATCGATGCCAAGGTATACGGACCGATAGTGCAGTTGGCATGGCATGCCGTGGAGTCGTCGGTGAATGACAAGGGACAGGTGGAGAAAGTGTGCGTCGGAACGGGGATGGGATTCGACAGCTCTTTCTATCAGTATCGTCCGACTCACGTGATGGCTGCTCATGGCTACGGACCGGTGATATGGGCCGGAAGTGAGATGATAAAACTGCTCCGCCAGCAGCATCCCAAGATGAATGATAGTGCTGTGCTCTTTTATCAGAATGAGATAAAGGGGAACAGCCCGATATTCAGCGAATAGAAATTTCGTAGCAAGAAGAGAGCTGAAGGCAGAGTCCAAGCGGTGAGGCGCAGCCTTCCGGTGGGGGAGAGCTATCCTTAGGTTCTCGCTCCCACTGTTTCTGGCTGTGTACTTGGATCCACGCCCCCTCCGGAATTGGTAGGGACTTGGTACTTGGATCCACGCCCACTGTATCTGGCTGTGTACTTGGATCCACGCCCCCACTGTTTCTGGCTGTGTACTTGGATCCACGCCCCCTCCGGAAAAGCTTCGCTTTTCCTCCACCCCCTCGCCAGCGAGGGGGAGAGGCTGCGCCAGCGAGGGTGGAGAGGCTGCGCCAGCGAGGGGGAAGAAAAAAAGAGGGAACCTGCATGGGTTCCCTCTTTCCTATATTCATTACTTAAATTTCTTACTTAGCGATAAACTTCTTTCCGTTCTGGATGAAGATACCCTTTTCTGCCTTAGAAACCTTCTGGCCGGCGAGGTTATACAGACCGGTGCTCTTTGTTGCTGCATTCTTCTCGATGAAGTTGATGCCGGCAGCCTGTGCGTCAGCCAGAGTAGCGTCACCCTGGAGAACATATATCTTGTTTTCGCCTGTTACGCCCTTACCTGAGATCGTAGCCACAGCCCAACGGCCTGTTACGCCTTCGCCAAGAGCTGAACACTGAGGCTTCAGGAAGTTCATACCGTAGAAGTTCGTCTCCATATTAGAATAGTAGCTGTTGTCGATAGCCCAGTCGACCCATGTGTCATCACCGTCGCTTGTCTCAACCTCGACGCTGTAGTTAGCATTGTCGTCGCTGTCGAAGAATGGGATAGCGGTACCTACCATGGCGAAGCCCATGTCCCAGTCACTTCCAGACTCCTGTCCGTCGGTGGTAACGGTCTGACCGTCAGCGCTGACACGGAGAACGTTGAACTTAACATCTTCGGGCTGGTTGCTGAAGTACAGGTCGGGAACGCTTACTGCGTCATACATACCGGTGAAACCGAGTGACATGGCGACTGTTGACTTATATCTGAATGATGTATAATCAGTCTCGTCCTTCGGATTGTATAAGAAGTTGCGGGCGGGAACGATAGTGTTGTCATAGTTCTCGTCAACGAGCAGACCTGATGCGCTGAAGTCGATATTCTTGTCGAATCCTGTGAGAACGACGCAGAACTTATCCGTCAGAACGATAGGCTCAACAGCTTCTGTTCCGAATGCATCCTTCGAACGCTTTGTGAAGATGATGGTTCCGTTATAGACAGTCTTGCTGTTTCTGGTAGAGGTAGACTTGAAGTCGAGAGTGTCGGCAGCTGTAGCATACAGCACGTCGATGATGTTGGAACCGTGAGTCTTGCCGTTCTCTGCAACATCGTAGATGTAGCACTTCAGAGTGTCGCCTTCAGCAATAGGAGTGCCTGTGATAGACAGACCGTCAACGAAGAAGTTCTCTACATACAGCGGAGACATCGGTTTGTCGAATACCTGCTCGCAAGCGTAGCATACGTATGTGGTATCAGCATTGTAGGTAAGAGTACCTGTACCGAACATATTGTCGTTGTCGAGTAATCCCCAGCCGTATGTGATACCGTAAACCTGTCCGTCTTCCACCTGTCCTGCGTGGTCGTCAGCTACTTTGTGAGTGCTGATAGAGTCGGTACAGAGAAATCCGCTGTAAGCCATTCTACCGTAGTAGAGCTTGTAGAGGTTGTTCTCGCCGATAGCGAAAGAGTCGGCAGCATTCACGAGGGTAGGAGTGGCATACTTCTCCATCGGAGCCTGTGTCCATACGAGGCTGCCGTCAGTAGCATATTCAGAGATATCAAAGCTCTGTGCGAGGCTGTTGTCGGAGTTGTAGTAGTTGATATGCCATGCACCGGTGGTCTCAGTGCTCTGATTCTCGAATGTCACCTCTGTGAAAGGAGCGATATCAATCATCGTCTGATAGTATCCGTAGCCTTCCAGGCTGAAGCTCTTGTAGTAAGCTCCCTCGGGGCGCTTGTAGAAAGTACCAGTGGCGGCAGTCTTCTTCATCTGGGCCTGTGCAGGGTTGTGCAAGGTCAGTCTTACTGTATTGTTCACTGGCAAAACGTTCTTCACCATCTCCGGCTTCCTGTTCTGTGCAGAAGCCGCTACCGCGAATGCTAACGCGGCGGTTAAAAGTAATGACTTTTTCATAATTAATCGTATTTAATTAATAATATGTATTTTAATTTCTGTTAGCCACGAACCAGATATTGCTGTTGTCAGCCCTGGTGAGTTTCATTGTCGAGAGGTTGAACTTCGTCGTCGCTGCGCTTACGATCCACTTTCCCGACATTGCGCTGAGGAGTTCCTGCAGTGCCGGCAGCGCGTTGTACATCGTCTCTGCCGATGTCGATCCCGGCTCCTTGTACTGCAACGTGATTCCCTCGTCGTCGCTGCTGTAAGTGAAGATGTAGTCGTTGGTTCCCGAACGGTTCATGCCGCCCGACTTGTACTTATACTCCACTCTGATAAACGTCTTCCCGTTGAGTGTGCGGAGGTAAAGCTTGTTGAGGGTATACTTCACCGATGAGAATGCGTCGGTAAGATTCGTGTAGTATGTGGCGTAGGCGTCCGACATCTCCGACGACTTTGCCCATGAGAACTTATACGTGTCGTTGTCGAGGGTCTCGAGGAAGAATCTCAGGGGATTGTCTCCGTCGATATAGCATGTCTCGTCTTCGGTGGCGATAAACATATCCTTCTCCTCGTCATATTTGAACTCCTGCACCGTCACGTCGTTCTTTGTCATGGCGTCGCGGAATCTGAGGTAGAACTCCCCTCCGCGCCGTGTGATGAGGAAGGGGTTGAAACTCTCGTCGATCACCTCGTCGCCGTTGTAGGGATATATCTTCGGCATTCCCTGGCTGGCACTCGTCATCTTATACAGGCTGTCGGCGAAGCACATCACGTTGAATGTCGGGGTGCTGCTGGAGAACATTTTGCTGTGGAAGGCCTTCACGTCGGCCAGATAACTCTCGTAGTCGACACCCTCCTCGACGGGAGTGAGCAGATTGTAAGTGCCTCTCTTCTTGCCTTTGAGCATCATGTACGAGGCATCCTCGGGGGCGTCGACGATGACGAACTCCCAGTCGCCTCCCATACCTGTTCCCGACTCATCATCATTATAGTCGGCCGACGAGTCGGTGAAGATCAGGTCGTAGGGATCGGCGAAGGCATGCACGCAGTTGTTGTATGTCGAGAAGGAGAGTACTGGTCCCTGGTCGGTGATGATATCCCATACCGAGTTGTCGCTGGTATAGCTGTTGTCGGAGAGCACGTTGTCCATGGCGACGTTCACGGTGTGGTCGGCGTTGAAGCGCATCAGCAGGAGGTATCCGCAGCCCTCGGGATATTCGTCGCTGTTCTGCGGATAGAGCTGCATGGCCCATCCGTTGGGGGCGGCCTCGAGGCGTGCGCTGTATACGTCGCTCACGGAGTTGAGTCGTTCGGCGGCGCTCTCGGAGAAGATGTCTTCTTCCTCTCCGGCGCAGGCGGTGAAGAGCAGTGATGCTATCACGAGGCCTGCTGTCGATATATATCTTTTCATTGTTTTCATCTTACTTCTGTATTACTGTTGTGGCATAAGTGACTTGTAGGCGTTCACCTCGTTGAGGAGCGAGTCCATCACCGTTACTCCCGATGCTGTGGGGTAGGTGAGGCGGTTTACGAGTTTTCCCTGCGGCATATAGAAGGTGCCGTCGGCGTTGGTGACGTAAGTGCGCTTCTGCACCTCTGTCCTCAGGTCGTCGAGGTCGGTGTCGAAGTATGTCTTGAGCCATTCCCTTACCATCTCGATCTTCTTCATGATGGTGGCGCGTCCGTCGATACCGGTGTCGTGGGTCCACTGCACGTTGCCGTCAGCGTCGAGAGCCACCGTTCCGTCGGCGTTTCTCTTGCATACGCGGCGGTAGATCTTATACTCGGAGCTCTGTATATGGTCGTTGAAATATCCGATGGTGTCGAGGTTGCAGCCCGGCGAGAGCAGTTTGGCGTATGCCGAGTAGCTCTCCACGTCGACCTGCTCCCACTCGTAGTCGGCGGCGCCGAGCAGGCGTTCCCAGCTTACGGAGTCGAGGGTGACGTAGTTGGCGAGGGTCTCCACCCAGTCTTCACCGGCGGCGCTGGAGGCGTAGGGCGACACGAATCCGAGTCCTGCCGTCACCGAGTCGGGCATCGTTCCCCATCCCGAGGCGTCGTAGTGGCTGTTGGAGATGGTGTTGAAGGCTGTCGGGCGCAGATGGCTCTGGTCGAGGATATGACCGAACTCATGGTGCATCGTCTTGAAGAAGTATTCGTTCATCGTGGTGATGTCGTCCTCGTAGAGGTTGTTCACATTATAAAGGGTGATCTTCAGACCTCCCTCGGCCGTTCCCAGGGTCTCGGTTCCGCTCGAGGTGTTGAGTGACTTCGAACCGATGACGTGGATGATGCGCGGACTGTACTGCTTGAGGAAGTCGAGTCCGGCGTACTTCAGGTATACGTCATACCAGAGATACTTGCTCAGCACAGCCAGTTTCACGCATTTGTCATAGCTTGCCGGCGTGAGGTTTTTCGCCATATCCGAGCTGGTGAGTCCCTTGTCCTCCAGTTTGTAGATAAACTGCAGGTTGTAGGGCTCGAGGAAATTCTTCTTCACGAAGGTATCGAGGGGGAAGGTGCTTATCGTCCTGTCGAGGGGATATTCGGTAGTGTCGAATATCGACTCGGTGAAGTCGTCGTCGGAGCACGATGTCACCGCCGCGGTGCCTATTGTTATTGCTGCTAAAAGATATAATATTTTCTTCATGTTCGTTGTCCTCCTATTCTTTTACGATAAACTTCTCCACGTCCTGTGTCAGTTCGTCGGTGTTGATCTTGCCTGCTGTGGGGCGCGACGACTCCAGACCGGCCGAGAGAGCCTCCCATGGCACCTCGATGGCCCAGCGTTCGTCGTTCTTCGTGAGGGTGAACTCCTCTGAGTAGGCTCCCACCTTGTGGGTTACGTCCATACCCCATCTCTTGAGGTCGAACCAGCGCAGGCCCTCGGCCACTGTCTCGAAACGGCGGAAATCGTTGACGCAGTTCATGTAGGGCACTGCCTCTGCCGGAACCACGTAGTCGCTGCTGATATTCTGTGTGAAGTTCCAGTCGGCCTTGCAGTTCACGTTGGCGGCATTGCCGTAGTAGCTCTTCAGGATGCCGTCGGTGAGATATTTGATATATCCTCCGTCGACGTAAGCCTTCTTGTCGGTCTCGCTGAACGAGTTGATACTGTTGTTCCAGTAGTATTTCAGGTCTGTTGCGGCTCCCGCATAGTCGGCGAGCATCGTCTTGGCCTCGGCCCTCTCGAGGAGGAGCTCGTTGGATGTGAAGGCTCTCACGATGATATGTGGATATCCGATGCCGGCGATCTTGTCGCTGTATTCGAACTCCTCGGCGATCTTACAGGTGTAGAAACCGTAGTCGGCGGAGCTCGAGCTGAAGAGCATTCCTGATACGATAGCCAGCGGCGTACAGATATATCCGCTCCACAGCGAGCTGCTGTGTATCATCATTGCCTCTCTCACTGCCTCTCCGGCCAGAGAGTAGCGGTATCCGAAGATACGGCGCGAGAGCACGGAGTAGGTGGTGAGCAGCATCAGGTTGTTGTTCCTGTCGGGGTGCTGCCAGGCTGTGCCGTAGTCGCTCGACGACGAGCAGTCGGTGAATATGGAGTAGTCCATCTGCATGTTGGCTGTCGACAGACTGTCGGTGCCGAGCACTGCGTCGGCGTGCTCCACCACCTTGGCCCACTGTCGGGTGTAGAGGTAGAAGCGGGCGGCGAAGGCATGGGCCGCATTCACGTTGAAGTGATATTTCGGGGCCTCGTAGTAGGCGTCGGTGACATCGCCGAGGGCTGCCTCGAGGTCGGCCTGTATCTTCTGGTATGTGTCGTATACGTTGCCGCGGTCGTAGTCCTTATGCACCACTGTCTCGGGCTCCGTCACGTAGGGCACTCCGATATCTTTCTTGCTCTGCTCCTCGTCTTTGTATGCCTGTGCGAAGAGGTTGACGAGCAGGAAGTGGCTGTAGGCTCTCACCAGCAGGGCCTCGGCGCGGCATGCCTTGAGCTTGTCTGTCATTCCCGTCTCCGCGGCTATCTCGTCGATGGCCTGCAGGGCGTGGTTGGCGATGGCTACGGAACTGTAGTACGACTCCCAGAGCGTTCCGGGGGAGTCCCACGACGAGTAGGTGGCGTCTGAGGCGGCGTCATACTGGTATAGCTGCTCGTCCATACGGGCGTATGAGGAGTAGTTGTAGTGCGCCAGTATCTGCTTGTCGTTGGGGTTCGACGGATAGTGGGGCGCCTGGTTGTCGATAAGGTTGTCGCTCGAGAGCTCGCTCACCCACTCGTAATTGGTGGCGGGGTAGGCGCTGATGAGCAGTTTCTGCACCTTGTCCTCGGTGTCTATGGTAGTGCGCTCGTCGGGGGTCTTGTCGAGGAAGCTGTCGCTGCACGATACGGCAGTGACGGCGAGGAGCGCCAGAGTGAATATCTTGTTATATTTCATGTCGTATAATATCTTTAGAATTAGTGATTACATTCCCAGACGCAGTGTCAGGGTGAACTGCTTGGCCAGCGGCGAGGCCACACCTCCGGAGTTTACGTATTCGGGGTCCTGGCCGTTGAGCTTCTTGTCAGCGTAGATAAGGAAGAGGTTGGTGGCATCGAGCTTGAGCGATGCTGTCCTCAGTCCTATCTTGTTTATCAGATTCGGTGAGAAATCATACGTCAGAGATATATCCTTCATGCGGATGAAACCGCCGTCGGCCACGCGGGCTGTCGAATAGTTGTATGCGTTGTAGGCATACGACAGCTGGCTGATGCTGTAGTACTGTCTGCGCGATGCGATGGCAGGCACGTCGGTGAGGGCCTCGTCGCCTGATACCACCCATCTGTTCTTGAACTCCTTGGGCATGGCGCTCTGGTCGGAGTAGTATGCGGAGAAGGTCGGGTCGAGTCTCACCTTGTTGCCGAACGAATAGGTGATAAACACGTTGAGTCTCCAGTTCTTCCATCTGATCATATTGTTCAGACCTCCCGTCGTCGTCGGCTCCGTCGGTCCTTCGTATACCAGGAAGTCGAGGTTTTCGTACTCCTGGAAGTTGATGTCGGTGGATGTCTCCTCTCCCTTTTCGTTGATCACTACGGGTATACCCTCGTCGCTGAGTCCCACGAAGGGGATTGAGAAGAGTGATCTGTGGGGATAGCCCTGGCGGATATTGGCGCCCGAGTCGTACACGAGGTTGATGACGTTGGCCTGCGAGAGCACGTCGGTGATCTCGGTCTTGGTATACGAGAAGGTGAGGTCGGTGTTCCACTCGAAGTCTTTCTTCACGATATTGCGTGTGGAGAGGGTGGCCTCGATACCGTGCGACTTCATCGAAGCCACGTTGGCGAACTTCCTGATTTCTCCGCCGGCTCCCTGGGTGTTGACATATCCCATCAGGTCGTAGTTGTCGCGCCAGTAGAAGTCGGTGACGAGGTTGATCCTGTTGTTGATGAATCCGAGGTCGACGCCGAAGTTAAACTCGCGTTTCTTCTCGTATGTCAGTTCCGAGTTGCCGAGCTGCGAGAGGATGATACCTGTCTCCTGCTGCTCTCCCTGGGGTCTCCATATCGTCGTGGCGTTGAAGATGGGGTAGGCGTTGGAAGCGGCCATCTGGTCGCCCACGAGTGAGTATGATGCTCTCAGCGTGGCGTGCGATACGGCGTAGTTGTGACTCTCTATCCATCTCTTCATCCATGCCTCCTCGTGTGCGTTCCACGAAGCACTGACGTTCCATGTGGGGAGCCATCGGCTGCTGGTGGCCTTGCCGAGCATGTTGCTGCCGTCGTAGCGGCCGGTGAGGTTCACGGCGTAGATGCCTTTGTATGAGTAGTTCAGGTTGGCGAAGTAGGCCAGACGGCGGCTCCACGACTTGGAGAACGAGGTCAGCGTCGTTCCTTCTTCCTTCGCCTGCTTGTAGAATTTCGGGGTGATGGTTACGATACGGCTGTTTTCGTAGTCCACGCCGTAGTCGCTGTGCATCGATGCTTCGTAGTCGGCCTTGTTGGCTTCCATACCTACGACGCCGTTGAAGATATGCGTGTCGTTCCACACCTTATTATATTGTACTGTTCCGCGGAAGTCGAGCTGGTCGACGGAGTTTTCGTTGAGCACGTAGATACCTCCCGTGGGCATCACCGATACGGGCAGCGAGTTGGGCTCGTCGGGGTCGGTGTAGAGGAAGGTGTTGCTGTACATCACGTTGGGGTCGTCGACACCGGCTCTGTAGGCCTCGGCCTGGTTGGAGTGGTTGAGCACGTAATGCTCTCGGGTGGCCTTGTATGTACGATACGATCCGAGGAGGTTCACTTCGAGTCCGAGCACGGGCTTCCAGTTGATCTCTCCCTGGAACTTGATGTCGTTGGTCTGCACCTTGATATAGTTGTTCTCCAGCTCGGAGAAGATGTTGAAGTCGGCGTAGTTCCGCTTGTATGTCTCGTCGGGGTCGAGGGTTCTCGACGTGTTCATGGCGAAACTGAAGGGGTTGATATCGAAGTCGCGGCTTATGTTTCCGCTTACGGGGTCGACGTCTCTGTTCAATGTTCCCGGGGCGTCCTGCTTGCGGTGGCTGGCCGTCGACCGCATGGTGACGGTGAGGTTCTTCGACAGGTTGTACGAGGCGTTCATATTGGCGGTGTATCTCTCCACCTTGCTGTCCTTGTACCATCCCGGGTCGAGCATCGCCGACATCGAGGCGTAGAGGTTGGCCTTCTCCGTTCCCGTGGATACGCTCACGGAGTGGTTCTGCATGATGTTGTTGTTGAACAGGAGGTCGAACCAGTCGGTATTCCTGAACTCGGCCTGCTGCAGGTAGCTGTTGATGGCCGACGTGGTGTAGGGCAGACCGAACTGGCCCGTGGTGGCGTCGTACTTGTCCATCAGACTGTACATCTTTCCGTAGATTCCTGATGATGAGCCGTTGGCGAGGGTGGAGAATTCGAGCCATCCTTTCTTCTCCATCTCCTTGTAGATACCCATCTGCTCCTGCGAATTACAGATATTGTAGTTGGAGTAGCTTGGCTTGAGGCGGTATGTAAACTCGCCGGTATAGTTCACCGAGCTGCTTCCTGCGCGTCCTTTCTTGGTGGTGATGACGACGACGCCGGCCATGGCGCGGGCACCGTAGATACTTGTGGCCGAACCGTCCTTGAGCACCTGGAAGCTCTCGATATCGTCGGCGTTAAGACCGGCGATGGCGTTGGAGATCAGCGTCTCGGCGTCTCCCGACGACAGGTCGTCGGCACTCACGTTGACGGCATCCTCCATAATCACTCCGTCGACAACCCACAGAGGGCTCGACGATCCGTAGATACTGGTGGCACCCCTGACCCTGATCTTCGGGGCCGTTCCGAAGGTGCTCGACACGTTCTGCACCGTCACTCCGGCAGCTCTTCCTTCGAGGGCGCGGCTGACATCGGCGACTCCGTCGAGCTTGGCCTTGTCGGCGTCCACCTTAGTCGTGGCACCCGTAAACAGTCGCTTGTCCATCTTCTGGATTCCTGTCACTACCACTTCGCCCACCATCGTCTCGTCGGGGTGGAGGGTAATCTTCATGTTAGGGCTTCCTTTCAGCGTCTGGGTCTTCATACCGACGAAGCTTACTACGAGCGTGGGGCTCGACTCCGAGGCGCTCAGCGTAAACTTACCGTCGATGTCGGTGATGGCGCCTTTCTTTGTGCCCTTTACTACCACCGACGCTCCGATTACCGGCTCACCGTCTTCCGACGATACCACAACACCGGAAATCTTGTTCTGTGCCAATGCAGAGAGTTGGACGAATATCACTCCCAGTATCAGCATGGATAATCTTTTTAACATATTTCTTCTCTCTTCTATTAAAAACTGGTGCAAAGGTACGAAAAAATCTTTAAATGATAAAGGATTGTGTGAAAAAAGTTCGAATTGTTCGCGATTTATTGTCAAAAATGATGGTTTTTGCTGATTTTAATTGCAAAATGATTAAAATTTAGCCAAATTTTTATTGTTTCTTTTTGCCGTGTCGGATATTTGTCATATCTTTGCAACGTCAAAAGTTAATTAAAACAATGAAGAAATGTGCAATTGCGTGTGTATTTTTCTTTCTTTCTTTTCATGCAAGCGCACAAACTTATCTTAAGTGTGATTTCAACAACGGCATCCCTGCCGACTTCACACTGATTGATAACGACGGACTCACGCCTTCGAAAGACTCGGAGAGCTACGGGTTCGAAGTTGGCAAGCCCTGGATCCCCCTCATACCGAAAGGAGGAACCGACTATGCGGCTTGCAGTACATCTTACTACTCTCCCTCGGGACAGTCTGATGACTGGCTCATTACTCCTGTGCTGTCTATCGATGAGGCTGATGTGACACTGTCGTGGCGTGCGATGGCTTCGGATAAGAAGTATCGCGACGGATATGCGGTGTATGTTTCTACTACTGCCGGCAAGACAATAGCTGACTTCGATACGGCTAACCCTCTCTTTACAGTAGGCGAGGAGGAAAGCAACTGGACAGGTCATCAGGTGGATCTTTCGGCCTATAAGGGGAAGACGATCACTCTTGCTTTCGTCAACAACAGCAACAACAAGAGCCGTCTGTTTGTCGACGATATCATCGTGGCTAAGAAGGCTAATCTCTTTCTTAAGACTGACATCCCGCAGGCTACAAATCTCGGGGGCGAATATCCTATCAGCGGTACCGTATACACTTACGGCAGCGAGACAATCAACGGATTCACCGTCACTCTGACTTGCAACGGCGAGACTTACACCGAAAGCTTTGCTGATGCAGTGGTTCCAGGCAAGGAGACGAGTTTTACGCTTCAGAATAAGATCAAACTCGAGAAGATGACCGCTATACCTTATATTATTGCTGTAAGCGACGGCACCTATTCTTATAGTCATAGCGACGAGATTACCAGTTATCAGCGTAAGATCGTAAGTGAGGAAGTGACCGGTACCTGGTGTGCGTGGTGCGTGCGCGGTATCGTGGCTCTTGCGAACCTTAAAAAGACGGCTTCCGACTATTTCATCGGTATTGCTGTTCATTCCGGCGACATCATGGCTAATGATTATGTGTCGAAACTCGGCGGCATCAAGGGCTGGAGCGGACTGCCTACAGCGGTATTGGGACGTACTATCACTTGCGATCCTTCCGAAATGGGAAGCAAAGCCAAGGATATGCTCAATGAGGATGAGATCTGTTCCGTGATATCTCTCGAGGCATCCGTCGATGAAGAGCAGAAGAACGTGACGGTGAAGGTGAACACTATCTTCGCTGAGTACATCGAGAATGCCAACTACAAACTCGCTTTCTCGGTGATAGAGAACAATGTGCATCATCCTGAAAATAGTAAGTACAGTCAGAACAATGCAGCTTACTCAGGCGGCGGCTCGGGTGTGATGGGAGGCTACGAGAATCTGCCGACAACCATCAGTGCCGAGGATATGTATTTCCAGGAGGTGGCGCGCGGATTCCTTGGCGAGTTCACCGGTATCGACGGATCGATCCCTACTACTATCCAGGCTATGCAGGAGAATGTATACGAGAATACCTTCGCATTGCCGGAGGGTATCGACAATATCAACGAATGCGAACTGGTCGTGATGCTTGTCGACGGAGCCGACAAGCATCAGGTCAATGCTGAGGTGGTGAAACTGAGTTCTACTTCCGGCATCCGTCTCACCGACAGTAATGCTTCGCAGATACAGCGCTGCTATTCTGCCGACGGACATCTGCTTTCACAACCGCAAAAGGGTATCAACATCGTGAAGATGGCTGACGGCACTACTAAGAAAGTCGTGCTGAAATAAAAGATTTAGTTGTATTTTGTGATTTTTAAAGCATTTCTATGTCATTTTTGAAATAAAAAGTGACATGGAATTGCTTTTTTTGTCTTTTTCCTTTTGCCGTTTTGCCGAAAATGACTACTTTTGCAGACGGAATGAGAAAACTTGTAATTATAATAACGATCCTGCTAACACTGGCTGCCTCTGCCGCACAACGGCAGTACAATGTCGCGTTCTATGACAAATGGGCCAAACTGCCTGTCAAGGCATTGTGGGACAAGGGGTATGGATATATCGACGACAAGGAGAAGAGAGACAGTGCACTGCTCTGTTTTACGATCGCATCCAACAGATACTATGAAAACAACCTCCGCGATGATGATCTGGCATACGTCGTACGGTCGATGAATGCCATCGGATACATGTACTTCTTCTACTATTTCGACTACGAACAGTCATACAAATATCTTCATCTCGCCCGAAATGTTGCTGAAGAGAACAATTTCAAAGACTTGCTGCCTATGATCTACCTCAATGTGGGTAATCTGTATGTGGCTAACAGCGACGAGAACTATTCCGATATGTCTTTCGCCAAGGGGTTGGAGATGTATAAGAAGGCCTTCTATAGTGCGATAGATGTGAAGACATGGGACAATGTGGTCTTGGATATCTCCAATATGGCAAGTCTGGCTTTCTCCATGCCTGATTCCCTGTTTATCGATGACGAAATCGACACGTTCCTGAAACTTGATTTCCCGGATACGGTGGAAATGAGTGGGTATGCCAGGCTGATATGCCAGGCGGTGAAAGCTGCCGAAGCTGAGAAATATACAGAGGCGCTGGCCTTGTTCGACGATGCCTTGGAAGCGATTAACGACCCTCAGTCGCTCTACGGGCGATACCTCGTGCTCAACTGTGCCAACAAGGCTGAAATCTATCAGTTGATGAACCGACCCGAGAAGATGGTGGAAGAATATAAAAAGGCGCTTGAAGCTACAGAACAACTTGATATAAAGGATCTTAGAGTAGATGTGTATCGAGAACTGGGCAAGAGCTTCGAACTGCTCGGAAATGCTGATATGGCCAGGGAGTATCAGTTCAGATATCTTCAATTGAAGGATTCTATGGCCATGACAAGCAATATCAACCGAATCGACGAACTGAGCTTTGTCAGCGAACTCAATGCCGTCAACGAGCAGGTAAGGGTGGAGGCTCAGAAGGGCAAGGTATGGATGATTCTCTGGATAATACTCAGTATTGTTACGGTCGTCATCATCGCCTTGCTCGTCTTTATCATAATAAAGAACAGGAAACTGAAATTTAACAACGAGCTGCTCTATCGCCGCAATGTGCAGTATATCGACCAGCGCGACAAGCTGCGGGAGGCGCTGACGGAACAAGAAGAGGCTATGAGACAGGCGGCAGCCAAAGAGCAGGCAGAAAAGGATGCCGCCGATACCGATACTGCCGGTCTGGAGAAATACAAAGGAAGCCAGCTCGGCGAGGAAACGAAGAAGGTATTGGTCAAAGACATCGAAAGAGTGCTTTCCAATCCCCAGGTGATATGTGCCGAGAATTTCACGCTGCAGAATCTCTCCGACCTCGTCGGGGCTAATTATAAATATGTGTCGCAGGTGATCAATGAAAGCTACGGAAAGCACTTCAACCAGCTGTTGGCCGAATACAGAGTCAACGAAGCCTGCCGCCGTCTTGCCGATCAGGAGAACTACGGACAGTATACTATTGAAGGCATCGCCACAAGCGTCGGTTTTAAGTCGAGAAGCAATTTCGTAGCTAACTTCAAACGCATTATCGGACTGACCCCCTCTGAATACCAATCGATAGCAAAAAACGAGAAATAGTACTGATTTCGTGTCTTTATTCATGAATTGACACACAAACCGTCAGATTTTTCGCGGTTTTTCTTTCATTTTGTTATATCTTTGCACCCGAAAAGAAAGAACGCCGAGGCATGAAGTAATGAGGCTCCGCTATCTTGCCGACGCGCTGACAATGTAAAAGGGGCTTCGCAAAGACTAAAGTAATATGAGGAAAAATTTTCTACTTAATGCTTCTACGTTGCTGGCTGCGCTGCTGATCGCCGGTGGTGCATCTGCACAGAAAAAGTTCATCCCCGTTGGAAAGGCTATGATCGACGGACAGATGGTGAATACCTTCGTGAAGGCTCCGGGAAATGTGCCTGTCTACGACAGACCGTCAAACAAAAGTGAGATGAAAAAAAGTGTAAGTCTGGCTACCACTCTCGTTAATGAAGACTTTTCAAAGATGACAAAGGGATCGGAGGACGAACCCGACACAGTCACTCTTTGCAGTTTCTATGGTATCGACGGGGCTGACTATTACATTCCCGAAGAATATACTAACGCTCCCGGATGGACGGGCGACAATATCTTCCAGGCTGGAGGAATGATTGCTGCAAGAAGTCATAATGTGACCACTCCCGCCGTGCTGAATTCACCGCTGGGTGACTTCTCCGGAAAGTTGGTTGTTACATTCCGCGTAAAACCGATCTCGACCAGTACTGTGCATATTTTTGTTAATATGCTGGATAACGGTATTGAAAGTCCGACAGTAGGTGAGGGTGAGGATCTCTTATACAACGTTGTCAATGTCTATCCTAATCAGGGATGGCACGATGTAACAGTCGACATGACAAAGTATCAGGCTACTCCTGATGCCTTCCTGCAGCTGTGTATCTATGGTGACTGCGTTATCGATGATATCAAGATCAACGCTACTTATCCGTTTATCGCAGCTCCCGTGATGAAGGAGATCACCGACGTTACGGATTCTTCATTCACAGCCAACTGGTACAGAGTTCACAAGGCTTACGACTACAGGGCCAAACTTTACAAGAAGAATTGGATCACTGACGGCGACACTACAGTAGTTCAGGATTTCGAAGGTGATGTCCCCGAGAACTGGATCTTCGGCGGCAATGCTCATGTAGAAGAGGGCATCGGCCAGGATAACAGCAAGGGCGTCGTTCTCTGTGAAGGTGACACTATCACCTCGCCCGACTTCGGTTCCGTACTGCGCAACCTGACTTGCTGGCTGAACTTAACAGCTGATGATGATGCAAATGTAGATAACACTTACCTGATGCTTGAATACAAGGTGGACGGAGTCTGGAGATCTCTGGGCTACTACAAGGCAGCATACTTCAAGAATAAACCCGACGTAATTAATATGGCCGAGGAAGCTGCAAACTATTTCCCCAACAAGGCCAGCCAGCTGAGAATATATATGGTTAACGCTCCTGAAAGCGCAAAACTCTATGTAGACAATTATAATATCACTTCCGCACGTATGTTTGAGTATGAAGAGGTCGGTTCTGAGAAGATTGGTATCAAGACCCTCAGCTATACATTCACCGATCTTGATCCCGCTGCAGACTATGCATACTCTGTCAAGGCTCACTACATGTATCAGGAGTCGGAGGAAATTATCAATGGGGCTAATGTCATTGCAGCTCCCCTGGCAACCGACGCTACAGATGTCGACGAGCGAGGCGGTTATACCGCAAACTGGAACCCCGTGACAAAGGCAACAGGCTATATCGTTTCCAACTACGGCGTTACAAATGTCGAGGCTGACGGTGAGGCAACCATTCTCGAAGAGGACTTCGCTAAGATCGACGCTTCGGTAACCGACGCAACCAGCATGGTAAGCGGTGAGAAACTCGGCAACAGCGATGTCGTTTCATTCGACGACTATACGACAATCCCCGGATGGACAGGACAATACAATACTCTCGTTCAGAGCGGTCTTGGAACAACTGCAGGATATGTGGCTACTCCTCTGATGTATCTCGCAAATGCTGATAAGTACTATCTTACTATCAAGATTTACGGTTACTATGGTGACAAACTGTATATAGTAACACCTAACAACACATACTCTTTCGATTTCCAGCAGGATCCTTCCGATACCTCCGGCATGCTCGGAGTACTTGAGGGTATCGCAACAGTTCCCGAAAGCGGTGAGGACTACTCGATAAAGTTCCTCTCTGCATACGGTTCCTACGGATATCCTATGACCATCGACTACGTGAAGGTTAGTCAGGATATGAAGGCCGGAGACAAGGTGTACACATTACTCTCTCAGACAGAAGTTTCCGCCGATGAGACCAACTGCCGTATCTCAGGTCTCAGCGACTACGACTTCACTACTTACGCATACTCCGTACAGTCGGTATACAACAACGGTTTCAGCACTGTTACCAGTACCGCTTCCAACAAGATGCTTCTGAATCTCGACGGTTCTGATCCTTATGGTGGCACTACCGGTATCTCTGCTGCCGAGAAGGCTAATACCATCAGCGACGTTTACTCCGCTAACGGTACCAAACTGCAGAAGTTCCAGAAGGGCGTCAACATCGTCAAGATGAGCGACGGTTCTGTAAGAAAAGTTATGATCAAGTAACAATACTCTCTCAATTATCTTTCTATTGATTACTCTGCCTCTTGAAAAATAGAGGCAGAGTTTTTGTGCTAAAATACGGAAAACAGCAACAGAATGAGAATCAAACTGTTTTTAGCGGCGGCGCTCTGCTCTTACGGTATGCAGTCGGTGTCGCAGAATATAGATAAGATCGACGCCGGTCTGAAGCGTGTCATCCGCGAGAATACTCTTTCGAAGGACGGCAGCAGTCGGATGGCAGCGCAACAGGAACTGACCAGCGTCGTGATGGAGTGTGCCGATGCCGATGCCATGGCCGAGAGCCTGAAGCAGAAGGGTATCCGCGCCAAGGCCATCACCAATACCATCCTCACCGCACGCATACCGGTGATGCAGATTCCTACTGTGGCGAAGGACGACAAGGTGAGGTTTATGGAGGCCGCTCCCGTGCTCGAGGCGAAGATGGACTCCGTCCGCCTTGATGTCGGTGCCGACCTGCTACACGCCGGACAGGGCCTCGACACTCCGTTTACCGGCAAGGGCGTCATCGTCGGTGTTATCGACCAGGGTTTCGAATACAAACATATAGCCTTCCTCGACGAGAACAACAAGACGAGGGTGCTGGCCGTATGGAACCGTTCGGGATACAGTACCGGCACTGATTCCGAGCCCACTACCGATATCCCTGCCAACGGTGACGGACTGATAGGCAACGGTCATGCCTGCCATGTTACTAACATCGCGGCAGGTTCCAAAATTGCAGAAAACGATTACTACGGTATCGCTCCCGATGCCGATATCATCATGATCCCTTCGGAGTTCAATACCGCTGAGATCCTCGAAGACGTGAAATATATCAGCGACTTCGCGGAGGAACAAGGCAAACCGTGGGTGATCAATATGAGCTTCGGAAGTACTGTCGGCCCTCACGACGGGACGACAACTGCCGACCGTGCCCTCGACAGCATCCTTCTGGCCGGCAACGGACGGGCCATCATGGTGGCTGCCGGTAACGACGGAGATTGCAGGATGCACGCCACTCATACTTTCAGTAGTGACAAGGATACCGTCAGGGTGCTCCTCGACAGAAGCGGCTATGGAGCTATGGCTAACGTGTGGTGCCAGACCGCAGACTCGGCAGTTCATATCCGGCTTGTGCCTTTCATCTATCAAGACGGGGTGATCAGTTATGACAATGCCGACGGATGGGATGACTATCTCTATGAGACCATCTATCCCGATAACAGAAAACAGATGTACAGCGTCGGAATGCCCTACGACAAATTATACGGCAGGCAGTTCGGCTTCGAGGTTACCGGTGATGCCGGGACTACCTTCCACGCATGGGTTAACAGCGGCTACGGCACTATAGCCGAGGCTCCCGACGACCGTTTTATCTCGGGCGACTACGATATGTCTCTTAGCGGGGAGTTCGCTACGGCGAATAATACTGTCACCGTGGCTGCCACAGTTACGAAGAAACAGTTTACCAACACTTCGGGCAAAACCACCGTATACGACTTCGGCGGCTATGGCGAGGTAGCAACCTTCTCCAGCCGCGGTCCGGCTCTCTGCGACAATCCCAAACCGACAGTGGCGGCACCGGGATCGACAGTAGCTTCGGCAGTGTCGAAATACGGCAGTTCGTTCTCTGCCGACGGCAACGGCGTGATACAGGACGTGAAGCGCGGACTGAAGCATTTTTATTATTCGTCTTACTACGGCACGTCGATGGCTACACCGGTGGTGACGGGTACCGTGGCGCTATGGCTGCAGGCTAATCCCCAGCTCAGCATACAGCAGATCCACGAGATTATCAGGACTACTTCGCGAGGCGGCGGGGAGTGGAACAAAGATGCCGGTTACGGCCGTATCGATGCTTACGAGGGTCTGAAGATGGCTCTCCGTCTGGCCGACGGTGCCGGTATCGCACGGGTGTACGGTGATTCTATGCCGGCTACAATCCTCAGGGAGGGCTCCGTGTGGAAGGTGCTTTTCAGCGGATATGAAAAGACTGCCGTCATCTCTGTAACCGATATGAATGGCCGGACGGTCTATTCGTCGGCTCTCAGCGACGTGAAGCGCGGCGACGAACAGGTGCTCGACTTCTCGGATCTCATGGGGGCTTATATCGTGAGCATACAGACCGACGGCGGCAAGACTGTGAAGAAAATTCTTATGTAAAACAAAGCAAATTTAAATAATGATGAAGAAAGTTTTTACTATTGTTTTAGCGTGTCTCTTCGGCTTGCACTGCAGTGCCGCTACTGACGACACTTTCGTATATCTCGATGCCGATGGCAACGAACTGGCCGACGGTGCGGAGATCACTGTCAGCAAGGTGGAGGAGGATGTCTTCTTCGGCGATCTTCTTATCAACCCGAATCTGAAGGTGAAGAATTCGGGCAGCGAGGATGCCGATCTGCGCATCGACTATCAGATCAAGTCCATACCGGGGGGCAAATTCCAGATTTGTTTCCCTACGTCCTGTCTGTATAACGAGGCGGCAGGACAGTTCTCCACTCCTTCGGGAACCGTCAAAGGGGGCAAGTCGCAGGCGATGCTTACGGAATGGATACTCGACAAGGAGAAAACGGGCACTTGCACCGTGGTGTATCAGATCATAAAGATGGCGGATGGCAATGATGTGGCTAAGGGCCGCACTCTCACTGTCAACTTCGTATACAATGACGAGGCTGCTATCGACAATGTTGAGAATACTGCTGCCGCCGAGGTGGTGAGATATAATCTCAGCGGACAGATGTGCGGCAAGAATCGCAAGGGCCTGAATATCGTAAGACTGAGCAACGGCAAGGTAGTGAAAGTCCTGAATAAGTAATACTGCTCCGAAAATATAATCCGGCTGATGATAACTGCAATATCATCAGCCGGATTTTTGTATATCCCTGGCCGTAGTTCTTTACAGATGTATCTTTTTGGCCTGTATCACTCCGTTGTCATTATACACGAAGGCCACGATGCAGAGCTCTCCGATGTTGTAGCCGCTGCCGGCCACTGACAGTGAATGATTTCTCGTCACCGTCTGTCCCTCGCCGATGCTGATATCTTCCCCCCAGTCGCCGTTCACTGCTTCGCGGAGCACATGGTTATGAACATATTCCGTATCCACATGTCCGTCGGGCATGGTCTGTATCGCAGTGATATTGTCCTCGAGCAGCCACAGTTGTAGTTTTCCCGTGATGCTTTCGGATGCGAAGAGAGTGCTCGATACCGTTATCTTTCCGTCGCCCGACACCGACCCTTCGAGGGAGATGCTCAGCGGCGTCGTCCTGGAGAACTCCTCGTTGACTCTTGTCGTCCACTTGTCGTAATCGACGGTTCCTCCGATGCGGTCGATGACACCCAGCGGCTGGCGGTCGGCCTTCCAGTAGTTGTAATAAACGTTACCGAGATCGGTCATCAGTCCTTTCACCGTCGCGGTGCCGGCAAACCCGAGGGGGCCGCTGTGGATGCTCACCGCGATGAGGGCCGTGTCGCCGTATTGCGCTGACAGTTCCTCGATGAGTGCCGTGGCCGTGGGACAGTTGGCGCAGCGCTGTCCGGTGAAGTCCTCGAGCAGCACGGCACGGTTT
>Ga0065709_1029216_pt1 | contig 73094 bp, 69 predicted proteins | sample Hoacrofraction14_2_FD_59096 | JGI IMG/M metagenome (GOLD analysis project Ga0065709, IMG submission 59096) | Hoatzin crop microbial communities from Cojedes, Venezuela, sample from fiber fraction 14 v1 | ecosystem: Host-associated > Birds > Digestive system > Esophagus > Crop | place: Venezuela...
AAGCAGCCCCTTCTTCAGAGATGAAGTTCTATAGGATTTTTAATTTTCAAAGTGCACCAAAAGTGTTCAACTTGTTATTGCAATTTCCGTCCTGTCAAAAATCTCTCCCGCAGGAGAGATTTTCATTAACCAAGTTTCTTGTCGACGAGCATGTACAGGTCGCCCACCGTTTTGATGTTGAAGAGTTCTTCGTCTTCGAATTCAATGCCGGCTTTTTCCTCGAGTTCCATTACGAGGTCCACCAGGTCCAAAGAGTCCAGACCGAGATCGCGGAAGGACAGGTCTTCTGTCACTTCTTTCCCGTCCGTCAGTTCGGACAGTCTTTTCTGTATATCGTCTTTAAAATTCATATCAATCACCTCTGGTTTGAATTTGCGGAGCCTTACTCCACACTCCCCATTATACCTTCTTATTCCTGAATTTCAAGAATGTCCTGTGCGTAGCGGGCGAAGGCGGAGACGGCGAGCCGGCGGCGACGGTAGTACGTGGAGCGGGGGTACTCACTCATCCACCATTTCACGTCCCTTTTCACGAAGTCATGAACAATAATGTTGTAGAACTCTTCCCCGATGACCCGGCCGGCCCCTTCGATCATCGCCACACGGCGGGTCAGAACCCCGACCTTGTCCATGTTGCGGTGGAGAGCGTCGGCGCGGGAGTCACCGCCGTCACGGACCATGTCCAGGCGCAGCTTGGGATAGTAATTGTATTCTTTGAAGTAGTCGAGTTCAACGAGGTCGCGTTTGTAGCGGGCGATGATGCGCTCCACATAGGCTCTCTCTTCTTTGTATGTGTTCATCAAAAAAACACCTCCTTCTGGTTTTTTATTACCCAAAATGAAGGTGTTTTTCTCTTTCTAAATCAGAAACATCTCACGGATGTCGTCGACCTGGTCTTCACTGAGCCCGATGTCGAGCAGGTAGCCTCTGGCCGAGACATAATGCTCACGCAGGTAGGCGAGGAAGATCATCATGTAGCGCGGGGACGAGGAGAGATATTCGATCGTTTCTTCGTCCATGAGGTCTTTCATCTGTTCGATCATCTTCATGTTGTACTCGTAGGACAGAGAATAGTCCTTGACAATCATGTAGTCATCCACGGCACACAGCTCCAGAAGAAGAGCCGCCACAAGGCCCGTGCGGTCCTTGCCGGCCGAGCAGTGGAACAGGATACCGTCATACGGATGTTCGTAAAACAGTTCGAACACCTGGCGGAACGTGTCTTTGTTGGCTTCGATGGTGAAGCAGTACAAACCGCCGAGGTCTTTGTACGTGCGCACTTCTTCCGGCACGACATGCACTTCCTCCTGACTGAGCAGGTTGATTTCCACGTAATCCACATCCGGGTCGTCCTTGAACGGGGACGGCTGGACGGATTTCTCGAAGTCACTGCGGAGGTCGAGAGCCACTTTGACACCGTAGTTCTTGAGTTTCTGAATATCTTCCTCCGTCGCATTGGCCGGGGATGAGGAGCGGATATAGCGACCCATCTTGGTCAGCCGCCCTTCCAGCGTCTCATAGCCGCCGAGGTCCCGGACATTCGTCATTTGTTCGAGTTCAATCAAACGGTCTTCGGTCGTAATCACAAAATCCTCCTAGTAAGCGCGGGCCCAGTACACGATGTGCTTGCCCTTCTTGCCGCAGACAGGGCATGTGCCGTGTGCTTCTTCGTGTTCATCGATGCAGCGGGATGTCGCCTGGTAAAGATCCTTGATCGTCAGTTCGCACGCCTGATCGCCGCACCAGTCGGTCTTGACATAGCCGCCCTTTTCGTCGAGCACCTGCCCGATTTCTTCTTTCGTTTCTACACGGGTGATATGGTCGTTGAGGAAAGCGAGCGCCTTGGCATACATTTCATCATGGATCGTGTCGAGGAGCCGGGCGATATTGTCGGCGAGATTCTCATCGAGGTTCATCGTGAGCTTTTCACCGTCATTGCGCTTGGCCACAGTCGTCACACCGTTTTCGATGTCACGCGGGCCGATTTCCAGACGCACCGGAATACCGCGCATTTCGGCGTCCGCAAACTTGAAGCCCGGGGATTTGTTGGCGTCGTCGACCTTCACACGGATGCCCTTGGCCTTGAGCTGATCAGCCACTTCATTGGCCTTGTCCATGACACCCGGCTTCTTGTCCTGGATCGGAACGATGACAGCCTGGATTGGTGCCACGCGCGGCGGCAGGACGAGGCCGTTGTCATCCCCGTGCACCATAATGACTGCCCCGAGAAGACGCGTCGAAGCGCCCCAGGATGTCTGGTACACGTATTTCTGTTTCTGGTCTTTGTCGAGGTACATCATATTGAACGCCTTCGCAAAGCCCTGGCCGAAGTAGTGGGATGTGCCCGACTGGAGGGCTTTCCCGTCATGCATCAAAGCTTCGATCGTGTACGTTTCTTCTGCCCCCGCAAACTTTTCTTTTTCCGTCTTGCGGCCCGTGATCATCGGGATGGCGAGCAGATCCCTTGCACATTCGTTGTAGATGTCACGCATCTGCAGCGTCTCGGCGCGGGCTTCTTCTTCGCTCGCATGAATGGTGTGCCCTTCCTGCCACAGGAATTCCGAACCACGCAGGAACGGACGGGTTGTCTTTTCCCAGCGCACCACCGAGCACCACTGGTTGTAGAGCTTCGGCAGGTCGCGGTACGAGTTGACAATCTTGGCATAGAGCTCGCAGAACAGCGTTTCCGACGTCGGGCGGATGACGAGTTCTTCCTCGAGGTCATTCGTGCCCCCGCGGGTGACGACCGCACATTCCGGGGCGAACCCTTCGACGTGGTCTTTTTCTTTCTGTAAGAGCGACACCGGAATCACCATCGGCATATACACATTCTGGTGGCCGGTTTCTTTAAAACGTCTGTCCATAAACGCCTGGATGTTTTCCCACATCGCATAGCTGTACGGCAGGTAGTTGATGAACCCCTTGACCGAGGAATAGTCCATCAGTTCAGCCTTGCGGCAGATGTCCGTATACCACTGCGCGAAATTCTCATCGCGGGAAGTGATGGCGTCGTTTTTGAATTTTTTACCCATATCAAATACGTCCTTTTCTCAATAGTTTTTTACCCATCAAGTATATTACAACAACCCTTGTTTTGTCTACTTTTCATTTTTAAAACCAAAAAGCGGGCCGGAGCCCGCTTTGGGTTATGCATTCACTTTGATCGTCGAGCCCTGATCCCCGGCTTTGACGGTGATGTTGGCGTCGATGAGACTGCGCAATTCACTCACGTGGGAGATGATGCCGATGACCTTGTCCGTATCCCTGAGGGCGTAGAGGACATTGACGGCGGTGTGCAGGGATTCATCATCAAGGGAGCCAAAGCCTTCATCGATAAAGAGGGCGTTGAGCTCAATCCCGCCCGCAAAGCTCTGGATCATCGTGCTCATGCCAAGGGCCAAAGCCAGAGCGGCTTTGAACGACTCCCCGCCGGAGAGCGTTTTGACATCACGCTCAAGACCCGTGTCATAGTCCACGACGTTGATATCGAGCCCCTGGAACCCACGTCCGCCGTAGTCGGTGGACCGACGGAATTCATAACGCCCGTCACTGAGCTGACGGAGCTCCTGGTTCGCAAAGGCGAGGATACGCTCGAAATAATACGAGAGCACGTATTGTTCAAAGGAGAGATTATTGGCGTGGCCGGAAGTCACGTCCGCCATCCGCGTGTACAGGGCGAGCTGATCCATCAGGCGGGTGTTGTCCGCAAGGAGCTTGTCCATCTCTTTGATTGTCGAGGCGGTTTTATTGACCATGGTCTTCTTCGCGACATACGCTTCGTCGAGCGCCTTGCGCTCGCTCTCGAAGTCATCACGCGCTTTGGCCATGGCCTCAAGGTCGGCCCTGACCTTGCCTTCAATGAGCGGTAAAAGGCGCCGGAGCTCTTCATCCACGCTCTTGCATTTCTGGCGGTAGGCCGCCACCTCACTCTGCATGTCGGAGAGCTTTGCGAGATCGGCCTTGGCCTGCTCATAGGCGTCTTTGTGACCGAAGGTGGTCGTCCGGGCCTCTTCAAAGGCTTGTTTGGCCTGGGTTTGGCTTTCCAACAGGCGCTTCTGTTCGGCTTCGCTTTCTTTGATGCGGGTGTCGGAGGTGACGATGTCTTTTTCAATCCGGGCACTTTCATCCTGAATGGCTTTGATGGATTTTTGTTTTTGGGTGAGGCGCTTGCGGTCGTCCGCCATCAGCTTCGGGTCAAACGTGTCAAGCTCTTTGTCTTCTTCGAGCAGTGTTGCAATAACGCTTTGAGCCGCGGCGAGATCACGGCGGGCGGCTTCGAGTTCCTCCCGCTTTGCCTCCAGAACCTTCTGGTCCTTTTCCTGATCGTGCCGGCTGAGTGTGACGGACTTGGCGAGCTTCGTGCGGTACTGGTACTCACCTTCGAGGCGTTTGTGTTCTTTCATCACGTCGGCCTTGAGGATTTCCACATCGGCCAGGGCGCGGGTGATGTTCGGGACGCTGAGTTCTTCGTTGAAGTCGAGTCTGGCCATCATTTGTTTCATTTCCAGGTCGATCTTGTCGGCTCTCTCCTTGGCCGTTTCCATCGTCTCCCGGGCGATGTTGAAGTCTTCCTGCAAATCATTCATCTTATCTTCCTGGGCTTTGAGCTCTCCCAGGGTGATAGCTTCAGCGCCGCCGTGGGCCGGGCGTGGATGGTGAATGGACCCGCACACCGGACACGGGGAGTTGTCCTGCAGCTCTTTGGCGAGTGAGCCGATGATGTTGGCGCGGTAAGCTTCCATCATGCCCAGATACGTCGAGTTGGCGTTCTGATAATGGCCGTAGGCTTTATTGAAGTCCTGGACGAGGTTGTAGTACGTGTCCTGACGCTTGATGTACTCAGTGTAGTTGTCACTCAATCGATGGAACAGGTCACGGCGGTTGTTGGTGTCTTTGTACACCTTGTCATTCTCATCCAGCTGACGTTGAATGTCCGGAAGTTCGGCCACGCTGGCTTCGTCCTTGGCGAGGGTGCGGGCGCGTTTGTCCGTCACCGCCTGCAAATCCTCAATCTCCTTCTGCATTTTGACAATGGCCTTATTCTTCTTGTCCGCCCGGACTTTCTGGGCTTCATACTTCTCATAGCGGGCCTGACGGGCATCGCTTTGTTCGATGATTTTCTCAAGCCGCCTGGCGTCTTCTTCGAGGACAGGAAGACTGGCTTCCTTCTCTTTGTGGGCCTCTTTGCGCTTGGCAAGAGCCGCAGCTTCACTTCTGAGATGGGTGAGGCGTTCGGCGCTCTGCGTCATCTCCTGCCCCAGACGGGTGACGTCTTTCTCAAGTTCCAGAACGTGACGGGCCTTTTGGGCACCGGCGATGGCTTTGTCCATGTGGTCATAGCTGTCTTTGGCCTCATCGAGCGTGGCTTTCCGGGCTTTGAGCCGGGCGGCGTTGTCGATGTTTTTATTATCGTTGTTGGCGAGGATGTAGGCATCCTGCAGGGCCTTGGCTTTCTCCCGTCTTTCGTTGTAGAGGACTTCGTCTTCAGAAAGGGCCTTGCGGTCTTCGTCAAGATGGTCTTTGGCCATCTGCATCACGACGTCGTTGACCGGCACCGCCAGGTCGTCATACGGCAGCGTTCTCTCCAACGCATCGAGACTGGCCCGGACGTTGTCGGTTTTTTGCTCGAGGGCTTTCTTCTCCCTGGTGAGGCGCCTTGCAAGCGCATCGAGGTTGCCGGTGCGGAAAATATCCCGGTAGATGGCCTGCTTGTCTTTGGTCGAGGCGGTCAGGAGCTGACTGAACTCCCCCTGCGCCAACATGATGATCTGCCGGAACTGATCACCGTCCACGCCGAGCAGCTCTTTCACCTTGTCGCTGACCGCGCGGCGGCCGGAGATGTTCAGGCTTTCCCCCTTGAGCCAGTCTTTGTCCGCGCTCTTATTGCCCGCCTTCGTATAGCTGCGCTCACGGTGCACCGTGTAGGTCTTGCCCTGGAGGGAAAACTCCAGTTCGATGATCGTCGGCACATTGGTCGGCGCGTAGTCCGAGCGGAAAATGTCGGCCGAGCGGTTGGAGCCGGAGGTCTGCACGTACAGCCCGTAACAGATCGCGTCGAAGATGGTGGTCTTGCCGGCGCCGGTGTCCCCGGTGATCAAATACACACCCTTGTCATTCAGACCCGAGAAGTCAATGACGGTTTTGTCGAGGTAGGTGGAAAACGCCTGCATAGTCAGTCTGATCGGTTTCATGCGTCATCCTCCTTGTCCTCCAAAAGATCCATGACCACACCGAGCTCTTCGGCCGTGACCGGCCGTCCCATCACGCTTTCGAAAAAGTCCCGGTACATGTCGTCGAGCTTGCCCTGCCGGAGCTTGGTTGTATCCACGCTTTGGACAGGGCGGCTTTTCATCAGCCCCGGATAGAGCACCTGAAGCACATGCGGGTAAAGCGTGCGCAGGTTTTCCACCGCATGCGGCACAATCTGGTCATCCAGCAAATCAAAGGCCATCAAATCATCCTTTTTGGCAATCGTGTCCGGGTCCATCAAATCCTTGAACGTCCCTTCGTAGCGGGCGAGGTTGACCGATGGCACAAGGTCCACCAGTGTCACTTCTCCGCTTTCAGTGTCGATGACCGGGAAGGACTTGGTCTGATTCACTTCATCAAACGCATAGCGCATCAGGGACCCGCTGTAACGCATCGTCTCTTTCAGGATGTACTGCGGCGCATGCAAATGCCCGAGGGCGACGTAATCAAAGGCTTCAAACAAATGCGGATCGACGACTTCACTGCCCCCGACGGCGAGGCTCATCTCGCTCTCGCCCGTCACCACACTCAGCACATCATGACCGACAAACTGATGGGTCATGAGGATATTAAAGTAGTTATGGTCAGGCTTGGGCTGGGCGTTCATGTACACACTCAGCGCATCGTTCCACGAACGGGTCGGACATTCCGGCATGACGTGATGGAAGTCGGACGGCCGTCCGAACGCCAGCATGTACACCCGGACATTTCCTGTTTCCACAAAGGGAATCGTTTCTTCGATGTGGGTGGAAATGTAGAAGCCCTGTTTGCGCAGGATAGACGACACAAAGCTCAGCCGGTCGGCCGAGTCATGGTTGCCGGAAATGAGGAAGAGCTTTTTCCCCTGCTCCAGCACAATGCGTTCGCAAAACTCATCGAGCAGGTTGACGGCTTCGTAGGGCGGAATGGCCCGGTCGTACACGTCCCCCGCAATCATCACGCCATCGATGTCATGATCTGCGGCGTAGTCCGCGACCTGCATCAACAGCTCCCGCTGGATGTCCAGCAGGCTGAAAGCATGTAATTGTTTGCCTAAATGAAGGTCCGCAAGATGTATCAGTTTCATGCGTTTCTCAACTCCCATCTGTAAATCAGTTTCTCGGTCTCGTCCGCGGCGTAGTCACCGCGCAAACATTCCGGAATATCTTCCCGCGCCATAAAAGTGGCGCCCAAAGCTTCGATCGTCTTTTTGGAGGGGATATTGTCCGGGTCACAGGTAATCAGCACGTGATCCACCCCTTCGTCTTGTAATTGTTTGACCAGAAGCCGGCACGCCTTGGTGGCGTAACGGTGCCCGCGGAATTCTTCGTCAATCGTGTAACCGATGTGCCCGTCATAGCGGTGAACGTCGTCATCCCCGAGGCGGTACACCAAAGCCCCCACGCGCACGTCATCCACATACACCCCGTAAATACGGAACGGACTCCAGCCCGGTTTCAAAGCCTGATCAATTGTGTCTTCAAGCAAAATGTTCATAACATCATTATAAACGAAACTCTTGTCCGTGACCATGACATCAGCTGTCCGGATTCGCCCAAACGCAAAAAAACTCTATACAACACGTATAGAGAATTCTTGTCTTGCGCATTGAACCTATTATTATGTGCGCGCTTCCTTCTGGTTAGAGGATTCGGGTGCCTCACTCCCCGCGGCGCTCCTCACTTTGCCTCTCCTCTTTCCACCTACAATATAGCACGCAAAAACAGGTCACGCAATACCATAAGTAATATAAATTACACTTTTTTATGATATTTTTTCTTGTGTGACTTTATGTGACCCGATTTCTCAGATATACAGGTAGTCCATGTCAATATCGATGCCTTCGATGGTGAACGAATTGCCCGTCTGCCACATCGCCGGCACGACGATGGTCTCCTGGATTTCCAGAGTCGGCTGGGATCCGGATACGCCGTAACGCGCATACCACAGGTCCTCATACGTCAGGAAATACGCGTCGTTGAGATACGTGGTGCAGAAATACGTATTGACATAGAGCCCGGTGATTGCATAGCCTCTCGCTTCTGCCACACTCACAAACGTTTCGCATAACGTTTGGATATGGCTTGCCGGGTCGTCCGCCCCTTCACAGAGCGTCGCACTTTCCAGATCCAGATAGACAGGCAGTGTCCGTGATGAGCCTTCCGTCTGATCAAGCTGATTGCACAGGAGGTTGGCCTGACTTTCAGCATCGTGAGTCGTCATCAGGGACGTTTCGTCACCTGAGGCAAGATACCAGTACACCCCGTAGGGCATTTGGTTGAAATCACACTCGGCCGCATACGTGGTGAACATCGTGTCGGCCTCTGCCCCGTGTCCGGCCCGCAGGATCACAAAGTCAAGGTTATAGTCGCTTTTGAGGGATGCGATTGAGAGGCCCGTCTGGTACACCGACAGATCGGCGCCGGTGAGGACCGCATCGTCACTTGTGACAGTGACGTGCAGGCGTTCGATGACGTCTTCCCCGTTCACAGTGCCCGTGCAGACAATGTCCGTCTCCCCTTCGGAGACAGGCATGAGCTGGTAAGAATAATCACCTTCGATTTCCCTGGTGGCGATCCGGACGATGCACGGGGCGTCACTGGTGAGCGTCTTGTCTGTCATGGTCTGGTACGTGAGATCGTTCATCCCGTCAAGATTGATCATCGTCCCGACCTCAGCCGTGATGTCGGTGGTGATGACCGTAATATTGGTGTCAAGCACAGCGCCGCCGGCCAGCGTGGCGGCCAGAACACATCCGATGAGTATTTGTATGAATGAAGTCATGGTCCTATTATAAACGATTCGCAGGGACAAGAAAAGACGCCGGCATCATAAGCCGGCGCCTTGTGTGCATGTTAGTCGAGGTCGAGTTTTTCCCCTGACAACATCTTTTCGATGTAGCCGCGGTTTTCTTTGATGGAGTCTTCGTCCGGAATGCAGTAGTAGAGCTTACGGTTCGGGATCATGTAGCCGCCGGTCATCATCTTGCCGGTACCTGTGAGCGTGGAGCTCTGGAAATCCCATTCCGCGCCGTCATCGAGCTGCATCTTGACGAGTTCCTTGATGTCATCGTCCGAGATTGTCGTGGAGAAGGAATCTTCGATGGCGTCGAGGATCTTCGTGTAAGACTTCAGGATGGCCGGGGAGATCATCTTATTGATGATGGCCTTCAGCACGGCCTGCTGGTTGGCGACGCGATGCGCGTCACCGGAAGCGTAGGCATAACGCTCACGGGCGAATGCCAGTGCGTGTTCGCCGTCCATGGTCTGCCAGCCCTTGGAGATCTTGATGGATCTGTTTGTGTACGGTGTGAAGGACTTGTCGGAGTAAACCTTGATGCCGCCGAGAGCGTCGACGATGTCGACGACGGAGACGAAGTTCACGCGTCCGTAGTAGTCAATGTCGATGTCCATGAAGTTTTCCACCGTCTTAACCACGTTGTCCGTGCCGAACAGACCGGAATGAGTCAGTTTGTCTTTCTGACCGGCGTTGGCCAGAGTGACATAGTAGTCACGCGGGATGGAAGTCATCAGGATCTGCTTGGATTCCGGGTTGATCGTCAGAATCATATTGACGTCGCTGCGGCACGTCGCATTCAGAGAGCCGCGGGAGTCGACACCGGAGATATAGAATGTCCATGTGTTGGATGTGACATCTTTATCAGAATCCGTGGATTCGTTTTCTTCCGTGATTTCATACGTCCAGATGATGCGGGTGTCACTTTCGAAGTATTCATGGTCGGCTTCGATGACCGTCGCATAGGCGTAGTCAATGAGAATGGCGTCAATCTTACCGTCATACAGGTCGTCACCCATATCGGCGAAGGAGTCATAGTCTTCTTCGTTGTAGGAGATTTCCTTTTTCAGCTTACTGATGCCGGTTTGGATATTGTCTTCGTTGACGCTCGGGTTGATTCCGATGGTCTTGTCTTCGAGGTCTTTCGCTTTTTCGTAAGACGAGTCTTTCATGACCACGAGGGAAATCGCCGTCGTTGTCGTGTTGTCACCCGTGACCTTACTGAGGGCGGACGCGTTGCGGGCCACAAAGGCCGAGCCCACAAACATCACCACTGACAGAAGCACGGAAATAATCTTGGCCGCGGAGACGCGCGAAGACCCCTTGGCATGTTTTGGCTGTTTCTTCGGCTTTCTCATCAAAAGCGCCATCAAGCCTAACAATACCAGCAGTACCGCAATAATAATCAGTACATATCTGAATGGCAGAATGTTCAAATTCAAAATAAAGTAAACCAGGACCACCGAGGCGATGACCTGCAGCCCCAGTACCACCGGTACAGAGCTGATTTTCCCCAAAATACCCTTCATATCAATTTCATCCTTTCTTCGTGACGTCAGAAACTGCCGTCATATTTCTTATGAATTACCTTGGCCTGAAGAAAGCCAATCACTTTGCGGGCGTAGTTGATCTTTTCCATATAAATGAACGGAATCTCCTTCACGCTCACATCATTTTTCATCAGCCAGACATCGAGGAGGATCTCCCCCACTCTTCCCGGGAAGCGGGCGTGGAACGGGGTGTAGTCCACATCTTTGTATGTGTCATACACAGAGAAAAGAATGTCAAACATCCACTCACAGTACTGATCGAACAGTTCGCGTTTCATGATCATCATATTGAACGCATGGAACGAACGGCGCTTCATTTGTTTGTCGAAGTACGGGGCGTACTCCGGATAGCGTTCACGGATGATCCGGCCGGCCTCGTCGAGGGGTTCGGGATAATGCGTGTGTTCGTAGTGGGAATGGACGGTTTCGATCACATAGCGTCTCTTCTTCGGCACGACGCAGTCATACGTGGTCAAAAGCGCCTTGGCTTCGTTTTCGGTGAGCACCTTGTCGAACGCCTTGTCGCCCTTACCGACGCCGCGGAAATAACGGCGGTAATGACACAGACCGATGGCATCAGCATCCAGGTTCTTCCAGGCCCAGTACAGACCTGTCAGTTCACAGAACGCCGGATTCAGCGTTGAAATATTGTCGCCTTCGTCATCGCGCTGATAGCCCAAAGACCCTTTGCCTGCGGCGCCCACCTGGACGGGCAGATAAAGAGAATCCTGAGACATTTCGTAAGTTTTGTGCGTTGCGACAATGACTTTGACCTTCATACCAATACCTCAAAAACCGAAACCTTTCCGACTTGTATCATATCAATTTTACATGGGCGGGTCAATATTTGACAAGCATTTCTTACCCCTCCCAAATTATGGAACGAAGCATCAAAAAAGCGGCCCCGAAGGACCGCCGGAATTCCTTTTACACAAGGAATGCGAAGTAGACAACGAAGAGGACCACGAGAGCCCAGACCGTACCGCCGACTTCTTTCCCCTTGCCGCTGGCTGCCATGGCGAGTGCGTAAGCAATGAAGCCAAGGGCAATACCATTGGAGATGGACGAGGACAGAACCATGAAGATGATCGTCACGAACGCTGCGGAAGCGAAGACGATGTTGTCCCAGTCCATACCCTGAATCTGCTGAGCCATAAGGATCCCGACAACGACGAGCGCCGGAGCCGTAACCGCATTGGTGATGCAGACGAGGAGCGGAGAGAAGATTGTGGCAATCAGGAAGCAAACACCCGTCACAACGGCTGTCAGACCTGTGCGGCCGCCGACACCTACGCCGGAGGCAGATTCTACGAAAGATGTGATTGTGGACGTGCCGATCATGGCACCGAACACCGTACCAATGGCGTCAGCGAGCAGGGCGCGTTCAACGTCTTTGAGTTCACCATTTTCATCCATCAGGTTCGTCTTACCGGCAACGGCGACGAGAGTGCCGGCCGTGTCGAAGAAGTCGACAAAGAGCAGCGAGAAGATGGCCACCCAGCAAGCCGGATGTGTGAACAGTTCGCTCATACCACCCATAAAGGCGCCGACAAGCGATGTATCAAAAGTGACAGAGACAACGGCTGTTGGCAGCTGTGGCAGGGTTTCGATGCCCGTCACTGTGCCGCAGATAATGCCGACGATGGCCGTGACGACCAGACCAACGAAGACGGCTGCCGGAACATTCTTGGCAAGAAGCACGAGTGTGATGATGATGCCGAACAGAGCGAGGAGCACTGCCGGATCCTTCAGGTTGCCCAGCGTGACGGCCGTGGATTCACTCATTACGATGATGCCGGCGTTCTTAAGACCGACAGACGCAATGAAGAAACCGATACCGGCGGAAATCGCCAGCTTGAGCTGCTGAGGAATGGCGGAGATGATCATCGCACGCACATTCGTCACCGTGATCAGCACGAAGAACAGACCGGAGACAAAGACACAAGCCAGAGCCCCCTGGTAGGACAGACCGAGCTGACCGCAAATCGTGTAGGCGAACAGCGCATTGACACCCATGCCGGCAGACAGCGCGACCGGATAGTTGGCAAGCACACCCATCAGGATACTTGTCAGACCGGATGCGATGGCAGTGGCAAGGAAAACACCGCTCGTGCTCATGCCCGTGGATCCGAGGATGGACGGATTGACTGCGAGGATGTACGCCATGGCCAGGAACGTTGTGAGGCCGGCAAGGACTTCTGTCTTGACGTCAGTGCCGTTCTCTTTCAGTTTGAAAAAGTTTTCCATGTGTAAGAAATTCCCCCTTCTTTATTTTGAAAAACAAGTGCATTATAGCCTATTTTCATGTCCATGGCAAATGTTTGAAACGATTTCGGAAGACAAAAAGAGCCCGAAGGCTCTTGCTTATCTTGATTTTGCACGCCATGTGCCCGGAAAAAACAGGATCAGCATCGGGAAGAGTTCCAGCCGCCCCGCCAGCATGTCAAACGACAGCACAAGCTTGGAAAGCGTGGAGAGGGAGTGGAAACCGCCCATCGGTCCGACAATGCCGAGACCCGGCCCGATATTGTTGAAAGTGGCCGCCACGGCAGTGAATGCCGACACCCCGCCGATGTTGTTGAGGGAAACGAGAAGCACCGAAACCGTAAAGATCAGGAAGTAACATACGAGATAAATATTGATCGAACGCAGCACATCGTGCTCGACTTTCTTGCCCTCGAACTTGACGATTTTGACCGCCTTCGGGTGGATCAGGTGCTGGAATTCCTTGACCGCCGTTTTGAGATAAATGACGATACGGCACACCTTAATGCCCCCGCCGGTCGACCCGGCACACGCCCCGATAAACATCAGGAACACGAGAATGGCTTTGGCAAAGTCCGGCCACAAATTGAAGTCGCATGTCGCAAACCCCGTTGTCGTCATGATCGACGCGCCCTGGAACAGGGCCTGCTGGAGGTTGTAGGCAAACGCCCCGCCCATGTTCATCGTGACGTTGATCGCCATCAATAAGCAGCACACGAAGTAAATGCCGAAGTACCAGCGCACTTCTTCCATCTTCAGGGCGTCTTTGAAACGCTTGGCGAGGAAGAAGAAATAGAAGTTGAAGTTCACCCCGAAGAGCATCATGAACACCGTACACACGTTTTGCTGGAAGATGGTGTAATCAGAGAGCCCGATGGCGTAGTTCGAGAAGCCCCCGGTGCCGGCCGTAGCGAACGTCGTCGTCACCGCGTCAAACACATTCAGCCCGCTCGCAATCAGAATAACCATCTGCGCCAGCGTCAGGATTGTGTAAATAATGTAGAGCCACTTGGCGCTGTTCTGCATCCGCGGCAGCGCCTTTTCGACATCCGGTCCCGGAGATTCGGCTTTCATGAAGTAAAGCGACTGCCCGCCGGCCATCGGCAGAAGGGCGAGGATAAACACCAGAACCCCCATCCCGCCAATCCAGTGCGAGAACGATCGCCAGAACAGTGTCCCCTTGGTCAGGGCTTCGACATTCGCCGCCGCCGAGGACCCGGTGGTGGTGAAGCCGGAAATGATTTCAAACAGGGCATCGATAAACGTGAATTCCCCACTCAGCCACATCGGGAGCGCCCCGATCAGACTCATAATGATCCACGACAGAGCGCACACCACAAAGCCTTCCTTGGCATAAAACGACGTCCGTTTCGGTTTCGTCCGGCTCATCAGCCAGCCCACAAGTGCGCTGCCCAGCGCGCAGGCGGCATAGATGAACGCAATGTTTTCCTTATAGATCACAGCGCACGCTGCCGGCAGCAACATCAACAGTCCGACTGTCAGTACCACTTTTCCCAGCATGTACCTGATAATTGAATAATTCATGACGTCACATCCCCCTACGCCAGAATATCATCGATCGCGTGCAGTCCCTTGTGGGTCGTGACCACGACCACCGCGTCACCCGGCTTCAGCTCGTCAGAGCCGCTCGGGCGGATATTGACATTGCCGCGGTTGATATTGCAGATGAGGAGATTGTTCTTCAGCTTCAGCTCTGACAGCGGGGTGTTGATGACACGGGATTTTTCCGTAATATCAAATTCCATCGCTTCGGCCCGCCCGCCGGAGAGCTTGTAAAGCGCGTTGACATTGGATTCGCCCGTGATATTTTCGAGCGAACGCACGTAACGGATCACGAATTCAGAGATCAGGTTGCGCGGGCACACCTGAGCGCCCGGCAGTTCACCGAAGAGATCGAGGAACTCACTGCGGTTGATCTTGGTGATGACCTTGGCCTTCGAGTTCTGGCCGGCGAAGAGAGAGAAGACGATGTTGTCTTCGTCATAACGGGCCAGCGCAATGACCGCATCCTTTTCCATGATGCCTTCTTCCGCCAACAGGTCCCCGTCGTTGATGTCCCCGTTGATCACAATCGCATCATCCAGGGATTCGGACAGGTTTTCGCATGTCTTGAAATCCGGTTCGACAATCGTGACATGAATGCCTTCGGCGAGAAGCTTCTTGGCGAGGTAGTATGTCATCGCATCGCCGCCACCGATGGCCACGTCTTTGACCGGGCGTGTTTTCAGGCCGACTTCTTCGAAGAACTTATAGCCATCCTTCACACTCAAAGAGACGGAAATAATATCCCCGCTCTGCAGGACGGTCTGCCCGTCCGGAATCAGGACTTCTTTATTGCGTTCGAGGGCGCACACGAGGACATTGGAGAACTTGGAGCCCATGCTTGCGATCGACATCTGGTCAAGGGCCGAGCCTTCCGGAATCTTCATCGTCATCATCGTCATCTGCCCCTTGGCGAACGTGTCGATTTCCAGTGCGTTCGGGGTGTGCAGGAGAAGATAAATTTCATTGGCTGTCATGTCGTCCGGGTTGAACGTGAGGGAAATGTCGAGCTCTTCCTGCAGGAAAGAGATTTCCTCATAGTATTCCGGATTGCGCACCTTGGCCACGGTGTGGAGCCGGTGACCGGCCGCCTTCTTGGCGATCAGGCACGACAGCAGGTTGACTTCGTCATACTTCGTCACGGCGACGAACACGTCGCAGTTTTCCACGCCCGCTTCGGTGAGGACACTGACCACTGTGCCGTTGCCTTCCACGCCGTTGACGTCCAGCGACAAACAGGCTCTTTGCAGGTTGTCCGGGTCCGCGTCGATCATCGTGATCTCGTGACCTTCATCCGCCATCTGCTTGGCAATGGCGTAACCCGTCTTGCCGCATCCTTCAATAATAATATTCATAAAATCATCCCTCCAGATGTTGAATTTGGTTCCCCTCTATATTGGTACAAAAAGGCCAAAAAATCAAGCCTTTCCCTTATTAAGATAGTGTTAAGACAATGTTAAGCCTGCGTTCAGAGCACTTAATCACCCTTTTTGTACCATGTTTGTTTTCTAATCTATAATTAAGTTTGAGTTATTTCACTTTTTTATGCATTTACTTCGTGATACACTGTAACTGATATCAAGGGAGGCGAGGCACATGCGCGAGGCACTTTTCACACAGCACGGCATTGACTATCAGGATGCGATGTACCGGTTCATGGACGAGGACCTGTATGTCATGATGCTCAGGGACTTTCCGAACGATGCTTCTTATAAGGATATGGTAGAGGCGATTGCCAACGGCGATGCGGCCCTGGCCTTCGAAGCCGCCCATGCCCTCAAGGGACTCACCGGGAACCTTGCGATGGCATCTTTATATAAGGATGTGTGCGTGCTCGTCGAAGAGCTGCGCATTGGCGATTTGTCCAACACCGAAAGCTCTCTCCCGCCGATTCAAAAAGGGTATGATGCGATGGTCGCATTTATTCAGACGCTTGCCTGATAAGGGTAAGCGTTTTTATTTTCGTTTTCGCCCAATTTTGCGTGGACTTTGGCACTTCAGGGGGATATGATAACGATGAACACAATCAGAGGGGGAAAATATTATGAATCTCTTTATCACCTTTGTGCTGGCCCTTCTGCCGATTATCTGGCTCGTCATTGCCCTGGTCGGTCTGAAGATGAAGGCGTCCCTGGCATCCTGGGGTGCTCTGGCCGTGGCTTTCGTGGAAGCCGTGGCGCTCTGGCACATGAGTTTCACGAATGCGGCTTTGGCCGCACTGGAAGGGTTCGCGATGGCGGTATGGCCGATTGTCATGGTTATTATTGCCGCGATCTTCACGTACAATATCACTGTCCATACCGGGGCGATGGAAGACATCAAGGCGATGATCACATCCGTCTCCAACGACAAGCGCGTGCTGGTCATCCTGATTGGCTGGTGCTTCGGGGGCTTTATGGAAGGCATGGCCGGCTACGGCACGGCGATTGCGATTCCGGCTTCGATGCTTTACGCTTTGGGCTTTGACCCGGTCGTTTCGATTCTGGTCTGCCTGATTGCCAATGCGTGTCCGACAATGTTCGGGGCCATCGGGATTCCGACATCCTCGCTGGCGGCGAGTGTGTCACTCGACTCTTTGACGCTGGCGTTTGCGCAGGTCGTACAGGTGTGGCCGCTGCTGATGCTGAGTCCGTTCCTGATGATTCTGCTTTTCGCAAAGAAAGGTCTCAAGTCGTTTGAAGGGCTTGTCCCGTTCCTGCTCGTGGCGGGGCTCTCCATCGTTATTCCGGAATTCATCGTGGCGAAGTTCGTCGGTCCGGACTTACCAATGGTGGTCGGTGGGGTGTGCGCCCTCGTGGCCTGCTTCGCCTTTGCGCTCAAGTTCCTGCCGAACGAAAAAACCCCGGAAGAGTTCCGGGTGGAATCGACCAACGATGCGCTGTCTGACTTAAGCGTGGACAAGGCGCTTGTGTCCTGGTCTCCGTTTATTCTTATTCTCGTCATCCTGCTTGGCACGTCCAAGCTTGTCCCGTTCATCTACAACCCGCTCTCGGCCATCAAGTCGACGTTCGTCATTTATCCGGAATCGACATTCACGGCGCAGTGGATTGAAACGCCGGGTGTGCTTGTGATGATTGCCGGTCTCATCGGGGCCCGCATTCAGGGTTGCTCGCTGCAGGACATCCTCAGCGTGCTCAAAGCCACGGTCAAACAAATGTCCCAGACAATTCTCACGATGCTCGGCGTCGTGGCCTGTGCGAAGATCATGGGCTATGCCGGGATGATCAACGACATTGCGACGTTCTTCGTCACGACCCTCGGCTCCTTCTTCCCGTTTGTCTCGCCGTTCATCGGTGCGCTCGGCACGTTCGTCACGGGCTCCGGTACATCGTCCGGTCTGCTCTTTGGCGGCGTGCAGAAACAAGCCGCAACGACAATCGGGGCCGACCCGTACTGGCTCGTGGCCGCCAACTCACTCGGCACATCGGCCGGGAAAATGCTGGCGCCGCAAAGCATCGCCATTGGCTGTGCAGCCTGCGACCTGTCCGGCAAGGACGGGGAAATCCTCGGCAAGATCGCAAAGTACGCTTTGGTCTTTGTAATCCTCATGGCGCTGATCACCTACTTCGGGGCCGGTTTGTGGGAGGTTATTAAGTAAAACAGATCCGCGGAGTTCCGCGGATCTTTTTTTACTTTTTCACTTTAATCTTGACCTTGACACTCCTGGCCTTGCGCAGTTTGTCGGCGGCCTTGGTTACTGTGATCGTCACCGTGCCTTTTTTCTTCGCCGTGATCTTACCAGTCTTGCTGACGGTGGCGATTTTCTTGTTGGAGGACTTGTAGGTGATTGCCCCCGGGCCCGTCCCGCCGCTCACCTTGAGCTGAGCGGTTTTTTTGACCTTGAGGGTCTTGGATTTGAAGTTGGTCTTGAGCGCCTTCTGAGCCGCTTTTTTCAGGTTGCAGCCCCTGGTCTTGTACACCGCGCTGGCCTTGCCGAACTTGTTGGTGAACTTGACATACACGTTGCCCTTGAAGGTCGGATACAGTTTGAACGAAGTCGCTTTGGTCCACGTTTTCCCGTCTTTGGAGAAGTACGCCGTGTCATACACGTGGTTCAGCGTGGCCGTGAAGGTCACCGCCTTGCCGGTGAGGGTCGTGTTGCAGCCAATCGAGTTCGCTGTCTTACTCTTCGCATAAAGCGTGGAGGACGACGCGGTCTTCTTGTAGACATAACCCTTGTTTGTTTTAACAGTAAACAAATTGGTTGGCCGGGAGAGTGTGATCCGGTCCTTGATACTGTACATATCAACCTTCGCGGACGTCTTCGTCCCTTTGAATGTGGCTTTGGTGGAGGTGATGGTCATCACCACACTGCCGTTGCAGGCCGTGGTATAAATGTCGGCGTAGTTCATTTCCTTCGCACAAATGCGGCGGATGCCATAGGCTGTGGTGAGCGTGTTGCTCCAGTCCACATTCCCGCTGGAAAGCACAACGCTTGGGTTGATGGCCTGTTCGAATTCATAGTTGGCGGATTTCTTCTGCGTGGAACTCTTCCACAGCGATGTATCATTGCCCAGCCCGTGATGGGCGGTTTTGTAGATGTCGGCGTTCAGGAGTTTGCCGTAGGTTTTATTGTTGACGATAGCGAGCTGGCCCTTGCGCTGAATATCGGCGGCGAGAATCATCGACGCCCCCGAACCCGATGTCCATTCCATCCGGTACACGAGGCTTTCCTCATTGCCCGTTCGGTCCAGTGCTTTGGCAAACGAGCCTTCGGCATCGGCCGAGTACTTCAGGGTTTTCCGGAAAGAGGATGTGGTGTTGGAAAGGTTGGTAAACTTCAAAGAGCCCACCGTGAATGTGCCCCCTTGACTTGGACAGACGACATTGACCTTATAGCCCATCCTGCCGGCTTCAGAGAAGCTTGAGGCAATCCGGTCTTCATAGCGGGAGTTGAACTCGGTCTGGATGGTCGGGGTGCTGCCGTAAAGGGAAGAGTCCCAGTCATTTTCCTGACCGTTGTTGTAGTAGAGTTGGACAGTGTCCGCATACACATCGTGATGCCACTGTGTCTGGGTGTAGGTCGTGGTGTAGGTCTCTGTCGTCGTTTCCCCGGTTTCAATCTTGTCGCCGTTCTCATCGAGCACGTAATTCCCGTCAGAGTCCGTTTCATACACCGGTACGTCCTCGGTCCATGTCCCGGTTGTTTCGACGTCTTCCTGGGAGACAGAGTTATTAAACCGGCCGTCATCCTGCTTGTCCATGATGAGCTTGTAGAGTGCGTTGTAGCGGCCCATGGACGAGCAGTGTTTGGACCAGAGCACGACGTTTTTAACGTCGAGATTCACAAACACCGAAAGCAGGCCGCCGACATGGTCGCTGTGCGGGTGGGTCGCAATCATATAATCGATGCGTGTGATGCCAAGCTTGTTCAAATAGTTCAGGCAGGCATTGCCCGTGTCCTTGCGCCCTTTCTGTTTCTGTAAAGCAGCGACAAAATTCAGATATTTCGATGTCTTGTAGCGGCCGAGCCAATAGTTCAGGTGCTGGGCATCCGTGTCCTCATCTTCACTCGCATACTTGCCCGAGGCTTTCGAGGTGCCGAGCTGGTCTTCCTTCGTCATAAAGCCCCCGTCCACAAGAATGTTTTTCGGGTTCGTATCACTGCCCGAGGAAAAGTACTGAATAAGCATACTGTCCCCGGCCTGGAGAAATGCGTTATCACTGCCACTGATGTCAATCATGTGGATCTTGATGCAGGCACCCGTGGCCGCATTCACGACAATCTTCCCGCCCGTCAGCGTTGAGAACATCAGTGTCACGGCTATGATGAATGCCGTAATTTTCTTAACCAACATAAATTATTCCCCTTGTCTTCTGTATTTTTTACTTTAGCACAGGATCCGGGGATTTTGAACACAAAACAAACATGTCACTAAAAAACCGTTTCCCTCAGGGGGAAACGGTTAAATGAGTTATGATGCTTTGACCTTCACAATCCCGGACCAGTCGCCATACTGTTTCTTGCGGGCATCATCCTCATAGTAGTAACGCACCTGCACGTAGTATGTCTTGCCTTTTTTCAGGCCCTTGACACTGTATGTGTTTTTGTCCAGACCCGTGACCCTGGTCCTGGCTTTCTTCATATCCTTGTTTGTGCTGTAACGCCAGGAGAACCCGCGGATCTTCCCGTCTTTCTTCCTGTGCTTTTTACTCTTGGCGGTGAAGCCCACGCCCTTGCCTTTGAGACCTTTGACCTCAGGCGCTGAAGCCTGACCGGTTTTGGTTTTGGATTTGGATTTGTCTTTGTCCTTGCCTTTGTCTTCCTCACCCGTACCGAGCGTGATGCCTTCGCTCTTGCGCACATATGTTTTACCGAGCGAGTCCTTGTAGCGGAAGTAGATGACCCCGTCAAACGATTCGTCCACCGTGACCCTGGAGCCCTTTTCCCAGTCTTTTGTCTTGAAGGCCTTCGTGCCGGTTTTCTTATTTGTGTCATCTTCTCTGTCCACGGCTTTCCAGGAGATTTTCGTTTTCCCGGTATAACCGCAGGAGGCCGTCAGGGTGACTGTCTTGTCGGTCTTGATGTATCCGACCTTTTCATTGCGTGTATGGGCGATGTCATGGCCCGGATCCATCGTCAGATCAAATGTGCGCTTGTAGGATGGTTTGTCTTTACTGGTGATGGTGCCGGACGGGGAGATGGTCATGACGATATTGCCCCGCTCTTTCGCACGGTCGGTGTAAAGCTGGGTGGCGTAAATGTCGGAGTAACGCAAATCCTCGCGGGTCGCTTCACCGAGGGCGTATGGGTCTTTACCTCCTGATGAACATAAAGAGATGACCGGGTCCACGCGTTTGATAAACTCATAACTGCCGGCATGGCCCTTGGCCCCGCCGTCACGGTTCACATGACCGTGGTGGACGACTTTGTAGATGTCGGATGAAAGACCTGAGCCATAGTCATTGATAAGGTCCTGCAGGCCCGCCCGCTGGAGGTCTCCGACAGTGATCATCGAACGCCCCGCATAGGTCATACGGAAAGCCAGGGACTGATTGTTGAACCAGGCATTGTTCTTATTGTTTGTGGTCTTGTGATACAGGCTGTTTCTGAACTTCATCGATGTATCAGCGAGCTGTTTGAACACCGGACCGTTCTTACCGAGGCGGAACTTATAGCCGCGCAGACTCACCCGGCCGCTCTTCGCAATCTTTTTGGACTTCTTCGACGTCAGTGTGCGGAAGGTGGCCTGGACGTTGACGTCATGGGCCGGCATGGTGAATGTGTTTTTCTCATCCGTCATACAGGTCATGACCTTCTTGTCATCGCCGGTGCCGGTGATGTACGACACCCCGAAGGCAAGGAACTTGTAGTTTTGGTGGACATGGCTGACGGAGAGCCTGACCCTCTGCCCTTCTTCGGCCTGCACGCTTGTGCCGTCGGGCAGTTCGATGTTGTAGGGGTGCTTGCCTGTGGCTGCCGGAACACTCACATGCACCTTCCCTTTGGCCGAATCGGCCAGAGAGGCCCCCGGCTCACTCTGGTCGTTGACCATCTTGCGGAAGATGGTGTATGTGCATGTGCCGTAACTGCCTGTGCCCCACAGGATAAAGTTTTTGACTTTATACTGGGCCGCCACGGCCAAAAGCCCACCAACATGGTCTTTGTGCGGGTGGGTGTTGATGACGTAATCAATGGTGGCCCCTTTTTTCAGACCGGCTTTGCGCAGGTACTTGATGACATCGCTCGTTCCGTCATTGGCGAATGCGGCTTTAACTTTGTCATAGTAGCCATCGGTATTATCATTGATGGCTCTGATCCGGGCACTCCACTCCTGCGGATTTTCCGGGTCATTCAAATACGCATCCGTCCCCGTGGTGCCGTATTTCTGGTTGTCACGGACATACGGGCCCGCATAGCCGCCGTCGATCAGGACATTGTACGTTTTCGATTTTTCGGTGTACTGAATGAGTGTCGCATCCCCGGACCCACATGCAATCGTGCGGATTTTGACATTCCGGCTTGCGGCTTCAATACGGCTTTGACCACCGGCACCAAGCATTATCAGTGCGCTCATGAGACATACGAAGATTTTTTTCATCCCGGTTCTCCTCCCCTCAGTTTTTCCTTCTAACTACACTATGCCATAAATGGATGAAACCTGCGATGGTTTTCACAAACTTAACACAATCTTAAGAACTGTTAAGAACATTCCCCTCTTTATGTGTCATACAAAAAGACCGCTTCCCCCCAAAGGGGAAACGGTCCTGTGTAATTAAGAGGCTTTGATCTTACGCACCTTCGACCATGCACCGTACACCTTATTGCCGGTGGAATCGAGGTAGTAATAACGCACCTGGACGTAATAATACTTTTTCTTCTTCAACCCTGTCACGGTGCAGGTGTTCTTGCCGAGACCGGTCGTTTTCGTCTTGGCCTTCTTCATCGACTTCTTCGTCGAATATCTCCACGTGAACCCGCGGACCGACCCGTCAGCCTTTGTGTACTTTTTACTCATGGCTACGAAGCCGACCTTCTTGCCTTTCACGCCCGTGGCCGTTGGTTTCCCGGCCTTGCCGGTGGTGAACTTCTTGAATTGGGCTGTGAAGGTGATATTGCCTGAAGAATCTACGGTCTTCGTCCAGGCGTTGAACGCCGCACCCTTCGTGCCGTACGCCTTGTATTTGTCTGTCGACCACTTGAGGCTGGCCGTCACATTCGTCCCCTTCGTGACCTCGGAGGTCCGGAGGGTCTTCCCGTTCGAGACATAGGATACACTCACCTTCGGCATGGTGATGTTAAACCCATCACTCTTGCGCAAATCCTGCTGACCGAGGGAATCGGTGAAGCGGAAGTACACCGTGCCCGTGAATGTCGGAGACAGCGTTACTGAGCTGCCGCTCGTCCAGCCCGAAGTCAGGAACGAGGACGTGGATGTCTTGGCCTTCACGTCATTGGCCTTTGTCACTTTCTTCCACGCAATCCTGACCTTGCCGGTGTAGTCACCGTTGGCCGTGAGTTTGACGTTGGATGTGGTGTTGATATAACTCAGGGACGTTGTGTTGTAGTGGCCCTTTGTTTCTCCGAGGCTCGATGTCACATCGTATCCATGACCATAGGACGGGTCGTGGTTCACACTGACCGCCCCGCCTGAGGTGATGGTCGTGATGATATCCCCGCATTCACGCGACCGGCTGGAGTACAGCTCTGTCGCATAAATATCGGAGTATCCCAAGTCACATCTCGTGGAATAACCCAGGGCGTATTCATCGGTGTGCCCGGAGGAGCACAGGGAAATCGCCGGGTCGACGAGTTTGATAAATTCATAACTGCCGGCATGGCCTTCGGCCCCGCCGTCACGGTTCACGTGCCCGTGATGCACGACCTTGTAGATGTCGGACGAAAGCTTCGAGCCGTAGTCATCGACGAGGTCCTGGAGCCCCCAGCGCTGGAGGTCACCAACCGTGATCATCGAACGTCCCGCATATGTCATGCGGTATGCCAGGGACTGGTTGTTGAACCAGGCATTGTTCTGGTTGGCTGTTGTTTTAGAGTAAAGGCTGTTGCGGTAGGACTCTGTGGTGTCCGCCATTTCGGTGAACACCGGACCGTTCAAGCCGAGCTTGAATGTTTTCCCGCGCAGATTTTCACTGCCCGAGGTTGCGATCTTCTTCGCCGAACCCGTCTTGCGGGCCGTGTAGTTCGCCTGCACCGTGACGTCATGGGCCGGCATCGTAAACGTGTTGTCGTCATTGACGAGCACCGTCACAACCGTCTTATCATCATCCGTGCCTTCAATATAAGACACGCCGAAGGAGTTGAACTTATAGTCTTTGTGCACACCGGAGACTGACAGTGTCACTGTCTCACCTTCCTGAGCATTGACCACCGTGCCGTCCGGCAGGTTGATTGCATAGGTGACTGTCGTTTCTTCGTCCGTTGGATTTTCATCAGTCGTCGTTGTGTCATCCGTGGCGGATGTGTCATCATCCGTCCCTTCGTCATCCGTTGCGGCTGCTTCAGCCGATGGGACACTGACCGTGACCGTCCCCTTTTCGGAGTCTGCAATGTCCGCCGCATTTTCCGTCTGTTCACTCACGAGCTTCTGGAAAATCGTGTACGTGCATGTCCCGTAACTGCCTGTGCTCCACAGGATGTAGTTCTTAACGTTGTACTGTGCCGCCACCGCGCATAACCCACCGACGTGGTCTTTGTGCGGATGGGTGTTAATGACATAGTCAATCGTAGACCCTTTGGAAAGTCCGATCTCCCGCAGATATGTGATGACATCACTCGATGTATCTGTTTCCAAAGCGTCTTTGATGGTGTCAAAGTAGCCGTCGACGTTGTCGTTGATGGCTGTGAGCCTGGCGCTCAGGTCATCGGCGCTGTCCGGATCTTTGAAGTACTGGTCGATGCCCGTACTTGCGTACTCGCCGGTGTCACGCACCGTGCCGGTCGCAAAGCCGCCGTCGATGAGCACATTATATGTTTTTGACCCTTCCGTATACTGGATCAGGGTAGCATCCCCCGAACCACAGCTGATGGTGTGAATCTTGACATTGTTCGATGCGGCGTACGCACCGGTCACAGAGCCAAATACCATCATCAGGCCCAGAAGAGCGCTGAAAAGTCTTTTTGTCATAAAATCCCTCCCCGAGTTTTATGCATAGTTCATGTTTACTATAGCACACGGGCCCTCTTTTTTCCATTTCTTCCCCACACACGCAAAAAAGGCCGCCTGTGAGGCGACCTTCTGCGACTTATTCGGCTGTGCCGTTGAGGATTGGATTGATCGTGCTGTTGATGATGTCCTGGAGAGTTTCGCAGGACTGATCGAATTTCTCCTGGTCACTGCCCGTGAGAGGGATCTTGATGACTTCACGGATGCCGGCGCGGTTGACGATGGCTGGCACACCGATGTAGAAGCCTTCATGACCGTATTCACCTTCCTGGTAAACGGACAGCGGTAAGACGCAGTTTTCGTTGTTCAGGATGGCGTCGACGAGACGGGCGAGCGAGGAACCGATACCATAGTAAGTGGCACGTTTCTTCTCGATGATTTCATAAGCCGCATCTCTGACCTGTTCGTACATGGACTGCAGGTATTCGAACGGAACTTTCTTTTCTTCGATCTGTTCGAGCAGGAGCTTCGTGCCGATGTAGCAGTTCGTCCAGGACACGAACGAAGAGTCGCCGTGTTCACCGAGGATATACGCATGCACGGATTCCGGGCTGACTTCGAGGAATTCACCAATCTGATATCTCAGGCGGGCTGTGTCGAGCATCGTACCGGAGCCGAGAACCTGATGGCTTGGCAGACCGGACGATTTCCAGATAACGTACGTGATCAGGTCGCAAGGGTTTGCGGCCACGACGATGACGCCGTTAAATCCGGATTCTTTGATTGATTCACCAATGCCCTTGGCGATCTTTGTATTGATAGCGACGAGGTCCAGTCTGGACTGCCCCGGCTTCTGCGCTGCGCCGGCCGTGACGACGATGACATTCGCATCCGCACAGTCATCATAGTCCCCTGCGTACACTTTCATCTTCGAAGATGCATAAGGCATGCACGCCGTGAGGTCCAAAGCTTCACCTTCCGCCTTGGCCGTGGCGACATCCACCAGCACCAGTTCATCAATACCGCGATAGTTCGTCAGGGTATAAGCCATACTCATACCGACAAACCCGCACCCAACGAGGACCACTTTACGGTGACCTTCGAGAGGCATGTCTGTTAATACATCACTCATTGCCATAATTGTTCACTCTCCTTATTTTTTCCTATAGTGAAATTATAAACAAAAACAAATCACCTATCAATAAAACACGGGCAAATTCATGAAAAATTATGACGCACCAAAAAGCCGGCCCGAAGGCCGGCCCCTGTGAAGGTGATGTTATTCCTGGATGATGTAGACGAACTTCGTTTCGTAGTTCGCATCATCATTCGTATCCGTGAACTGGTAGTCCTCGGCGTACTTCGCCAGAACGTCCAGTTTCTCGGAGTCGTTCTTAAGCACATCGGCTGCTTTTGTGAGCGTGTCAATCCCGCTTGTCTTGTATTCGCTCATGCCGGCTGCGAGAGTTGCGGCACCGGAGGCCAGTGCAGCGGCCCCGCTTGCGAGGGACGATGTACCTTCGGAGAGCGCTTCAGAACCCGTGACGAGTGTGTTCGCACCCGTGGCGAGTGTCGTCGCACCGTTACTCAGCGTGTTGGCGCCGGACTTCAGGGACGCTGTGCCGTTGGCCAGCGCTGTTGCACCATCACTCAATGTGGATGCACCGTTGACCAGCGAAGACGTACCGTCTGCCAGAGAAGATGCCCCGTTCGAGAGCGAAGATGCACCACTGCTTAATGTGGAAGCACCACTCGAGAGAGACTGTGCACCACTCACGATGCTGGAGAAAGCTTCCGTGAGCTGAGCCAGACCACTGGCGAGGGAGTCCACACCACCCGTGTAGGATGTCAAACCTTTCTGGAGCGTTGTGGCACCAGTTGCCAGTTTCGTCGTACCCGTGACGAGGTCATTATCACCGGATTCGAGCTGATCGAAGCCATCCTGGATGTCTTTGATTCCCTGAGCGAGATTGGCCGAGTTACTGGAAACAGTGGACCCGATTGTGCTGGACATCGATTCGATTGTTTCGAATGCGCCGGCGACTTTGGCGACCGTGGCCGTATCCGTGGTTCCAAGACCCTGGGCGATCACCGTCGTGTCTTTGGAAGACTTATAGGCGTTGTAGAGAGTTGTCAGGCTGTCTTCACCAACACCATACTGGCTGGCCATCTTTTTGAGGGCCGTGCTTTCAATGTTGGATGTCGAGAGAGACGAGAGGCTCGTTGTGAGCTGGGATGCGAGCTGGTCGAAACCGGCGCTCAGTTTTGTCGTCCCGCTCTGGAGATCCGTTGCGCCTTTTTTCAGTTCGCTGGCACCGTCGGCCACCTGTTTGGCTCCGGAGTTCAGGCTGGAAGAATTCTCTGTGAGTTTCTGTGCACCATCATTGGCTTCCGAAAGCTTGCTGGAGAATGTGGATGTGCCGGACGAGAGCTGGCTGGCACCATCGGCCAAAGAGCTTGCGCCGCTTTCGAGCTGGCTGGCACCGTCTTTGACGGACTGTGCGCCGCTGTTCACTTGATCGGCACCGTCAGCGAGTGTGGATGCACCGTCAGCGACCTGAGATGCGCCGTCATCGACGTCTTCCGCACCATCGGCGAGTGTGTCTGCACCCGTGGCGAGGGAGTCCGCGCCGGAGGCAAGAGCCCCGGCCCCGCTGGAGACCTGATCGGCACCATCGTCAACCTTGTTGGCGCCGGTGCTGAGCTCATCGGCCCCACTGGAGAGTTCGGACGTGCCGTCCACAAGTTCTTCCGTGGCTTCTTCGAGCTTTTCAACGGACGCATACGTGTCGTCGACAGAATCAAAGACGTTGTTGATTTTGTCCGCGTCAAGCAGGGATGCCGTGGCGACGGAGTAGATGGACTTCATATCGAAATCCGTGGTGTCATAAGTGATTGTGATTGTGTTGTAAGTGTCGAGGTCTTCGATCTCATCAGCGTCAGAGCCGAGGGATTCGTAGAGGCCCGGAGCGGCGATGCCGACGACCGTGTCGTTGACACCGTTATTAACGATCTTACCATGGTTGATCTTGACGTTCTTGACGCTTGTGGCGCTGAGCGTCGTGGCGACCATGACGATGAACGGTGTGTATACCGTTTCGCCGTTGTATTCATGGCTGTCTTTGTTTTTATAGGTCAGCGTGATTTCGACGCTGCCGGATTCGCCCTGGACTTTGGATGGGGTGACTTCTTCACCGTCGAGTTTGACCGTGGACGTAACTTCGATCGGGAGTTCTTTGTCGGTGTTGCCTTCGTAGAAGATGTCCTGACCTTTGCTGGTCCAGACGACGTTTTCCCCGTCCTGGGTGTATGTTTCATCGCCGGAGATGTTTTCGATGTCCGTTAAGTCGGAATAGTCGTTGATGGTTTCTTCCTTGTCACTCGAGAGGTGTTCGGAGACGACCTGGTAAGTGACGTTGCCATCGGAATCTGTTTTTGTATAGACTGTTTCACTCTTGTCATAGGCCATGACCGGTGTGGATGCCAGCATCGTGGCAGCCAGTGAGAGCGGCAGTGCTTTCTTGAGTGTTTTCATCTTAATGAGCCTCCTTGGTTCTGAGCTTTTTCATTTTGTTTTTCAGATTGAGATCCTTAAAGCCGAGTGTCGAGTGAATGATAACTTTATCAAACGCATACAACAGGCTCGGGACAACGAGGATGACCGTGACCATGGATATCAAAGCCCCGCGGCCGATCATCAGACAGATCTGGGAGATCATGTCAATATCGGAGTAAAGACCGACACCGATCGTGGCGGCGAAGAAGCACATCGCCGAAACGAAAATCGAGTTGACTGAAGTGTCGACGGCCTCGCCGACGGCGTCTTTCGCACTCCAGCCGGCCTGGCGTTTCTCCAGATACTTCGTACTCATCAGGATCGCATAGTCGATGGTGGCACCGAGCTGAATCGTCCCGATGACGATGGAGCAGACAAATGGGATTTGTGAGCCCATGTAGTAAGGAATCCCCATATTGATGAAGATTGCGAATTCGATGGCGATGACGAGCAGGATTGGCAGTGAGATACTGCGCAGCACGATCACCATCAGCAGGAAGACGATGGCGATGGATGCGATATTGACGTTCTTGAAGTCAGTGTCCGCGATGTTGACCATGTCCTTCATCAGCGGGCCTTCCCCGGCGACAATCGCATTTTCATCGGTCTTGCGGGCGATCCGCTTGACCTGGGAAATCTGACTGTTCAGTTCGTCTGTGGCCACGTCATACGACGAGGAGATGAGCACGAGCTGGTAGTCACCGCAGTTCATCATCGATTCAATGTCGTCCGACAGCATATCTTCCGAGATTCCCATTTCCGTGAGCTTACTGCCGGAAAGGACGGCGTCCACGCCTTTGACTTCGGAGAGCTGGTCGGTCATATCCGTGAGCTCACGCGACGAGAGGTTCCCGTCGACGATGAGGGCATACGCCTGAACGATGCCGAACTTGTCTTTCAGTTCTGTATTGGCTTCCACGCCCGGCAGATAGCTTGGCAACCCTGCCGTTAAGTTGTAGTAGTTTTCCGTATGCGCCTGTCCCCAGTACGCCGGGACCATCCCGATGGCGAACACCGCCAGGATGATTTTCCAGTGCTTCATGATGAAGCCCTTCGCAAAGGTGAACTGCGGGAGAAGCGGTTTATGCGCAAGCTTCGAAATTGGCTTGTCGAAGATCAGGATCAAAGCCGGGAAGAGCGTCAGGACGCACAGCACCCCGAAACAAACCCCTTTGGCCATGACCAGCCCGATATCCGTACCGAGTGTCAGCGTCATCGTGCACAGCGCGAGGAAGCCGGCAATCGTGGTGAGCGAGGAGCCCACGACGGAGATCATTGTTTCTTCGATGGCCTCGGCCATCGCTTCTTCCTTGGACTCATACTCACCGCTCTCTCTGGCGGCCTGGAACTTATGATACAGGAAGATTGAGAAGTCAGTTGTGACACCGAGCTGCAGTACCGCCGCAATGGCTTTGGTGATGTAGGAAATCTGCCCCAGGAAAATATTCGTGCCCATATTGAAGAGAATGGCCACGCCGATATTGAGCAGAAGCAGCACCGGGGCAAGGAAGTTGTCCAGGACGAGCTGCAGGACGATCAGACAGAGCGCCACCGCAATGGCGACATAAATAAGCACTTCGGACTCGGCGATTTGCGCCGTATCCAATGTCGTGGCTGACATGCCGGATACCTTGATGTCATATTTCAGGTTCCGCATCTTTTCCACCGCTTCGAGGGTGATATCGTCGGATGTGCTGTTGGAGAATGTCACAATCATCAGATTGGACTCATCCACCTTCACCTTCGACTCAATGTCATCCGGTAAAATTTCAATCGGGAGCGCGTATCCCAGAATGTCATACACAGAGCCAACTTTCGCCACCCCATCGATATCGCGGATCTCATCTTCGAGCGCGAGAATCTGTCGGGTGTTCATGTCCTCGGTGATGACCACGGAGAAACCGCCCATGTTAAAGTCGTCGGTCAGGATATCTTCACCTTTCATCGTATCGATATCTGATGGCAGGTAGGTGATCAGATCGTAGTTGACCTTCGTGCCCATGTACCCGATGACTGACGGGACAAGAAGCACGAGGCAGGCGATGAAAATCACCCATTTCGCCTTGACGACACCTCGGCAAAACGTTTTCATAGTGTAACCTCCACAAACAAATTGACCAAAGGTCATTTTTTACACACGCTCATACTAGCACCAAAATGACTGTTGGTCAATTCTTTTTACAAAAAAATTGACTATCGGTCATTTCAATGTATAATAAGGGATGTCAAGGGAGGTGTGCGCATGGAAGTGCTCCATGATATCAAGACAAAAATCGAACTCAACAAAGAAGAAAAACGCACCAGACTGCTCGACAGTGCCTTTGATCTTTTCAGCACCAAAGGATTCGGGAAAACATCCATCCAGGACATTGTCAACGGGGCCGATGTGGCCAAGGGAACGTTCTACCTGTACTTCAAAAACAAGGAAGACATCCGCAACCACCTCGTGGCCGCGAAAGTGTCCACCCTGTTCGAAGCCGCCATCAATGACCTTCAGAAAGAAGAAAAAATGGAGTTCGACCACGAACTGCTTTATGTGATCAACCACGTCATCGACCACATCAAAGGCAACGCCCCGCTGCTCCACTTCATCAACCGGGATCTGGCCTTGGCCTTCTACTCCCATGAGGTGAGCCACATCTTCGGGGACAACGCCTACGGTTTGTATACGATGTTTATGGACGGGGTGAAGAAAAACAATATTCCCCTGGAAAACCCGGATATCACATTCTTTATGATCGTGGAACTCGTCGGGACCACGTGCTACAGGACGATGTTTGAAAAAGTGCCGTGCGATATCGACGCCTACCGCCCGATGCTTGAAAAAGGCATTCTCGCCATTCTGCACAACACGTAAGCGCAAAAAAGCACCGAACCAACGTTCGGTGCTTTTCATTTGCGATGGCGTGTCTGACGAGATTCGAACTCGCAACCTTCAGTTCCGGAGACTGACGCGCTATCCATTGCGCCACAGACACATACCACCATTATACAAATTCACAAAGAAAAGTCAAACACGCTTCACGTCAATCACATAGCGTGCATCCACGGGATCACTGAGCCACGTCGTATCGTTGCTCGGATAAAACTGAACACCGCCTTCATAAGCCGCCTTCGCATCCACACAAAGCACGACAACGTCTTTCCCGTGCCGGCGTCCGACCCGGAGCGCCGTCTCCTCGTCCACCGACAGATGCACGTACTGCCGCCCCATCGGTAAAAGCCCTTCAGTACGAATATGTGTTTCCCACGTCTTCATGGATGTGCCGTGATACAGCACATCCGGCGGGCAGGACGGCTCGCGCTTCACCTTTTTGGCATACGAATGCCCGTAGGACGCACGGATCTTCCCGTCCTTGACTTCCAGGCGTTTCTTGTCCGAGCCATTCATAATGCGCTCCAGATCAGCCGGCGTGAGCTCCCGGCCCACATGCCGGCTCAGGGACGTGAGAAATCCTTCGAGGTCACACCACCCCTCATCATCCGGGTCCAGCTTGAACTCCTCCGGGTGATGGCGCAGAGCATAGCTCATCAGCTTGGAAAGTTTGAGATCTTGTTTTGACAGGCCCATCGTGTACCCCTCCTCAATTTGTAGAATATATTTGTTTGCTGTTTATAATTATAGTTATAGTTGCAAATGCTTTTCTTCCTTCTGATATCTGTATTCTGGTGTTGAGAGCTTGCTGCTCTTTTCACTGACTCATGCACACTTTCAATAACCTCTTTAAATGTTATGCTTTTCCGCATACGAATATTTATTTTGATAAGCACGCCAAAGTCCAATCATATAGTTATTATCTTCTATTACGGAAACAACAGAATCTATGGTATCAAAATCAATTGCACTGCCTCTCTTCCTGCTCGTGGCATAAAACGCTTCTGAAAGAATCTTATTATCAATGTCACCACCGTACAACTTAAACAACACATGCAAATCATAGAAATCTCTCATGCGCGTGTTAATTTCACCTCTTGCAACAATCGTCTGAAGTTTCTCAGCAATGACCGTTTCAAGATTATAGGAATACAATTGTATTGTCCGGTCTTCGAGAAGCAATTTATAAGAATATTTCACTTCATGCGGAGTTATCGTATCACCGGTCGATATATCAATTTTCAAAGGCGTAATAATTTGCTTCAAAATCGCATTCACCGTGATTCTAACCCCTGAATATTCCGTTTCGTCCATAATTTCAGAAATGTCTTTTATCACAAACGAAATACCATCCCCTGAATCAACATCAGCAATTTCTTCGACAATCTTCTTGCACTGACTTTTAGACAAAGTCACTCCTTTCAAGCTTGTATCAATATCCATAGTAGTTCTCTTATCAATCCCCACCATTGATGCTGCAAGAATACCTCCTTTTAAAATGAAATAATTCCTGTAACGAGAGGCCGACACCCTTTCAAGAAATCTCTCCATCATGTAAAGCGCATAAGTACACGGCATCAGCATTATTTTCCCTGGCAACATTCCGGATTCTTCCTTTTATTTGTTCAGGGCTAAGCATCACTATAAAAGAACTTCCATATATCCTCTGATAATGTTTGCAACATGAAACTTGTGAGCATACTGCATCAATCTATTTAAATCTTTATCCTGCCGGTGCACATATGTTTTGAGCGCCGTCTGGAAATCCTGTATTTCAATATGGGAACGGCTGCGCACCAAATCACATATCGTCCTTTCCATATCATACATTGGGATTATATGTCCGAACATATCACGGACTTCCGTCTTACCCAGATTAAGAAGTTCTTTTTTTACGGTATAGACTTTAACCCCAGTTCCGGTAAGTCTTTTGGTATTATATCCCGAATAAAGAGTCCCCGTCGGTTGCATGGGCTCTCTGTCAGTGAGGCCATAATGATAAAGAGCCTCGTCATGCGAAAACACAGCCTGCGGCACACGCAAATGGATCACGCAGTTTATGTCAATAAGCGCATCCGGCGCCGCATAAATTCCGTGACCGATTTTTTCATAATCATGATGGTTGATGTATTCATAATAATCAGATTTAGATACTCCTTGTCCAAAACACTTTTTGTGAGTAAATAATCATCCTTTTTAATCAATTCGTTTATAACACTTTCAACAGACATATCCATGCGCCTCCCCGTAAACTTTCGTACTAATATCATATCTGATATAAGCACATTAGTTAAAGAACAGGTATCAATTCTTCAAAAAAGTCCACAAAAAACAGACACCCCCAGGGGTGTCTGTAATGTATGCATGGCGTCCCTGATGCGATTCGAACGCACGACCTTTCGCTTAGGAGGCGAATGCTCTATCCGACTGAGCTACAGAGACATCAGACACTCTGATTGTAAAAGCTCAGCGTGCCTTTGTCAAATAAGAACAGTGACCGCAGCCGCTGTCTGTTAGTTAAAGGAAAAGATTTTCCGGGCGATATCATATGTGTGGCGGATAAAGAAGTTCATCTTGCGTCCGCGCGGTTTGGCGAGAAATCCCATGGCCGTGTGATACACGAGCTTGTAGATTTCCGGCTTTGTTTCACGCATGTAGTTCCACAGTTCACGGCGCTTGTCGAGGTTTTCCGGGGTGCCGCTCTTGACACACAGGGACGTGGTGACGACCGTGATCATCGTGAGGTAGTGGACGAGGTAGTTTCTGAGCTTGCGGGATTTGAGCGATGGGATGTCGACCGCATCGATCATCCGTTTATTGACGGCAATCTGCTGGTCAATCCGGCCGATCATGACCTTCTCATTCACACTCTGATCCTCACGCCCGATATAATAATGATAAAGATCCACATCCAGATAGTACATCGTATCGACATACGGGAGTGGTTCGTAGACGAAGAGGTTATCGACGTAGAACGTATGTTTCGGAAGCTGGAGGCCGCTGTTTCTCAGAACCTCTGTGCGGTAGATGACCGAGTGCATCAGGATGTTCTGGGACGGCAGGAAGTGTCCGAGATCACGCCAGTGGAAGATCTTGTGTCCAGGCATGACACTCCGGTAACGGATCGCATGCTGGTGGTGTTCGCTCGGCTTGTCATACACATAGTTGACAATCATCATATCGACACTGCCTTCTTCGAAGCTCTTAAGGGTCTCCACGACCTTGTTTAACGCCTCAGCGTCAAACCAGTCGTCGGAGTCCAGCACTTTATAGTAGGTGCCGGTGGCATTTTTCAGCCCCGTGTTCACGGCCTCGCCGTGACCGCCGTTCTCCTGATGGATGCAGCGGATGGTGTCCGGGTACTCTTCAGCCAGAGCGTCCCCGATGGCCGCGGTGTCGTCTTTCGACCCGTCATCGATAATAAGAATTTCCAAATCTTCTTTACTGCCAAGCAGGCTTTCGACCGCATGGCGCATATAGTCCTGTGAGTTGTAACATGGGATGGCGACTGTTAATAATTTCATGGTTCACCACATCTCCTTCCAAAGGCGCAGGGGCGCCTGTCCTGACCCCATGTTAACACAGGGACAGGGGATAATCAAATCAGGATTTTCCTTCACTTTCAGGCATGTTTCGGCTATAATAACAAATTGTAATGTGCAAGGAGAATCAATTATGGAATCTGTAACCGTTCAAAATAAAAAGGAACTCACATCGTTCCTGACACTCCGGCAGTATGTCGGATACGTCCTGTGCGCCGCGCTTGTGGTTTGCGCCTTCCTGCCGTTTGTGCCGGTGGGGCTCAAAGTGCTCGCTGTGATTTGTGCGCTCATCGTGTCCGGCACAATCGCCGTGATCAAATACGCCTCATCCTTCGTGATGACGCTTGACAAAGACACATTCAGTGTCGGGCATGGGACCAAGACTGAAACATTCAACTACAGCGATGTGACAGCGTTTGAAAACACAGGCACGCATTTCATCATCCGCGCCGGCAAGACGATCAAGCTGGCTCTGATGAATCTTGATATGGATGACCTGAACAAGCTCGTGGACAAATTCGCTTCCCGGGGCATTGAGCTCACGGAGACGGAAAGCACGTCCCTGATGGCCCGCCTGAATGCACCGGCCATTGCGATGCCGGTTCTGGGTGTCATGAGCTTGCTGAGCTTCTTCTACCTGTTCACGTCGTACCGTTACTTCTATTCGAACATGCCGTTTATGGTGCTGATGGCCATCGTCATACCGCTGGTCGTCGCGATTCACTACATGTACCTGCTCTTACACGGGGAGATGGAACAGATTGAAAACGAAACCAAGTTTTATCTGTGCACCCTGCTTCTGCCGCTCGTCAGCGGGTTCATGGTCCTGTTCATCCGGGCGTCCATGAGCAATCCGAAGCCGCTGTGCATCGGGGCCTTCGTGCTCTTTTTCGTCATCTACGTCATCTACAAGCTCATCTTCACGCTTGTGGGCGGGGCGAGAGATACGATGTTCACCATCTTCATCCTGCTTTACTGCGGGTTTATCCTGCTCTTCCTGAACAACGTCGTTCTGCCGTCCGTGTCCGTGGAAGAAAAGACCGCCACGATCGAGGAAATGGGTGAGCTCAGCTCCCACTTCGGCATCGGCAAGCGCCTGACCGCCCTCATCGACGGGGACTCCGAGACCACCAACTACAACATCTCCGATGATGTTTATGACAAGTACTACGATTCCTACAACAACTACAACAAGGAACTTGCGGCGGCCGTCTCGGAAGATGCGTCCGAGGACGAACAGAACGCCATCAAAGAAAAATACATCGATGATCTGACCATCAAAGTCCAGATCCGTCAGGGCGCCTTCGGCGTTGTGACGAGTGTCATCGAATAACACACAAGCGTCCTCCGGGGCGCTTTTCTTATGCACACGAAAAGCTGCCCGCAGGCAGCTTATTTGTGATGCTTGGCGGCTTTGATCATGTGCAGGAATTCATCCTCATGGATGATGTGCAGATCCTGGCCATCTTTTTTGAGTTCCAGGGCTTTCTTGACCTTCCGGTTGTCGTGGTTGTAGCGGACGTTGCGGTAGTCGATTTTCCCGATGACGAGATAGTCCGTGTGGGAATTGACGTTCCGGCTCATGAAGGCATGGGCATCACGGATCTTGGCGTCAATGGCTTCTTTGTCCGTGTTCATCGTGCCCGCAAACGCAAAGGCCCTTTGGTAGAGCGGCGCCTGCCAGTGCCCGGTTTCCACACTCACCATATCCGGGGCGATGATGTTATGATAGTGGTTGTCCTTCATGATTCCATAGGCCAGATGTTTGTCCTGATGGATGGCGTCCAGAGAGTCATACCCGTAGCGTTCCATCATCTTGACAAGCACACCGGCGCAGGCCTTGGCATCGGCCAGAGCGTTGTGGGCGTTGTCGAGCGTCACGCCGTAAAACGCACACAAGTCCCCCATCCCGTAATGCCCGAGGTCAGGTTCGAACAGGTGGGCCAGCACGTTCGTACAGCTCATCCTCAATTCCGGATACGGCAGTTTGGCCTGGGTCAATGCGGCCCTTAAGTGAGCCATATCATTCTGGACATCGTGGGATACCACGATGGCGTTGTCGAAATAATGATGGATCTCAGACCAGATCGTTTTGAACGAGTGCTCACGGGTGAGCTTGTTCGGGCGGATGTGATGCACCTCGTACCGGTAACGGTCAAAGGCCAGGTTGCGCGGCCGGATCAGGGAATAATACGTCTCCTTCACCTTCCGGCCTTCCAACACCACAATCCCGATGGCACACATCGACGCCGGGTCGTTGTTCAGCACCTCAATGTCAAACACAGTGATTGTTTCACTCACACACCCACCGCCTTTTTCGCCAAAGCGTCGGCTTCATCGTTGAAGCGGTCCCCGCTGTGGGCTTCGACCTTTTCAAACCAGATGCCGATTTTCTTCATGGCTTTCTGCATATAGTCGGCGTAGGCTTTGGTGCCGGCTTTATTCGCCTTCCACTCCCCCGTGGCCCACTGACAGATGCCCATGTAGTCATAGTACAGGACAATCCCATCATAGCCATGGGTGATGGCATAGTCCACGGCCGCCATGGCGCCGTTGATTTCCCCGGCCACATTGCGCATGGAGGCCAGCTCTTCATCGTCATCGCTGCCGCTCAGACGCTGGATGACCTGCCCGCCATCAATGAGCACAGCCCCGTAACCATACACCTTGGTCTTGATGTTAAAAGAGCCGTCCACATACGCGATCAGGCCATGATCCATTCGGACAGGCTTGGGACCTTTGATCCAGGCCCGGGCTTCTTTTTCCGTTTTGAATGACTTGTAGGCGGCGCCGGAAAAACCTTCAACCTCGGCTTTGCAGGCGTCCCAGGATGTGTAAATTCCCGGATGCCGGCCCTTTTTCACCGCATAGTATTTCACCTGAATCAACTCCTCGTCCCTTATGATAGTTATAATGGCCTCTTTTGTCTAGTGAAATTCCATGGTCATTGGTGTACAATAAGGCCATAAACAACCAAGGAGAAACTTTTATGAAACCAGAAACAAGATTCCTGAAATATATCAGTATTGACACCCAGTCCGACGAGACGTCCATGACATCCCCGTCCACCCCGGGTCAAAGAGAACTCGGTGAATTCCTCGCCGAAGAAATGCGTGTGCTCAAAATGGAAGACGTGATGATTGATGAATTCGGCGTCGTGTACGGCACCATCCCGGGCAACACCTCCGCCGGTGATGTGATGGGTTTCATTTCCCATATGGACACGGCGGAAGAGGCTTCCGGCAAAGACATCCATCCGCAGATCATCCGCAACTATGACGGCGGCACAATCACCATCAACGCCGACAAAGGCATGACGATGTCCCCGGAAGACACACCGGAACTGTTGAGCCTCATCCACCACGACCTCGTCACGACCGACGGGACGACGCTTCTGGGCGCAGACGATAAGGCCGGTATCACCATCATCATGTCGATGGCCGAATACCTGTACACCCATCCGGACTTCAAGCACAACGACATCCGTGTGGCCTTCACCCCGGACGAAGAGATCGGCCGCGGCACGGACCACTTCAACATCGAACGCTTTGACGCCGAATATGCCTACACCGTGGACGGCGGGGATATCAACCTGTATGCTTACGAAACATTCAATGCGTACAAGGCCGAAGTGACCTTCACCGGCCGCAGCGTGCATCCGGGGGATGCGAAAGGCAAAATGGTCAATGCCCTCACCCTGGCCCGTGACTTCGACACCCTGCTCGGGGATGTCAACCGTCCGGAACACACCGAAGGTTACGAAGGCTTCTACCATCTTCTCTCCGCAAACGGGGATGTGTCGGAGGCCAAGCTCGACTACATCATCCGTGAACACGATGAACAGAAGCTCTACGCCCTGATGGACCGCATGAGTGCAGCGGCCGACTACATCAATAAAGCCCACGGCCATCACGCCGACATCAGCTTCACCAAGCAGTACCTGAACATGCGTCCGGTCATCGAACACACACCGGAAATCGTCGAACAAGTCCGTCAGGCGATGCTCGACCTCGGCATGGAGCCGCAGGCTGAAGCCGTCCGCGGCGGCACCGACGGGGCGATGCTCAGCTATAAAGGCCTGCCGTGCCCGAACCTCGGCACAGGCGGTTATAACTTCCACGGCCCGTATGAATTCCTCTCCCTCACGCAGATGAAGAAAGGCGTGGACTTACTTCTCAGAATCATCAAGAATAACGTTGAAAAAGAAGGTGCCTAATTATGAAAAAATGTCTCTTTGTGATCAACCCGGTCGCCGGCACGAAGATGTTACAGTCACATTTGGACCGCTTTATCGGGAAGCTGATTTTAAACACCGACGTGAACAGTGTCGACACCTTTTTCACTCAGGGCGACCTTGACGCCCAGAATAAATGTGCCTCCCTCAGGGACGGCGACTATGATTTTATTGTCTCCGTGGGCGGGGACGGCACGGTAAACGAAGTGCTCACCGGTGTTGTTCAGGCCGGTCTGTCCACCCCGGTGGCCCTCATCCCGGGCGGGACGGTCAACGACTTTGCGAACTACTTGAAACTGCCGGCCAAGTCCAAAGCCTTTGCGGAGATGATCAACGACTTCCGCGTCGAACCCGTCGACGTCGGAGAAATCAACGGGTCGTGCTTTGCGAATGTCATCAGCGGGGGCATGTTTTCCGACATCGCCTTCCAGGTGACGAAGGAAGAAAAGAACACCTTCGGACCGCTCGCCTACTATGCGACCGGTGCCCGCCTCCTCCCGCAACAGCTCGCCATTTCCCTCGACCTCGATATCGAGGCCGATGACACCCATATCCAAAGGGAAGCCTCCCTCTTTATGATTGCGAACTCCCAGTCGGTCGGCGGCTTCATGGGCATCACCCCGAAAGCCTCCGTGCAGGACGGGAAACTGGACCTCTTTATTATCCGTAAAAGCAACGTGGCCGAGTTACTCATTCTCCTTGCTGACTTTGCGCGCGGGGCCCACATCGACAACCCGAAAATCGAATACATGCAGGCCAGCCACATCAAAATCAGCTGCGCCCAGGATATCATCTACGATATCGACGGGGAAATCGGGAAAAACTTCCCGATTGACGTACACTGCCTGCACAATGCGGTGAACCTGATCTTACCGAAGGATGAAAAAAATGCGTGACTGATATGATCCCACTAAAGCAGACAGTGCAAATATACTAATCCACACTGTCTCACGGAGGTGGGATTTTATCATGAGTAGAAAGCCAAAATATTCGCTCGAGCAGAAAGTTCAGGCATGTGAAGATTACTTGTCCGGGAAACATACTCCCACGGAACTAGCCCGCAAATTAAATATACAAAAACGAGGGGCTGCTTTAGTCCGGAGATGGGTTGGAAAGTATCAGGTCTATGGTTCTGTCGCATTTCTTCCGAAAAAGCATAATAACAGCTATACAAAAGAGTTTAAGGAATCGGTCGTCCGGGAATATTTAGATGGCCAGGCTTCTATAGAAGAATTATCAATCAAACATAATATTCCCGGTTCAAATACACTTTATCAGTGGATTTCCATGTATATATACTAAAGGTGAAGAAATCAAAGATTATGATCCACATCCGGAGGTATATATGGCAAGTACACGAAAAACCACATTGGAAGAACGTCTTGAAATCGTCTTGTATTGTCTGGAACACGGGAAGAACTATTCCCAAACCGCATCAAAGTTTCAGTGCAGCTACCAGCAGGTCTGGAACTGGGTTAAGAAGTACATGGAAAACGGTGAAGACGGACGAAGTCGCAGATAATATTCTGAAAAGAGATTTTTATGCGTCCAGGCCGGATGAAAAGTGGCTTTCAGACGTCACCGGGTTCACGTGCCCGCATACCGGAAAGAAACTCTATCTGTGTGCCATCCTCGATTTATACGATCGTTGTATCATCTCGTATACGATCAGCCCCCGGAACGATAACCTCTTGGTGTTCAGTACATTTAAAGAAGCGATTATAAAACACCCGGATGCGCATCCAGTCTTCCACTCAGACCGAGGTTCCCAGTATACGAGTCCGGCATTCAAGCATATGCTTGAAGAACAAGGAATGACACAGTCCATGTCCAGAGTCAGCCGGTGCATCGACAACGGTCCGATGGAAGGCTTATGGGGTATTCTCAAAACTGAAATCAACGCCGAACATAGCATCAGGGATGAAGCATCCCTAAGAACTGCCATTATCGAAGAAATGAATTACTACATGAACGAGCGATTACAGGAACGCTATGACAACCAAACGCCAATGCAGGTCAGGCAAGCAGCTATCGAAGCCATCGCACGCGGCGAAGAACCGAAAAGTTATCCGATTCCGGAGAATAAACGCATCAAGAAATACCGGGCGACAATCCGGCTGAAGCAACAAGCCGTCGCATCACTCTAAGCACATGAGCATGAATCTATGCCCTGATGTTTTCATCATGCCTGAATATCGGGAAAAGAAAATATCGGAGAACCAGCAGCACTGATTCTCCGATATTCTGCTTTTTCAGACGGCCAGGATCAACCCAAATATTTTTTACATATTTTCACTGTCTACTTGACAGGGGGCTGTTCAGACACTTGTCACGCATTTCTTTTTTATCTGGCTTTGTCCAAAGCGTCCATCGCGAGGGCGAGGGAGCCGCACAGGCCGGCATTGTCACCGAGCTTCGGCCAAACGATATAGTTGTCGATGTCCTTGAGGATTGTGTCATGCTGGACATACCCGTTGAGGTTTTCCTGCACATACTTGCCAATCATCGGGAACAGGTGACTCTGATGCATGACCCCGCCGCCGAGGATGATTTTCTTCGGGGAGAGAATCAGAATCAGATTGGCCAGCGCCTGGCCGAGATAATACGCTTCGAGATCCCACGCCGGATGGTCCGGGGCGAGTTCTTTCGCCGGGATGCCCCAGCGGTCTTCGATGGCCGGGCCGGCCGTCATGCCTTCAAGGCACGTGCCGTGGAACGGGCATTTGCCCTTGTACGGGTCGTCTTCTCTCTGGACGAGCTTGATATGGCCCATTTCCGGATGGACGAGACCGTGCACGAGATGGCCTTCGCAGTACGCGCCGCCACCGACACCGGTGCCGATGGTGAGATAAATGACGGAATCAAGACCCTTGCCGTGGCCGAAGAACACTTCGCCCAGGCAGGCGCCGTTGACGTCTGTGTCAAAGCCAATCGGGGTGTCCGGGAACGCTTCTCTCAGCGGGCCAACCGCATCGAAATCCGACCAGTAAGGTTTCGGGGTTTTCGTGATGTAGCCGTAAGTCGGGCTGTTGGGATCCGGGTCAATCGGGCCAAAGCAGCCGAAGCCGATGGCCTCGACGTTTTTGTCTTTAAAGTATTCTACAACCCGGGCCATGGTTTCTTCCGGCTTCGTGGTTGGGAACGAGGCTCTGTCGAGCACTTCACCTTTTTCATTACCGATACCGACGACGAATTTTGTGCCGCCGCCTTCAATTGCACCTAAAATCATAATTGTTCTTCCTCCTGTTTCACATATTTCATTCTAGCGAATCAAGGAGGATTTGTAAACGTTTACACGTTTTTTATTCCGGAATGTTCACGGCCGGTTTGTATTTGTCCGTCTCCAGGATGCGGTTGGCGTTGGCCACCCTCTCATCCGTCGGCGGCTCGATGCCTTCGAGCGGGTACTTGAGGCCGAGCTCTTCCCACTTGTACACGCCATACGTGTGGTACGGGAGCACTTCAACCTTTTCCACGTTGGACAGCGTGTTGATAAAGTCGCGCATCGCTTCGAGGTCTTCGTCGTAGTCACTGCGCTGTGGCACGAGGACGTGGCGGATCCAGACAGGCTTGTGGATTTCATCCAGATACTTTAACATATCGAGCACCTGACTGTTGCCGGTACCCGTGATTGTCTTGTGGCGCTCCGGATTCATTTCCTTGATGTCGACCATCAGGAGGTCCGTGTCTTCCATGAGCTTTTCGAACTTCTCAAACCACTCGCCTTCTCTTGTGAAGCAGGCCGCGGATGTGTCGATGCACGTATTGACACCTTTTTTCTTCGCCTCTCTGAACAGTTCGAGCATAAAGTCCATCTGCATCAGCGGTTCCCCGCCCGAGACGGTCAGCCCGCCCCCGCGTGTCATCCAGTAGGTTTTGTAGCGCAGAACGTCTTCAATGATGGCCTGCGGCGTTTTTTCTTCATAGTTTTCACTGCCCCATGTGTCAGGGTTATGACAGAACTGGCAGCGGAACGGACACCCGTGCAAAAACAACACGTAACGCACGCCCGGTCCGTCGACCAGCCCGAATGTTTCTTTAGAATGAATTCTTCCTTTCATGATCATCACCTCGCGCTCCATTATACAAAAGACGCCCCCAAAAGAAAAGCAGAGTGCTTGAAGAAAGCACTCCGCTGCGTTTAGAAAATCAAATCCCGCAGTTCTTCTTCCTCACTGCCGAGTTCGTAAATAAACACTTCCTCCAGACTCACCGGAAGCACGTCGAAGAGAATCGGGTCGAGGGCCCTGAACTTCTCTTCAATTTCATCAAGATTCCCGCGCACGATCATCCGCGTCACACTGCCGTGGGTTTCTTCATACAGCACATTAAGATCCTCCGGCATCGCTGTTTTGTCCTTAAAGGCCACCTGCAGGCGGTGCAGTTCACCCTTAAGGTCGTCGCAGTCCGCTTCCATCATCATCTTCCCCTTGTGGAGAATGCCGATGTGATCCACGATATCCTCGAGTTCCTTCAGGTTATGGGAGGACACGAGCACGGAAATATTCCGGTCAGCCACGTCTTCAATAATGTACTTCCACACCCTTTTGCGCATGAGTGGGTCGAGCCCGTCAATCGGTTCGTCGAGAAGCAGGTAATCCGGCATCTGGCTCATGACGAGAATGAATTTCGCCTGTTTTTTCATTCCCTTGGAAAACCGGCGGATTTTCTGTTTGGGGTTGAGCTTGAACGCCTTGCACATTTCTTCAAAGCGTCCCTGGTTCCACGACGGGTACATCCCGCGGTAAAACTTTGCGGCGCTGTTCAGGGAATCGTTGTTGGCGGTGAAGAAATCATCAGGCACATACCCAATGCGCCGTTTGACATCCGGGTTTTCATACACCGGCTCGCCGTCGTAGAGAATCTCCCCGCCTTCAGCCTTGAGCACGCCCATCAGCGTGCGGATGAGTGTCGTCTTGCCCGAGCCGTTCGGACCGATCAGCCCGTAAATCGAGCCGGACTCCACATGCATATTCATCGTATCGAGCGCCGTGAAATCATCATAACGCTTCGTTAATCCTGTCACTGTGATCATCTTATGCCTTCTCCTTTGTCTCACGTTTCAGCGCTTCAACGACCTTTGTCTCAGCGTCCTGTGGGCTCAGGCCCAGAAACAGAAGCTGCTTGTAGTCGAGGACGATGCGCGCGAGAATATCCTGAACTTTGTCTTCATCCACACGGACCTCTTCCCGCGCCGCCACAAACGTGCCGCGTCCGGCCACCGTGTAGGTATATCCTTCTCTTTCAAGTTCACGGAAGGCTTTCTGGATGGTATTCGGATTGACCGTCAGCTCCCGGGAGAGTTCCCGGACCGACGGGAGCTTGTAGTCGGCGGGCCACACCCCGCGGACGATGAGCTCTTTGATACTGTCGATAATCTGGAGGTAAATCGAGCGGTGGGATTTGTAGTCAATAGTGATCATATCCTCAGCCTCCTTCTTTACCCGTCAATATACCCAAGGGTTTCAAGCGCCTGAATGGTGTTCGTGTACGCCTTGGTCAATGAGAAGTTCCGGTAGACCGAAGAATAACTGCTGACATCGCCGCCGAGACGTTTGACGTCGTACATGACTTCGAGACCGGCCACAGCGCCCTCTTCATCGTACTCCCCGTTCATCATCTTTTTGACGGACAGGTTTTCAATATCCTTCTGCAAAGCCGCGGAGATTGTCTTGTAGTCCTGGCTGTCAACCGGGATATCGGTTTCCTCATCATAGGTGTTCAGGGTGACGGATTCGGTCGAATCCGGGAAGCCGGACTGACTGACGTAGTCCTTGTTGGAGAGCACGTTTTGGATCGTGGTTTCCATATCCGTCCCGATCAGGCTCTTGTACACAGTGTAACTGCGGGCCACCTTCATCCCGCTCGTGAGTGTGTAGGTCACATCGATGGTTGATGATGTGTACGCATCATTGGCCCCGAGGTTGATGTCTTTATTCGCCACAATGCTTTCGTGCATCGCGCGGACCGCATCCACCGCATCACCGGATGTCAGGACGATGTCGGAGTTGTCCATCGACGCCGACAAAGACCCAAGGCTGACCGTGACGCTTTTGATGTTTTTGGTTGCCGGGACATACGTTTCAATGCCGAAGAAGTCCATCTTCATGCCCGTGAACAGTAAGGCCGTCACCGCCAGATACAAGAGGGCGTTTTTCAGTGCACGCTTGTTAAAGATGTTGACACGCATCTGGGCAATGCCGTTGGTGAGCCAGAGCAGCGGGATGCCCGCCATCAGGAACCGGCCCCAGAACGCCCCGTCACTCATCAGACCGTCACCCGTGAAAATCGTGCCGAGTGAACAGAAAATCGCAAACACGATGCCGCCCGTCACACTGATCAGCACGACCAGCGTATCTGCGAGCCACTTGTATTCCACGCTCTGCCCGATGCTTTCCGGTTTGGAGCGTTTGAACAGGAAGCCCGCCAGCGCCAGGATGAGCAGTCCGGCCAAAAGATACAGGGCCATCCACAGCGACGCATGCGCACTGGAAATATACATGCCGAACTGATGCATGCCCGGGAAATATTTCAGAAAGTCAAGGTTATTGTCAAGGACCATCCCGTACACACCTTCGCACACGAGCATCATGACCGCAGCGACGGTGATGACCGGCGCCCATAAATAGTACACGGATGTCAGTAACTGAACGGCCGATGTGCCGCTGAGCACCGCGGCCAAAACCCCGACCGCATACGTCAGCAGGCAGCCCGTCAGTCCCGTCAGGACAAACAGGCCGACGTCTGCCAAAAGCGCGCTGTTCCAGCCGGTGAGCCGGAACACCAACAGGATGATCAGTCCTGTCAGCACATAGGCACCGAGAATTTCGAGCACGCCCGTCAGAGCCGTGCTCACAAACACTTGTTCGCGCGACATCGGCAGGCTGAGTGTGTCGTTGTCACGCACGGCATGAAACGCAAAGCCGAAGAGCACTCTGGCCAAAGCCAGCGCAAAGATCATGCCCATCAGATTCACGATGAACGACTGCCCGCCCAGGAAGTACTCTGCCAGGCCGGCGTCAAACCAGCCGGTAAAAAAGCCGCAGAACAGAGTCATAAACCCGCTTAAAATCAGCGGGATGTAAATGGTTGACATGAGTGTTCGTTTGACCCATGTCTTTGTTGGTGAAGTCATATCTTCATCTCTCCCCTCAGTTGATTTTTCACACCCTACCGGTTGTTCAAATCATCCCTTCTGTATGCACCAAGTGTACTACATCGATTAGTACACGTCAAGCACCAAACACAAAAAAAACGCCTCCCACGAAGGGAAAGCGTTTGTGTGCATCTTAGAGATACTTGTGGCAAGTTCTGGCGATGACGTCGAGCTGCTGCTCACGCGTCAGGTCGATGAACTTCACGGCGTAACCGGATACACGGATTGTGAAGTTTGCGTATTCTTCCTTTTCCGGATGTTCCATCGCGTCAATCAGCTTTTCAGTACCGAAGACGTTGACGTTGAGGTGATGAGCGCCCTGTTTGAAGTAGCCGTCCATGACGGATACCAGGTTGTACTTGCGTTCTTCATCCTCGTTACCCAGTGCACTCGGGCTGATGGTCTGCGTGTTCGAAATACCGTCGAGGGCATATTCGTAAGGCAGCTTGGCCACGGAGTTCAGGGATGCGAGCAGACCGCTCTTTTCTGCACCGTACGCTGGGTTGGCGCCCGGAGACAGAGGTTCACCGGCTTTACGGCCGTCAGGCAGGGAGCCTGTTGCCTTACCGTAAACGACGTTGGACGTAATCGTCAGGATGGACGTCGTTGGTTCAGAGTTTCTGTAAGTGTGGTGCTGTGCAATCTTGTTCATGAACGTCTTGAGGAGCCATACCGCGATATCATCGGCACGGTCATCATCGTTACCATAGCGAGGAAAGTCGCCTTCCGTCTCGTAGTCGACAGCGACACCGTTTTCGTCACGGATGACTTTGACCTTCGCATACTTGATGGCGGACAGGGAGTCTACGACGTGAGAGAAGCCGGCGATACCCGTTGCGAACGTACGGCGGACATCAGTGTCGATGAGGGCCATTTCGGCTGCTTCATAGTAATATTTGTCGTGCATGTACTGGATGGCGTTGAGCGTGTTGACATACAGACCGCTGAGCCAGTCCATCATCTGGTCATACTTCTGCATGACTTCATCATAGTCGAGGTATTCGCTCGTGATCGGACGGTATTCAGGGGCCACCTGCATCTTCGTCTTTTCATCGACACCACCGTTGATGGCATACAGAAGGCACTTCGCGAGGTTGGCGCGGGCGCCGAAGAACTGCATTTCCTTACCTGTCTGAGTGGCGGAGACGCAGCAGCAGATGCTGTAGTCATCGCCCCAGACCGGTCTCATGACTTCGTCGTTTTCATACTGGATGGAAGACGTCATGATAGAGATCTTGGAAGCATAAGCTCTGAATCTCGTTGGCAGGGAAACTGTGTAAAGCACTGTCAGGTTTGGTTCCGGAGAAGGACCCATGTTTTCGAGTGTGTGCAGGAAACGGAAGTCGTTCTTCGTGACGAGGGAATGCCCGTTGTTGGCCATGCCGGCAACTTCGAGTGTTGCCCAGACAGGGTCACCGGAGAACAGTTCGTTGTAAGAAGGAATACGGGCGAACTTGACCATACGGCACTTCATAACGAAGTGGTCGATGTATTCCTGTGCTTCGGATTCCGTGATCACACCGTTTTCCAGGTCTCTCTGAATGTAGATATCCAGGAACGTGGACACACGGCCGACGGACATAGCGGCACCGTTCTGCGTCTTGATGGCAGCGAGGTAACCGAAATACAGCCACTGAACCGCTTCCTGAGCGTTTTCAGCCGGACGGGAGATGTCATAACCGTAAACGGCAGCCATTTCCTTCATCTGCTTGAGGGCTTTGATCTGTTCGGACACTTCTTCTCTCAGACGGATTACGTCTTCGTACATTTCACCGCCGCCGATGTTGGCCTTGTCGGCTTCCTTCTGTTCAATCAGGAAATCCAGACCATACAGAGCGACTCTGCGGTAGTCACCGACGATACGGCCACGGCCATACGTGTCAGGCAGACCCGTGATGATCTTGTTGTGGCGGGCGAGTTTCATCTCCGGTGTGTAAACATCGAAGACACCGTCGTTGTGCGTCTTATGATATTTCGTGAAGATTTCATGCAGCTTTTCGCTTGGCTGGTAGCCATACGTCGTACAAGCCTGTTCAGCCATACGGATCCCGCCGTAAGGCATGAAGGCACGCTTGAGCGGCTTGTCTGTCTGAAGACCAACGATCTTTTCGAGATCTTTCATGTCTTCATTGATGTAGCCAGGGCCGTAAGCCGTCAGACCGGAAACAACTTCTGTTTCCATGTCGAGGACGCCACCCTTGGCGCGTTCTTCCTTCTGCAGTTTCTGCAGTTCGCCCCAGAGCTTGTTCGTTGCTTCTGTCGGGCCGGCGAGGAAGGATTCATCCCCGGTATATTCAGTGTAGTTGTTCATGATGAAGTCACGGACATTGACTTCGTCTTTCCACTGCTTACCATAGAAGCCATCCCACGCTTTTGCAAAACGTTCATCTGTTTTCATTTTGTTCCTCCTTGCATTTCCGAAAACCTTTGAAAACCTGTGTTTGTGCTGTGGTTTTGTGTTTTACGGGTGTAATATAGCACGAATGTTCAAACATGTCTATTTTAATGCTCAAAAAAATCAGAGAAATTTTTTCTTTTCTCTGACTCTTGAAAAAGCCTGAATTTTAACCAAGTTCGCGGGCCATAAAATCTGCGATGATCGTGCTGGCTTTGCCGAAAATCATCGTCGCTTTGTCACCGGTGACGACAATCCCCGAAGCCCCGAGCGCTTTGATCGCACCCGCGTCCACTGCGCTCACATCGGCCAGGTGTGTGCGCACCTTCGAACCGACCGCTTCCACGCTCTGCACGTTGTCCTTGCCGCCGAGGGCATCAAACAACTTTGTGAGATCCACCGGACACTCTCCGGCGCCGGCTTTTCCGCCCTTCTTTTTCATCAGGACCACGATGAGCACAAGCGCAATGACCACAACGGCCCCGATCACCATATACATCTGATTTTGATTCACAGAAATCACCTCTTAACGTTTGACCAATTCACAAATCATAGTATACTATAACCGTGCAAAAATCAAACGTAAAGGAGGCGGTGATCCATCAAAACAATTGAAGAGTTGCTGAAGAAATATCCTCTGCTCGATATCCTTGTCGTGATTGGCTGCGTGAGTTGCTTCGCCATCCTCAACGCCGTCCCGCTTGTCACCGATGTCACCAACCCGATCACGCTTGTGTTCAAACAGGCATTCTTCTATATCATCGGGTTCATCCTGTGCTACATCATTTACAAAGTGGGCAGTGAGACGATGTACGAACATATCCGGCTGCTCTACTGGATTGGCATGGCCTCCCTCATTGTGCTGGCCGTGTTCCATATCATGCGGACCCGGCTCGGCATCACGGTGCTGGACAAATTTATCCTGACGACCGGCGGGGCCACGTCGTGGTTCAACCTCAAAGTATTCTCCCTCCAGCCATCGGAGTTTGTCAAAATCTTTACCATTATGTATCTGGCCAGGATGACGAAGGAATACAACGAGCGGGTGCTCATCCGCACGATGGAAAGTGAACTGCGCTACATTCTCAAAGTCGCCATGATTTCCCTGCCTCCGGCCGCCCTGATTGTGCTCCAGAACGACTCCGGGGTCATGCTCATATTGGCGGCGGGCGTGTTCTTCGTCCTGTTGTCCTCGGGGCTCCACCGCAACTGGTTTATCTTTATCATCGGCGGTGTGGCGGCGGTGGTCGGTGTGATGGCGTACTTGTTCGTCTATCACAACGGCATCTTCACCTCGATCATTCAGGGGCATACGCTCAACCGTGTGTACGGCTGGCTCGACCCGGAAGGGACGCAAAGTGACCAGGGCATGCAGCTGTGGTTCTCGATGGTCAGCTACGGCAGTGCCGGGCTCACCGGCTACGGCTTCCAGGCCAAGGTCATGACCATCCCGGAAGCCCAGACCGACTTTATCATGGCCATCATCCTCACGGACTACGGCTATCTCGGCGGACTTGTGGTCATTGCCCTCGTGGCGGCGCTGGACCTGACGCTCTTACGCATCGGGCTGAAGTCGGAAAACGACCGCGATAAGTTCTTCTGCATGGGGATCATAGGAATGCTGATGTTCCAGCAAATCTGGAATATCGGGATGATTCTGGGGTTGCTTCCAATCACCGGGATCACCCTGCCGTTCATATCCTACGGGGGCTCATCGTTGTTCTCGTATATGATGGCGATCGGGACCTTCCTCGATATCGACTACCAGAACAAGCTCAAAGATTCCCGCGACTACATTTAAAAAACGAGGCTCCGGCCTCGTTTTCATTTACAGTGTGGGAATCGGTTTTTCAAAGTGATACTCCTTCCCGTCCATCGGGTGGGTGAAGGTGATGGCGTAGGAATCGAGGTAAAAATTCCCGTCACTTTCCGGATAATACAGGGCGTCCCCGATGAGCGGATGACCGATGGAGGCCATATGCACACGGATCTGATGGGTCCTTCCCGTATCCAGCACGCAGCGCACAAGGCTGATGCCGTTTTGATTGGCGAACGTTTCGTAGTGCGTCAAAGCCTTTTTGCCATCCGGTGATATCATGCGTCTGGTCGCATGGTCAGGCGCATGGGCGATTGGTGCATTCACCTGCCCCTTCCCCGGATTGCCTTTCACGAAGCACACGTACTCGCGGTGGATTTGTTTGATATCGCGGGCAAACCGGTCATGGATATAGCGGGCCTTGGCGACCATCATCAGCCCCGAGGTTTCTTTGTCGAGGCGGTTGACGATGTGAATCGCAGCCTCAACCCCATGGGTGTCGAAGTAATACTGGATCCCGTTGGCGAGGGACTCTTTGTAGTAGCGGCGGTTGGGAATGACCGCCAGCCCGGCCGGCTTGTTCAGGACCATCAGGTAGTCGTCTTCATACACGATGTCGAGGTCCATCTCAATGGGCACGACACTGCTTTTCTCCTTGGGGAAGAGTACGGTGATGTGCTCCCCGGGGGAGACGATATAGGCGACGGTTTTGTGCACCCCGTTCACAAGTAAATCCCCGCGCATTTTCGTGGCCGTCACCGACTTGCGGGAGAGGCCATGGCGAAATAAATACTTGTCCAGACGGATGTCGTGGTAACGCTCTTCGACGTCAAATTCCAGAATCATAAGAATGCTCTCTGCAGGCGCTCAAGGAACGAGACATGGCGGTAAGACGCAAAGCGGGCCGTTCTGTCCTGGGCAATCTGCACCGTGATTTTCTCGGAGTCGCGCATTTCAAAACTGCGGGAGTCCATGCACATGACCGTGTGCTCAAAGTTGTTCGTCTTGAGTGTGATGACGGATTTGTCCTTCACGACAAGCGGCGAGGCCAAAGAGCGGAAGGCGTTGTGGTTGATCGGTGTGATCTCGGCAATCTGCATCAGCTTCGCCCCAGGGGCCATAACCGCCCCGCCGACGGACTTATTGTAGCCGGTGGATCCGGATGAGGTCGAAATGCACAGGCCGTTGCCGTGGAAGGCTTCGAAGTACTCCCCGTCGATTTCAACATCGATGACCTGGGAGTGGCGGTTGTTTTCCACCCGCACTTCGTTGAGTGCGTACCAGGTTTGATGCTTGTATTCAATCTTCAGCATTTCCCTCTCCTCCACCGGAGGTTCAGGGTTGTTGCGGATGTCTTCGATCATCGTGTCCACTTCCTGCATCTGGTAATCCGTGAAGAACCCCAGCGTGCCGGTGTGCAAACCAACAAACACGACACGGTCGAGCTGATCCGTATATTTATTCACCGACGCCAGCATCGTGCCGTCCCCGCCGATACTGACACAAAGATCGGGATGCTCATCATCGCGACTCATGAACGCATTCAGACCAACCGTCACCTCGGCCGCAACCTGTTCTGAGAGTGCCCCGTCCCGTAACATCAATGTATATGTTCTCATAATTATCACCCATTTCATTTTACATGATTGTCATGACCCGCGCAACGAAAGCATGTTATAATGGACATGCAAAAAGGAGACCGTTATGAATACAAATCTCGAAATCGAATACAAAGTCCTTCTGAACAAAGACGCCTTTGACGCCCTGGTGAATGCCTATCCCGACGCCCGCACCTACACCCAAACCAACCACTACTTCACCTCCCCTGTGCTTAAAGACAAGCGGATGGCCCTGCGCATCCGGGAGAAAAACGGGGCGTACGAAATGACGGTCAAAACGGCCAAGGTGAACGGCGGGCGCATGGAGTACAACCTCGATATCACCAAAGACACCATGGACCTGGCTATGAACGGGCCGTTCCCGGACAACGACATCACCGCGTTCCTCAAGAGCGAAGGTGTCATCATCAAAGACATCACCCCTCTCGCTTCCCTCACGACAATCCGTCATGATGTCATCCTGGACCACGGGACACTGTCCATTGATGAAAGCTTTTACGAAGGCGCCCACGACTACGAGGTTGAGTTTGAGATCAGCGATGATCAGGGGCCGAAACAATGGGCCGACCTGTGTGCCACCCATCACATCGACGCCACCAAAGAAGCCCCGACCAAGCTGGCCCGGGCGATCAATGCTATGAACAACCATGACTGAGGTCATGGTTTTCCTTTGCATAAGAAAACACATCCCGGAGGATGTGTCAGCTTTTGCTGGTGGAGTTTTTCTGATCAGCGTGATAGCGCTCGACGAAGTCGGCCGGAATGGAGGCGAACTGCGGACAGTAGTCGTCCTGGCTTTCGCACTCGGAAATCTGGCGGAGTTCACGCGGGATGAAGGCGCGGATTTCTTCGGCGTTGTAGCCGACCTGGAACCGGCGTTCATCAATCAGGATCGGGCGCTTGAGCACCGACGGGTTTTCCTGAATGAAGTGGATGAGCTCGTTGACCGTCATGTCGTCGATATTGACTTTGTTTTCTTTGATAATCTTGGAGCGCTTGGAAATAATGTCGTCCGTGCCGTTTTCACTGCGCATCAAAAGTTCACGCAATTCATCTTCCCTCAGTAACACCGAGAAGATGTTTTTTTCGACATACGGAATGTTGTGCTCATTAAGCCAGGCCTTCGACTTGCGGCAGGAGGCACAGCTCGGGGCAGTATAAATTCTGATCATGTCACCACGCTCCTTCCATCCCATATTATCACGTTATGACGCTTATATTCAACACATTCTTTTATTGACACACGCCTGTTTGTAATGATAGACTTGAGTAAACCTGAGAGAAGGAAAGAGGCCGGAAGACGCACTTTCAAGAGACCCGGGCAAGGTGGAAGCCGGGAAGTGGCGCTCCGGAAGATGGGCCTTTGAGGGCAGGAGGGAAATTCACAGTATCTCCTGACGCTTCGTTTTACGTTACAAGACGCGTGTGTGACCGCACACAGTAAGTTATTTCCAAAGGTGGCTGACACTTGTTCCGGTGGAACAGGTGTTTTTTGTTTAAGGAGGAGAACAACTATGAAAAGAATGTTATCGGGGATCAAACCCACAGGACGGGTGACGCTGGGCAACTATATCGGTGCCATCAAACCGTTCGTCAGCTATCAGGACGAATATGAAATGATCATCTTCGTCGCCAACCTGCACTCCATGACGATTTACCAGGAGCCCAGGGAGCTGCGACAGAACACAAAAGACCTGATTGCACTGTACATTGCGGCCGGTCTGGACCCGGAGAAAGTGACGCTCTTTCTCCAGAGTGACGTGCTCGAACACGCCCAGCTCGGCTGGTATTTGAACTGCATGGTGTCGATGGGCGAACTCTCGCGCATGACCCAGTACAAAATGCAGGCCCAGAAGGCTGAGGAAACAGGGGCCGGCATCGGCGCCGGGATTTTCAACTACCCGTCGCTCATGAACGCCGACATCCTGCTCTACGATCCGGACTACGTCCCGACCGGGGAAGACCAGAAACAGCACGTGGAGCTGGCGCGTGACATTGCCGACCGCTTCAACAAGCGTTATTCGGACACGTTCAAACTGCCGGAGCCGTTACTTCCAAGAGTGGGCGGCCGCATCATGGACCTCCAGGACCCGACAATCAAAATGTCCAAGTCCTCCCCTTCCGGCAAAGGCTGTATTTATATCCTCGACCCAATCAACATCTCGAAGAGAAAAATCATGTCAGCCAAGACCGACTCCGACAACCACATCATTTACGACAAAGAAAACAAGCCGGGTATTTCCAACCTGCTTGAAATCTACGCCATCCTCTCCGGGGAGGCCATCAAGGACCTCGAAGCCCGTTATGACGGCGTCGGTTACGGCACGTTCAAGAAAGACCTCGCTGATTTGCTCGGGGAAGAGCTCGAACGCATCCAGGCCCGTCATGCCGAAGTGACGCAGGGAACGTATCTCGACGACATCCTCACAGAGGGCGCCGACACCGCCCGCCGCATGGCCCGCAAGAAGCTGGCCAAGGTTGAACGCAAGATTGGCATCACCATTAAGAAGAGATAAAAAAAACATCCATGACCCGCAGGGGCCATGGATGTTTTTCATTACTTGATCACAAAGAAGTAAGCGAGCACCAGCACACCGAGGATGATGCGGTACCAGCCGAAGATGCGGAAATCATGTTTCTTGATGTAGCTCATCAGGAACTTGATGACAATCATCGAAACGGCGAAGGCCACAACCATGCCGACGAGCAGGATCACCAGTTCCTGCATCGTGAAGGCCAGACCAAACTTGACGAGTTTCAGCAGGCTCGCCCCGAACATGACCGGGATAGCCAGATAGAACGTAAACTCAGCCGCCACACTTCTGTCAACGCCGAGCATCAGGCCGCCGACAATCGTTGCACCGGAACGGGATGTGCCTGGGAAGATGGCTGCCAGAAGCTGGAACAGGCCGATCTCAAGCGCCGTGATGCCGTTCATCGTGCTGACACTTGTCACACGGGCCGGACGGTGTTTATTGATCGTTTCAACTACGATAAACGCGATACCGAAGATGATCAGGGCCAAAGCCACGCACACCGGATTGTAGAAGTATTTCTCGAACACGTCGTCCCAGAGAATACCGACAATCGCTGCCGGAATGCAGGCCACGATAATCTTGAGCCATAAGTTGATGATGTCCATATCGACATATTTCTTGATGCCCTGGTCATAATAACGGTGGCTCACTCTGAACGGCCACAGCTTTTTCCAGAAGATCACCACGACGGCCAGAATGGCACCGAGCTGGATGACCACCTGGAACATCGAGTAAAAATCAGCCGAGACATTGAGCTGCACGAATTCATCCAGCAGGATCATATGCCCCGTGGAAGAAATTGGCAACCATTCGGTGATCCCTTCGACAATGCCGAAGAGAATCGCTTTAATGATTTCAGTCATTTTCATTCTCCCCCATTAGATAATTGGTTGTTTAAACATACACGCCTGATTATACCCTAAATTTCGGCCAGTTCAACCTTTTCCCGGATTTTCTCATAAAAGACCCGACAAAAGAATGACCAGAATGAGTGCCGGCAGTCCGGCCTTGAACCACGGCTTGAGCTTCGCGGAAATTTTCAGCCCCTCCCCGGTGTTCACTTCGGCCAGGTAGTTGTCAAAGCCCCATCCGGCAGGAAGCACGCAGAATAAGAGATACACCAGCGCCCCGCCCGGAAGGAGAATGTTCGAGACGAGAAAATCCTCAAAGTCCAGCACCGTGCGTCCGCCCGGAAGCACAAGTGACGACCAGATATTATAGCCGAACACACAAGGCAGGCTCAGGACCCCCATCGCAATCCCTGTCACAAGCGCCGCCTTCGGACGCTCCCAGCCGAAGTTATCGACACAGGAGACGATGAGGTTTTCAAACACCGCAATGACGGTCGAGAAGCTCGCAAAGGTCATAAACAGGAAAAACAAGCTCCCCCAGATCCGCCCGGCCGGCATGTTCACAAAGATGTTCGGAAGGGTCATAAAGATCAGGGACGGTCCCTGGTCGGTGCTGACGCCATACGAGAAGCACGCCGGGAAGATGATCAGCCCGGCCGACACGGCCACGAGGGTATCAAGCGCTGCAATGCGCACGGCCTCGCCGCACAGCGCCCGGTCACGGCCGATACAACTGCCGAAGATTTCCATCGCCCCGATGCCAAGACTCAGGGTAAAGAATGCCTGGTTCATAGCCGCAATGACCACATTCCACAGACCCTGTTCACCGACCCGGCTCAGGCTCGGGAGAAGGAAAAATGCCAGACCTTCCTTGGCCCCGGAAAGGGTGAAGGAGTGCATGGCCAATACGACGATGAGCCCTAAGAGTAAGGCCATCATATACTTGGTGACCTTTTCCAGCCCGTCCTGCAGTCCCTTGCGGCAGACGAACGAGGCCGCAACCACCGTCACCAGCATCCAGCCGCCCATTTCCACCGGACTGCCAAGCATGTGATTGAATACTGCCGCCACGCTCTCATTCGTCATCCCGGACGAAAAACTGCCGGTCAGAAACTTAAAGAAGTAATCGAGCATCCAGCCCGACACCGTGGTGTAGTACATCATGAGCAATGCGCAGCCAATCATGCACAGCCAGCCGTGGAGATGCCACTTGTGGCCCGGCTTTTCGAGCGCCTTGTACGCCTCCACTGCGGTCCCCCGGCCGGCGCGGCCGACCGCAAACTCCATCGTCATCACGGGCACCCCCATGATCACAAGAAACAATAAATAGATCAGGACAAAAATCCCCCCGCCGTACTCACCGGCCACGTACGGAAACCGCCACACATTGCCAATGCCAATCGCGCAGCCCGCACTGACCAGAATAAAGCCCAGACGGGACCCGAAACTTTCCCGCTTCGCCATAGTCCTTCCCTCCTTCAAAACCTATGCGTCCTTCATCACCCGGACGTACACGCGCCGCCTGCGCGGCCCGTCAAATTCACAAAGATACACGTTCTGCCAGATGCCAAGCACCAGCTTGCCATCGTGGACAATAAGCGTCTTTTCACAACCAAAGGCCGTGGACTTCATATGGGCATGGGAGTTGCCTTCGAAGTGGCGGTAATCCTCATGCCCGGTCGGAAACGCCCGTTCGTAGCCGCGGATCATGTCCCTCACCACATCCGGGTCGGCGTTTTCGTTGATCGTCACACCGGCGGTTGTGTGCGGGGTGTACACCACGCAAATGCCTTCTTTGACCCCTGAGGCTTTCACGTCCTCTTCAATCATGGACGTGATATCGGCCATCTCCTGCCTTTGGGAAAACTGATAACTGTGTTCAAAAAACATAAGCTCCTCCTTCGTCGAAAAAAGCCTCGGATGAGGCTTACTTGCAGGCAATGACTTCGACTTCGAGAAGCGCGCCCTTCGGCAGCTTCGCCACTTCGACCGCACTGCGGGCCGGGAATGGCTCAACGAAGTATTCCGCATAAATGCCATTAACCGTTGTGAAATCGTCCATATTGTCGAGGAAGACCGTTGTCTTCACGACGTTTTCAAAACCGAGGCCCTGGCTTTCCAACAGGCCGGCAACGTTTTTGAACGCCTGATGCGCCTGTGCTTCGATGCCTTCCGGCATTGCGCCTGTTTCCGGAACGAGCGGGATCTGACCGGAAAAGAAAATGAAACTGCCGGTGTCGATGCCCTGGCTGTATGGTCCGATGGCGCCCGGAGCCTTGTCTGTCGCTACAACTTTTGTCATGGTTCATGACCTCCTTTTTCAATTATCATTATTATATAACCAATCTGATGTTGAGTTAAAGACAAAAGTTTGATAAAATTGGCTCATTGGAGGCGATACCTATGGAAAAGCTGAAAAAGATGCAGAAGGAAATCAGTGTCTTCGGTCTGGTACTGGTGGTCTTCCTCGCGCTCTTCGCGTACCGTCAGCTCACATACAAAACATACAAAACCATTTCTTCGTCCAAGCTTGAAAGCATGCTTGACGACAAGAAATCCTTCGTGCTTGTGGCCGGAAGTTCGGAAGACGACACCATGACATCCTTCGAGGACATCATGACGCAGTATGCCACGAAGAACCGTTCCACGACGATTTACTATCTGGACACGGCCGACCTGAAGTCGACGTACATTTCAAAGACGCTTGACGAAGATGTCACGCTGCCATGCACATTCATCATCAAGGATGGTGAAGTCACGGCCAAAAAGTCCGGCGCTCTGCAGTATTATTACTTCTACGACTTCATCAAAGAAAATGCGTAAGCACAAGAAAAGAGATCATGACGATCTCTTTTTTTCTGCCTTCTGTTCAGCGCGCTTCATGAGTTCATCCATGGGCACGTTGGCCTTGAGTTTTTTATGACATTCAGGACACACCGGACGCACCCCGCTCGTAAAGCCCGCGGTTTTTTCAAATACATCCGTACAGCCGCAGTATTCACAGGCGGCTTTTTGAATGCGCGTGAAGCTGAACCAGCTCACCGCCAGGAAAATCACCAGCACCCCGATCACACCCAGGGTGCCCCAGCCCATCACCAGAACCGCCACCACACCGACGGCCATAAACAGGAAGGAGATGATTTCCAGACGTCTGACGTCCTTGCCGATCTCAGATCTTGTCTTCATAGTTTCTCTCCACCCGCGGGGAAATCAGGCACGTGATTTCATAGGCAATGGTGCCGAGCTCCTCTGCCATCCGTGCAAGCGACAGGTGTTCACCGAAGATTTCGACTTTATCCCCAACATGTACATTGTCATCGACCTTGACCATGCACTGGTCCATGCATACCCGGCCCACGATATCATAGAACTTCCCGTTGATCCACACCTGACGGCCCTGGTTGCGGCGGATAAACCCGTCCGCATAGCCGATCGGGAGCGTCGCGATACGTTCATCTTCCTTGGCTTCATACGTCAGCCCGTAACCAATCTTTTCGCCCTTCGGCGTTGTTTTGATCATCGCCACTCTTGTGAACAGGCTCATCGCCTGCGTCAGTTCAGAGTTATCCACCGAACGCGGGTCGACCCCGTACATGCCGATGCCGGCACGGACAAGGTTGCCGTAGCCGGAGTGATGGAACATCATCGCCGCCGTGTTGTCACAGTGGATGTAGCGGAAACGAAGGGTCCCGACGATGTCTTTGAACAGCTGCAGCTGGGCTTCGTAGGAGGCGTTGTCACTCTCGCTCTCCGGACCATCGGCCGTGGCGAAGTGGGTGAAAATGCCTTCCGCATCGATCACATCGGGATCGATGGCGCGCAGCACTTGTTCGAGTTCCGCCCGGCTCTTGAAGCCGATGCGGTTCATGCCTGTGTCAATGGCGATATGCACCTTGACCGGCTTGGTGCCGTGATGGAGCTTCTTAATCGTTTCGAGATAGTCAAACGAGAAGAGAGCCAGGGAAATATCGTATTCAATCGCCAGCGTTAAGTCGTTGATCGGGATCGGGCCGAGGACAAGAATGTCCTGGGACACCCCGCACTCACGCAGGTCGATGGCTTCTTTGATTGTCGCCACCGCAAACATGGCCACATGCGGGTGGTCTTTGATGGCGCTCGCCACTTCCTTGTAGCCGTGGCCGTAGGCATTGGCCTTGATGACCGCAATCATCGGTTTTTGCGCCTTCGTGTAGAGGACGTCCAGATTGTCACGGATGGCCTGCAGGTTGATGCGGGCATACGTGTCACGAAAATGTGTCATTGTTCATCACCTCATAAATCCTTCGCCCATTATAAGCATGTGCGTCTGGATGTGCAAATATTTATTTCTTCGGGACAAAAGCCGAGAGTGCCCCGTCCTTGGTCGACACCCGGTACCGGTGTTTCACCATCCCCAGCATCGGGATGTCACTGTCGGAATCCGAGTAGCCGTACGAGTTGTCGTAGTCAATCTCCATATCGTGGTCATGGAGCCAGGCGTTGATGCGGGTGACCTTGTGGCGGCCCTTGCAGTTGTCGCCGATGATTTTCGATGTGTACCTGCCGTTCACCTGAGTGGTCATGGTGCCCATCAAGACGTCCATCGGCAGATCCGCAAAGCGCATCCACGCTTCACTTGAAGCCGTGACGAGAAACACGATGCACCCCTCGTCCTGCCGCTTTTTCATCTCTTTCACCATATGGTCATAGTACGACGGCACGACTTTGGTGTTGTAAAAGTGTTCCAACTCCTTGGTGCCCATGATGTCAATCGGAAAAAGGATTGTTTCTTTCAAGCGTTCCATCGGCATCAGATGCAGCGCAAACGGAATCGCATAAAGCGCCGCCTTGAGATACCGAAACACACTGAGCGGGTGATGCAGCAGCGTGTAGGCCTGCAACTTGTACACCGAATCACCGTGGGCAATGGTGTTGTCGAAGTCAAACAGAGCGACCTTCACCTTCGTCATGGGGCCATCTCCAGTGCGATTTCAATCATATCGGTCAGGCTCTTCTCCCGCGCTTCACTTGTCATATCTTCCTCATCACTCACCAGTGAGTCGGAAATCGTCAGGATGGCGAGCGCCTGTTTCCCGAGCGATGCGGCCGTCGCAAACAGGCCGTACGCTTCCATTTCCACACACATCACACCCATCAATGCCCATCTCTCTCCGGCATCACTGTCGATGTCGGCGTGGTAAAACAGGTCGGAGCTCAGGATATTGCCGACGTGGCAGTTGACGTTTTTCTCCTTCGCCACATTGACCGCCTGTTCGAGCAGGCTGTAGGACGAGATGGCCGAGTATGTCCCCGGCAAATGATACTGATGGGCGAAGTTGGAATCCGTGCAGGCCCCCTGTGCGATGACGACATCGCGGATATGGACGTCTTTTTGCATCGAGCCCGCCGAGCCGATACGGATGATGTTCTCGACATCATACTGGGTGAAGAGTTCGTAGGAATAGATGCCGATCGACGGCATGCCCATGCCCGAACCCATGACCGAGACTTTCTTGCCGCGGTAGGTGCCGGTGTAACCGTACATCCCGCGCACGCCTGTCACAAGTTTTGCGTCTTCCAGAAAGTTCTCCGCAATAAATTTGGCCCGGAGCGGATCACCGGGCATCAGAACTGTTTTCGCGAAATCACCGCGCTCTGCGGCGTTATGGGGTGTTGCCATGATTTATCCTCCTTTGACTTGGTATGTGTCATCTGCCCTTACGGGCTGACCCTGCGCATAGGCCGTGAGGTTGGCCTCCAGAAGGTCTTTGTCTTCGGCATTGTAGCCGGTTTTAAGAAATGTGTCTTCGGCCTCCACCGCCGGGACTTTGTCTTCATCGATGTCCCAGCGTTCTTTGAGCGCCTTGTATGCTTCGAAACCGCGGTCCGTGTCGATGTCATACACCTTCACGTACAGGTTGTCCGCCTCATCACTCAGGTCCATCACCACGCTTCTGAGCGCCGTGCAGGAGCCGCAGGAGGACGAGATGTACACATTGACCCAGGCGACATCCTGATGACAGGCCGTGAGACATAGCGCTGTGACAAGCGCTGCAATCAGCCGTTTCATGTGTGCATGAACCTCCGCGAGGCCATCTCATCGGAGAGTTCTTCATCCGCATCATAGCTCCGGATGTCACTGACGAGCCGTTTGGCATCCCCGCCTTCATAGCCGATATAGGCGAAGCAGCCTTCGACATCGATAAACGGACCCATCCCGAAGTACTGGTCATCAAAGTCCATGAGGCTTTCCACGGCCTTTGTGTAGGGCTCTTCCGCCTCATCACTGTCGAGGTCGTACATAACGACAGTGACCTGGTCCCCCAGCGCTTCTTCGAGATACGGGATTGCATTCTTCTTAAACGCCTTGCATTCACTGCAGTCCGTGACGCTGTAAAAGGCGATTGTATATGTGTTTGTGAGCGTGACCGGGGTCACCTTCTCCTGACATCCGCACAGGAGCGCAAGTGTGATCAGGAGCACTTCCATCACTCGTTTTTTCATGAGTCCATTATACATGATTTCATGATTTATTGATATGACACGCCTGAATAATTCCTGATATTAGTCTTGCATAAAAATAATTTTTATAATATAATGTAGTCCAGGAGGAACATTATGGCCTTTGAATGGAGCACGAACGACATCGCCAGTATGGTCATCACCCTGTACCCCACGAACATCACCCTCAATAAATCCGCCTGCCGTCACTTCGAAGGCGTGAAGTATGTGATGCTGGGGATTGACAGAGAAGCGCACCAGCTGGCCATCAAACCCGTTCCCAAAAAAGACATCGACAGCGGCATGTATCCGGCCGACCAGCTGCATCATATTTCCATCGGCAAGTCCTACGGGCGCGTGACGTCGAAGGCGTTTCTCAGCCGTCTCGCCACCCTCATCCCCGTGGACTTCGACACACTCCCGTGTGTGAAAATCCGCGCGACGTATGATGTGGTGCACGGCCTGCTCATCGCCGACTACAAGGAGGTTTGCCATTGAACTATTCTATCCTGTGGGCTGTGGTGATCATCATTACGGCCGTGATTGAACTCGCCACCGTGACCATGGTGTCCGTCTGGTTCACCGTCGGGGCCTCCGCGGCCCTGCTCGGTCATTTGTGCGGGTTCGGTTTTTACAACCAAATCTTTTTATTCATCCTCTTCTCCGCACTGACCGGGCTTGTCAGCCGGCCGATTGCGAAGAAGATGCTCAAAAGCAATATCACCCCGACCAACACCGACGCCCTTGTCGGCACCTATGCTTATGTGACTGAGCGCATGGATGCCAACCATGCCGGGACGGTCAAAGTCAAATCCCGTGAATGGCGGGCCACCCCGCTCGATGCGGCGTCCATCGAAGCCGGCGTGATGGTCGAAATCATGGCCATCGAAGGCGCACATCTGATTTGCCGGGAGCTCAAAGAAGGAGAATTCTAAAACATGAGAATCGTTATTTTAATCTTTATTATCTTACTGGTAATCATCGCCATTACCCTCATCCTCTCGACCATCAAGGTCGTGCCGCAGTCCTGCGCCTACGTCGTGGAACGCATCGGCGCCTATGACCGCACGTTGCCGGTGGGCCTGCATTTCCTGATCCCGTTCATTGACCGCGTCGCCAACAAGGTCTCGCTGAAAGAACAGATCATGGACTTCGCCCCGCAGCCGGTCATCACAAAAGACAACGTCACGATGCAGATTGACACGGTCGTGTACTTTTCCATCACCGACCCGAAGCTGTTCACCTACGGCGTTGTCCGCCCGATCCAGGCGATTGAAACCCTGACCGCCACGACCTTACGGAATATCATCGGTGAGCTCGAACTCGACGACACCCTCACCTCCCGCGACATCATCAACTCCAAGATGCGTGTCATCCTCGACGAAGCGACGGACCCGTGGGGCATCAAAGTCACCCGTGTGGAAGTGAAAAACATCATCCCGCCGCACGACATCCAGGAAGCGATGGAAAAACAGATGCGGGCCGAGCGTGAGCGCCGCGAACAAATCCTGGTGGCCGAAGGGAAAAAACAGGCCGCCATCCTCAACGCCCAGGGCGATAAGGAAGCGATGGTCCTGCGGGCCAACGCAGAAAAGGAAGCGGCCATTGCCAGAGCCGAAGGTCAGGCCGAAGCCACGCGCCTGATGTACGAGGCGCAGTCCAAGGCCATCAGCTACATCAACGACGCCAACCCACAGTCCGGCTACATGCAGTTGGAAAGTTTGAAGACGATGCAGAAAGTCGCCGACGGACAGGCCACGAAGATCATCATCCCGAGCGATCTTCAAAACCTTGCCGGCACACTGACAGCCGCAGCCGAGGTCGTGAAAGACACAAAACAATAACACACGAAGGCGCGGGGCACCCGCGCTTTTCGTATACAAAGAAAAAACAGGCCGGAGCCTGTTGTTGAGTGTTAATGATATTCGTCGTGAAATCCCCCGCCGCTATCCATCATATACTCACGGGCGGTGACGTTATTGCGGATGCGCTCTTCTTCGACCTGCTCACTGAAAAGCTCCTGGAGCTTTTTCGGTTCACGCACGTTTTTCAAGTCAAAGCAGCCGAGGTCCTTGTCGTTGGCATCGATGTGGATCGTGCCGACCCCGAACATGCGCTGGAAAAGCGAGCGGGACAGGGAAATATTCGTGATCCGGTACAGGCGCACGTCATACTCCTTCTTGTTCAAAAGCCCGGTTTCCACCGTGAACTTATTGTCGTAAAGCGTGTAGGTCGTAAACGTCCATGGGACGCCGATGAGCCAGCGCTTGCGGTCTGTCCATAATACCTGAGCCATCATCCATTCCTCCTCTTCATTGTGTTGTGTGTCAGGCACCGGACGTCATCGGATTCTTTTTGGTGAACACGAATGACACCCCGGTTTGTTCGTTGCGGGCACGCACGTCATAGCCGTACATTTCCGCGGTTTTGGCGACGATGGAGAGGCCGAGGCCGAACTTGCCTTTGACACCTTTGACATACGGGTCAAACAGGTCGTCAATCTTGTCGGTTTCAATTTGTTCGCCATCGTTGTAAATCACAAGTAAGTCTTTCTTGAGCGTGATGCGGATCAGGCTCTTCGCATAGCGCGAGGCGTTGTCGACGATGTTTTCAATCGCCACCCGCCAGTGGTCCGGATTGCCGATGAAGGTGACATCCTCGAGGTCGGTCTCAATCGTGAGGTCGTTGAGGGCGTCCATCTGGGCCGCGATATGTTCGATGAGTGGTTTCATCTCAAACGGGGTGAGCTCTTTTTCCTCCGAGGCCACATAGTCCAGCCGGTTCAGGTACAGTAAGTCCTGCACCTTATGCTCGAGACGGTCAGCGTTTTCGATGATGATATCCATCGACGCTTCCTTCGTGCCGTACGGATAAATGTCGTCCTTGACCGATTCCCCGTATGTCTTGATCAGGGCAATCGGGGTCTTGAGGTCATGGGAGATGTTGTGGATCATTTCCTCCTTGGCTTTGGACTGCTTCTCGATGTCGTTTTTCATTTCCACCATGGCCGTGGCCACCGTGCCGATTTCATCGTTGCGGTCCATGACAAGTTCGGCCTCTTTGTGGGCCTTGATGTCATCGAGGTACGCCTTGATCCGTCTCAGCGGCGAAATCAGGGAGAGCACCCAGAACATCATCACGAGGAAGACGAGCACCAGGAAGGCATAGAAGATATACACGACCCGGTTGCGGAACGAGCTGAGCAACGTGTCCGAGGAGCTGGAGGTCATGATCGTGATGAGGTAAATATCATCACTCGTGGAGCTGAGTTCCAGTTTGGACACCCGGTAATAATATGTTTGTCCGCTCATCGTCCCCTTGCCTTTCACCGCGGTGTGGTCGGCGTCACTGACGACGTCGCTCACCACGTCGGAGACGAGGGAGTTGTAAAACTGGTAAACGGAATATTCGGTGATGTAGTTGTGGGCGAACTGCAGTGTGTCGGTGGTGTTGTCGTAGATGATGTGGAGCCAGTGCTTGGAGTGGAAGGCTTCTTCGTCTTCGATGAGGTCTCGCTTTTTGTCGCTGTCATCGTCGTCATCATCCGTTGCCGGGTCATCACTGTCAGAGTCGCTGTCGTTGTCCGTCACGCTTTGTTCGAACGAGCTGTAAGAGTCCTGGAAGTTTTCGATACTCCGGTAGGCCTCTTCATCGACGATGCTCGTCATCGTGTAATCGATGAACGGCATCAGGACAAACACCGTCACCACGGCAAGGGCCGTAAAGACGATGACGAGCTGTTTCAAAAGCGAAAAGCGGCGCAGGAAATTCAGCTTGCCCATACTAGTCGAGGCGGTAGCCGAAGCCGTAAATCGTCTTGATATTGATGTCCGGCAGTTTCTTTCTCAAACGTCTGAGCGTATCGTCAACCACCCGGTCACTGCCGAAGTAGTTTTCGTCCCAGACGCGGTTGAGCACCTGCTGGCGGGAAATGGCGATGGATTTGTTTTTGACGAAATACAAAAGCAGTTCGTACTCCTTGGTCGTCAGTTCAATCTCATTGCCGTTTTCGATGACTTTGCGCTTGGCTTCATCGATTGTGTAACCATCCACTTCGATGAGGTCCGGGTTGTCCTTGTACACGCGCTTGAGCACGTTGCGGATGCGCAGGACGAGTTCTTTCGTGTTGAACGGCTTGGTGATATATTCATCACAGCCCTTTTCCAGCCCGATGATGCGGTCGAATTCCTGGTCGCGGGCGGACATGAACACAATCGGCATATCCGGCTTGCGGGCCTTGATTTCGTTGAGCAGATCAAACCCGCTGCTCTTGTCGAGCATGATGTCGACGATCCACAAATGCACATCGTCATCCACGTGCATCATGGCTTCATCATATGTATAAAACGAATAAACGATATAGTCCTCTTTTTCGAGGTACATGCGCACGAGGTCGTTGAGCGCTTTTTCGTCGTCGATAATATTGATTTTATATCTCATAACATGGTCCTCCCTGAATCATTATACGATTTCAAAACCATTATGACCATTATTTTCCCATATTGTATGGCGAAATTGTGTGAATTTGTGTGAAATCATAGGGGCAGACAAAAAGGCGGTTGAACCGCCTTGATGTGTTATTCGACTGCGTAGCCTTTGTCTTTGATAACGTTCACGACTTTCAGGACGTGTTCATGACACAGTTCATCCGTCGGTGCTTCGACCATGACACGGATGACCGGTTCGGTCCCGGACGGACGGACGAGCGCACGGCCGTCGCCTTCGAGGGCCTTTTCGACATCATCCACGGCTTTCCTGACGTCTTCGTCGTCAAGCACAACGTTCTTGTCTTTGACACGCACGTTGATGAGAAGCTGCGGGTAAATCTTGACCGGCGCAATGAGCTGGGCCAGAGTCTGCTTGTTTTCGATGACCGCTTCCATAATCTTCAGGGATGTCAGGATCCCGTCACCCGTCGTGGCGTGCTTTGAGAAGATGATATGGCCGGACTGTTCGCCGCCGATGACGTTGCCGTTCTGCACCATGTTTTCGTAGACATACTTGTCACCGACCGCCGTCCTGGCATAGCCGATGCCTTCCTTATCGAGGGCCTTGTACAAACCGATGTTCGACATGATCGTCGTGACGATCGTGTTGTTGGTGAGTTCGCCGCGTTTCTTCAGCTCTCTCCCGCACACGTACAGAATCAGGTCGCCGTTCACTTCACGGCCGAATTCGTCGACCGCGATGCAGCGGTCCGCATCCCCGTCATACGCAAAGCCGAGGTCGAGGGCGTTGGATGTGACGAACTGGCGGAGCTGGCCGATATGCGTCGAGCCGCAGCCCTTGTTGATGTTGAGGCCGTCCGGCTGATTGGAAATCACATACGTCTTGGCGCCCAAGGCGTCAAAGACGGCTTTGGCAATCATCGAAGAGGACCCGTTCGCACAGTCAAGACCGACACGCATGCCGGAGAATGCGCGGGTCGGGATGCTCATCAGATAACCGATGTAGCGGTTGCGTCCGACCGCATAGTCGACCGTGCGGCCGATGTTTTCACGCTTGGCCAGAGGGATTTCCCCAAGCAAGCCGTCGATGTAGCGTTCAATTTCGTTTTCCACCTTGGCTTCGAGCTTGTGGCCCTTGCCGTTGATGACCTTGATGCCATTGTCGTAGTACGGGTTGTGGGAGGCGGAAATCATGATTCCGCAGTCAAAGTTGTCCGTGCGCACGATGTAGGACACCGATGGCGTGGTCGTGACATGCAACATGTATGCGTCCGCCCCGGAGGCCGTGATGCCGGAGACAAGCGCATATTCGAACATGTAGCTCGAACGGCGGGTGTCTTTCCCGATGACAATTTTGGCCTTGTGGCCACGGCCGTAATACCAGCCGAGATAACGTCCTACGAGAAACGCATGTTCCACCGTCAGATCGATGTTGGCTTCACCGCGGAAGCCGTCAGTTCCGAAATATTTACCCATTGTTTCTTCTCCTCTTTTACGAATCTTTCTCAATTGTCATTTCAATGTCAATCGTTTCTTCCGACATTTTCGAGATCTTGTCATTTGTCTCGATCGCCAGACCTGTCAGCGTCGTGGAACCGGACAGGCCGTCAATATCCACATCGACCGAAAGCGATGTAATATCCCCGATATCACTGCGCTTGCCGTAAATCGTCACGGTCGACGGCGAGAGCTTGTAGTTTTTCATCGTGTACCCGCTCTTCAGATCACCCTTGAAGTCCGGCTTGATGGCCACGACCTTGGAGTACGAGTCCACCGTGCATTCCACACTGACGGACGACGGGCTGATGTCACAGTCCACTTCTTCTCCGTCGGCGTCATACGCCTTGACGTTGCACACCTGGGTGAAGGCCGCATCAACGTTGGCCACGTCAATGACCGCGCATACTTCTTCGATGTCGTCGATCGTCGACTGGGCGGCCGAGACGGTCACTTCGTCCTTGGACACCGAGCTGACACTCACTGCGTATTTCTCATCGAGCTGGTCTTCGTTGATGAACTTGGTTGCGAGGCTGAAGGTTTCTTCGACCTTCTTCGACACCGTGATGCTGGCGGTTTCCGGCAGGCACATGACCGTGAGCGTGTCGTCAAAACCGCGCGTTTTCAAGGACACCGTATACGTCCCCGACGTATAGTCCGCCAGGTCGCAGTACACCTCATAAGCGCCCTGAATCTGGGCGAGGTAAATGTCGAGCGACGGCCCGATCAGACCGATTGTCACACTCTCCGGCACCCCGCTCACTTCATACTTGTCATCGAGGTTTTCCACACTCACCGGGACATCCGTGATCGTCGCCCCGCTCGTGGTGTAACTGATCATATCCCCGCCCGAAAGTGAGACGAAGAGGGCCAGGGCCAGTAAGAAGGAAATAATCTTCAGGGATTTGCGCCCGTTGAGCAGGGCGTCCATGAATTTATTGAAGGTGTTGTACCCTTCCAGCAGCATTTCCCGCGAACGGATGTGTTTGTCTTCGGCTTCGATTTTCTTTTTCTCGTCTTCCGCCCCGGCTTCTTTTTCGCTCTTCATGTAGTTGAGGAAGAAATCGGTCGTGGAGTCAAATGGCTTCTTGCGTTTGTCACTCATGGATCTCATCCTCCTCGTACCAGTTGAGCTCCACAATCAGCTGACTGCGCAGTTCGCCAGGCTGGATGGTTTTCAGTTCCCCCGCAATGGCGAAGGAGATACGGCCGGTTTCCTCGGACACCACCACCGTCAGGGAGTCTGTGATTTCACTGATGCCGATGGCGGCGCGGTGACGCGCTCCGTAGGTTGCCGGGACATCTTTGTTGGTCGGCGGGTAGAAGCACGCCGAGGCCACGATGCGGTCGTTCTTGATGATGGTCGCCCCGTCATGAAGAGGGGTGCCTTCGTAGAAAATCGTCTGTAAGAGTTCGCTCTCGATATCGGCCGTGACACGCACGCCTGTTTTGATAAAGTCAGACAAATCCTGGGTGCGCTCGAACGTGATCAAAGCCCCCGTCTTCGTCGCAGACATCCGGGTGATGGCACTGACGAGTTCGTTCATGACCTTTTCCTTTTCGTCCGAGGTCAGGCGGTGTTCATACACATTGCGGGTCTGGCCCATCTTTTCCAAAAGCGTCCGGATTTCCGGCTGGAAGATGATGATAATGGCGAGAATTCCCCAGGTGATCACGGCGTTGACGATGGAGTTGAGCGTTGTCAGGCCGAGCGTACCGGTGATGAGCTTGGCAATCAGGACCACAATGACCCCCTTGAAAATCTGCAGGGTGCGCACGTTGGTTCTGAACAGCTTGATCGCGTAGTACACGAGCATCCATGTGAGGAAGAAATCCACCGCAATTTTGATCATCTTCACGACACTCGAAATTTCGATGTTTTGTATTGTGAAAGTCAGGACATTCATGACATTCTCCTTTGTATTCGTCTGTTATTATACCATTCCAAAGCCCGCTAGGAAAGCCTGTTGGACAAACAAAACATCCGGCCCAAGCCGGATGTGTGTTAAATGAGGTTCAGATATTCAAAGGCTTTGTACAAACCGTCGTCATTGACATCGGCCGTGACATAGTCTGCGGCTTGTTTGATTTCGTCGGAGCCGTTGCCCATCGCCACATTGTAAGCGCAGCACTCAAACATGGACAAATCGATGTGGGCATCGCCGAAGGAAATTGTGTCCTTCAGATCCAGCCCGAGCCAGTCGACGAGCACTTCGATCGCATGACGCTTCGTGATGCCCTTCGGACTCAAATCCCCGAAGAGTGCCAGTTCATCCTGCCCGCCCCAGGTGTTCGCAATGAGCTCCGGAAACATCTCCTGGGAGTCGAGGTGATCCTGGTACGTCCCGAGCACAAAGCTGATTTTATTGACGTCTTCGCGGTACAACTCGTCCCCGTGCCTGAGGATGAAGTTCTTTTTGATGTGGTCGCGTTCTTTCTCACGGTCCACATTCACCGCGCCCTTGCCTTCCTTGTAACGGGCCATCGCTTCCGGACCCTGTTCAACGAACCAGTCGTTGATGTACATGCCCGAGTTGGCTTCGAGGTAGAACCCAATGTGCTTTTCTTCGCACCAGTCCACAATGGCTTTGACTTCGTCTTTCGTGAGCGCCTGATGCATCACGACTTCGCCGTCGGATTCCACGTAGGCCCCGTTCCCGCCGATCATGCCGGTGAGATCTTTCGGCAAATCGCGCTGGGCGATTTCCGCCTTCGAGCAGCCCGTACAAATATACACCTTATGGCCGTTGGCCGTCGCCTTTTTCACGGCTTCGAAAGCCGATGGCGGGCAGACGGTGTTGTAGTCGATAAGGGTGCCGTCCACATCCAAAAATACCACTTTCTTCATTGTCTTTTCTCCTTACTTATAACTGTGTTCATTGTACAGGAGTGTTTGTGCTCACGCAAGCTTCGTTCAGATCCGGAAAAAACAAAAGCGCCGTAACGGCGCCTTTGTGACTATTGACAGAGGGCATGTCATTGCGTTTGTTTCAGGAATCAATATCCGGAATCCCGTGATTTAGGTTCAAACCATGATTGACGTTGTAGGGAAGGGGAGGATCCCGGCAGAAGATCTGCACACCCCCACAGGAGATGGTTTCTGTGCACAGACATGGCTGAAACAGCCCTCTCAGATTGGTTTATTTGGTTGTGATCGTGGTGGTGCTGTCAGACTCGTACTTGCAGTCTTTCCAGCTGATCTTCTTGCCCTTGAAGCCGGTGACTGTCTCCGGGACAATGACCTTCGTAAGGTCCGTGTTCCCGCGCACATCCAGCGTTCTCAGCTTCTTTAACATGCTCATGTCGAGCGTGCCCGACAGCTTGTTATTGCGGAGGGTGAGCTTCTTAAGCTTCACACACGTGTCAAAGTCGAAATCACTCAGCTCGTTGTCGGAAAGTTCAAGCGTTTTGAGCTTGGTGTCGTTTTCCACATTGACCTCGGTAAGCTTGTTGGAAGAGAGCGTTACTTCTTCCAGCGCCGCGTTGTCCGACAAATCAATTTCCGTCAAGGCGTTGTTTTCGGCATCCACAAGTTCCAGCTTCTTGCAGCCGGAGAGATCGAGCGATGTCAGCTTCCCGTCCTGCGCATGCAAATACGTCAGATTCTCATTGGCTGAGAGGTCCAGCGCTGTGAGGGCGCAGCCATTGACATGCACTTCGGTCAGTGTCGTCAGCCCATTGATATTGAGATCCGTGAGCTTCGGGCACTCTTCAGCGTTGAGCACTTCAAGCGCCGTGTTCTTGGAACAGTCAAGACTCGTCAGGGCGCTCTCTCTCGCGCCCAGCGTGATCAGCTTGGTGTTGTTCGAGACGTCCAGGCTTTCCAGTCCGCAGTTCAGCGTGAGGCCCGTGAGGTTCGGGTTCTCACTGACGTCCACGGTCGCGATCTTATCCGCCTGCAATGTCAGGTGCTGGAGCTTATCGTTGTCTGTGACATCGAGTTCTTCCAGCTTCGGAGCGTTGAGCTCCAGACCGATCAGGTTGGGATTGTTGTGGACGTTAAGAGAGTTCAGCGTCGCATCTTCAATGACACAGTTGACCAGGTCCGGGTTGGACGAAAGGTCCACCGAGGTCAGGTTGAATGTCCCATAGCGCAACGACAGGTTTTGCAGAAGCGGACAGCCCGAGAGATTAATCGGGTGATCCACTTCCCCGCCGTCGAGTTTGAGCACTTTCAGGTTCTCATTCTCAGAGACGTTCAGGGTGCCGAGATCGAGCGAGTAGCCCACAAACGATTCGAGATTGGTGAACCGCGACAAATCCAGCGTATCCGCCTTTCCATCATCGTTATCGACACATGTCGAGACATCGACCACAATACCGGTCACCGAGTCGTCGAGCTTATCCAGGTCAGACACGGAATTCACCGTTTCACTGGTCTCAGACTCATTGCTTAAAAGCAGTGTTTCGTAAATCTTTTCGGCCTCGCCATCAGCGAGGGTGGATTTGATGGCAGATCCTGATGAAGAACCGACGCACCCCACAAGCAGGTTCATCAATACAAGCCCTGTCACCACACGACCTGAAAACATCTTCATACTTTCTTCCTCCATCATTCAGATTGGACAATATAAGAAACGGCCGCAGCCGTTTGTTGGTGGTATGACCCGTGCAAATCAATCAGGATTCCTATCGCACCACACTTCCCCACAGTCCCCACGGTTAATCTTATCGGTTATTTCTCCCTAAAGTCAACGGGTCATCGTTTCCCAGAGGAAAATCCGTGGTGAAGGCCGATGTGCGTCGTCCCACAAAAAATCAACGCGAGTGCTAAAGCTATGACTCTTAATACAAGCATCTTCATCTCTCTTCTTCCTCTCACATACATCATAGCCGACCCGCCCGAAAATGCAACGGCGGATGCACGAACGGTCGAAAAACTTCACCAATGACCAATTATGTGAAAGATTATGTGATTCTGTCATACGATGAGTGTATCTTACTAAAAATAAAAAGCCAGCCCTGCCACCGGCCGCGGTATCCTTCCGAGGGCAATTTTGGGATCGGCTCAGAGTCATTGACCACCATGTTCAAACAAAGAAAAAGCCTCCCAAGTGGGAGGCGAAGAACCTGGCAACGCGCTATTTTCGCCGATGAGGACTATCGTCGCCGCGGTGATGCT
>Ga0065709_1029218_pt1 | contig 72577 bp, 59 predicted proteins | sample Hoacrofraction14_2_FD_59096 | JGI IMG/M metagenome (GOLD analysis project Ga0065709, IMG submission 59096) | Hoatzin crop microbial communities from Cojedes, Venezuela, sample from fiber fraction 14 v1 | ecosystem: Host-associated > Birds > Digestive system > Esophagus > Crop | place: Venezuela...
CACGCGCGCCGATGGTACTGCACGAGAAATGCGGGAGAGTAGGTCGCCGCCTTTTTCCACAGGAGGCCCTCCAAGGACAACAGTCCAGGAGGGCCTCTTTTTTTTTGTATGTTTTCTCGCATGAATACTTGGATAGAAAGCGAGAAAACTGTATCTTTGCAGAAACAAAAACACGGAACTATGGGATTTTGGAAGACACTGTTCGGCGGCAAGGAAGAGACCGCTGAGGAGAAAGAAGAGAACAAGCAGCAATACAACTTTGAAGTGCTGTCGTACAACGGCGCGCAGGCCATGCGGATTGGCAAGACCGAGTATGCCATTGCCTGTCTGGACCGCGCTTTGACGTTCCGCGAGGACGAGGAGACGCGCATCCGTCTGGCGCAGGCCTATCTGCAGGGCGAGGACTTGGCGTCGGCGGCCGACCAGTACGCTTTGCTTTCGGAGCAACATCCCGACAACGCATCCTACCCGTTGGCGGAGGCCGAAATCCGTTTCCAGTTGGAGCAGTACGACCAACTTGACGCCGCTTGCGCCCGTGCGGCGAGCATCAACGACGAACTGGCGATGCCCCATCTGCTGATGGCGCGCGGCCGTTTGGCGCAAAAGCAATACGAAGCGGCCGAAGCAGAGGCCACGTTGGCGCTGGAAAAGCGACCCGACTATGCCGAAGCACTGCTGCTCCGCTCGCAAGCCCGCTTGGCGATGCAGAAACTTGACGATGCCCGCGCCGACATCGATGCCGTTGTCAGTCAGGAAAATCCGTCGGACGAAGCGCTGATGCAGCAGGCTGCCGTGTCGCTGGCACAAGGGCAGGCCGAGCAGGCGTGCACCATATATAATAAGGTGTTGGCGCAAAATCCCTTCATCCCCGAAGCCTATATCGCCCTCGAGAAACTCTACAACGAGGCCGGTCAGACCGACGAAGCCGAGCGCGTGCGCAAAGAGGCGCAGGAGCAGTTTGGCACGACGGCCGAAGAAGCGATGAACAAGCGCGCCCAGGGCGGCGAAACCGTTGACGAATACATGCGCAATGTGAACAATTCCAACGTTTTCAACGCCAAAATTTAGCGCAAAATCCTTATCATTCACGAAAATGCAGCAGAAAGAGCGTTACCAGCGCCTCATCGATTACTTTGAGCGGACGATGCCCGTGGCCGAAACCGAACTGAACTTCGGCAGTCCTTTTCAGTTGCTCGTGGCCGTCATCCTCTCGGCGCAATGCACCGACAAGCGCGTGAACATGGTCACGCCAGCGCTTTTTGAACGCTTTCCGACGTCAGAGGCCATGGCCGAAGCGAGCGTGGACGACGTCTTCGCGCTGGTGCGGAGCGTGAGTTATCCCAACGCCAAATCGCGCCATTTGGTGGCGATGGCGCAGATGCTGCAGCGCGATTTCGGCGGCGAAGTGCCGCAAACGCTTGAAGAACTGGTGCGCTTGCCAGGCGTGGGGCGCAAAACGGCCAACGTGATGCAGGCTGTGGCATGGAAAAGGGCCGCGATGCCCGTCGATACCCACATTTTCCGCGTGAGCCACCGCATCGGATTGGTGCCGGAAACGGCGAAAACGCCCTGCGCGGTGGAGATGATTCTGACGAAAAACATCCCGTCGGAGCGCCTCGGCACCGCCCACCACTGGCTGCTGCTGCACGGCCGCTACGTGTGCCAGGCCCGCAAACCCAAGTGCGAGGAATGTGGCCTGCGCGAGGTTTGCAAATACTTTGCCGCAGGCGAAAAAGCCGCTGCGAAGGCCGAAAAAACGTCAAATGGCGACAAAAAAGCGCTGAAAAGCAAAAAAACAAGCGAAAAATTAGCGTGAAACACAGAAAATTGTTACCTTTGCACCATAAAACGAGACAACTCTGATGAAATCTTTGTTTGAGGCATACTACTTTTTTTACTTTTACTTTGAGAACAAGTAAGAGCGGGAAATGACGTGCCACACACCACAGAGACCAATCAGGAAGGAAATAGAATGAAGGTTGAACCTGAAAATCCCGCTCAAAGACACTGAGCGGGATTTTTTTTGAGGAAAAAAGACGAAAGAAATGAGACGAATTGCCATACAGGGCGTTGTGGGCAGTTTCCACGACATTGCGGCGCACCGCTATTTCGACGGCGAGGAACTGGACCTGATTTGCTGCGACACCTTCGAGCAGGTGTTCGACGCCATGCGCCAGGACAGCAGCGTCATCGGCATGATGGCCATCGAGAACACCATCGCCGGCAGCCTGCTCCACAACTACGAACTGCTGCGCGACAGCCGCATGACCATCGTAGGCGAGCACAAACTGCGCATCAGCCACAGCATCATGTGCCTGCCCGACGACGATTGGGATAACATTCAGGAGGTGAACAGCCACCCCGTGGCCCTCATGCAGTGCCGCGAGTTCCTGAAGCAACACGCTCAGATGAAGGTAGTTGAGGCCGACGACACCGCTGGTTCGGCCAAGTACATCAGCGAGCACCAACTGCACGGCCACGCCGCCATCTGCTCCAAATTTGCCGCCCCGCTCTATGGCATGAAAGTGCTGGAAGAGGGCATCGAAACCAACAAGCACAACTTCACGCGCTTCCTCGTGGTGAGCAATCCGCTGCTGGCCGAAAGCCTCTGCGACCCGCACAAATCCAACAAATCGAGCATCGTGTTCATGCTGCCGCACAACGAGGGCAGCCTGTCGCAGGTGCTGAGCATCTTCTCCTTCTACCGCATCAACCTGACGAAAATCCAGAGCCTGCCCATCATCGGCCGCGAGTGGGAATACATGTTCTACGTTGACGTGACCTACGACGACTACATCCGCTACCGCCAGTCCATCGACGCCATCCGCCCCCTCACGCGCCAACTGCAAATCCTGGGCGAATACCTTGACGGAAAATCGTCCGTCTGAGCAAGCAGAAGACCAAGAAAAACGTTGAAACACATTAACTTAAGCGATATGAACATTCAGCCAGCTGACCGCATTGCAACGGTTTCAGAATACTACTTCAGCCGCAAGGGCAAGGAAATTGCGCGGCTCAACGCCGAGGGCAAGGACATCATCAGCCTGGCCATTGGCAGTCCCGACATGCCGCCTTCGCAGCAGACCATCGACAAACTCTGCGAAGTGGCGCAACGCCCTGACGCTCACGGCTATCAGCCCACCATCGGCACGCCAGAATTGCGCCAGGCCATGGCCAAATTCTACAAGCGCTGGTACGACGTGGACCTCGACCCGCAGACCGAAATTCAGCCGCTCATCGGCTCGAAGGAGGGCATTCTGCACATCACGCTGGCGCTCTGCAACGTGGGCGACAAAGTGCTGGTGCCAAACCCTGGCTACCCCACCTACACCTCGCTCAACCGCATCCTCGGCACCGAGGTCGTGCCCTACGACCTGCGCCCCGAAACTGGTTGGCAGCCCGACTGGGAGCAGTTGGAGCAGATGGACCTGAGCGATGCTAAAATCCTGTGGACCAACTATCCGCACATGCCAACGGGAGGCCGCGCCACGCGAGAACTTTACGCCAAAATCGTGGACTTCGCCAAGCGCCACAACCTCGTGGTGGTGAACGACAACCCCTACAGTTTCATCCTCAACGAGGGCGAGCCGCTGAGCATCCTGCAGGTGCCGGGCGCGAAGGACTGCTGCATCGAGCTCAACTCCATGTCGAAAAGCTACAACATGCCTGGCTGGCGCGTGGGCCTCATCGCCACCAACAGCACGTTCATCCAGTGGATTTTGCGCATCAAGAGCAACATCGACAGCGGCACGTTCCGCGCGCTGCAACTCGCTGCCGCAACCGCCTACGACAACAGCGCGGAGTGGCATCGGCAGTACAATGTGGAGACCTACAAGAGCCGCCGCCGCTTGGCCGAGGCCATCATGACCCAGCTCGGCTGCACCTACGACCCGCAGCAAACGGGCATGTTCCTCTGGGGCCGCATCCCCGACCACTACGCCGACGCCGAGGAACTGACCGAGAAAGTGCTGCACGAGGCTCGCGTCTTCATCACGCCCGGCTTCATTTTCGGCACCAACGGCCAGCGCTACGTCCGCATCTCCCTCTGCGCCAAAGACCAGAAAATGGAAGAGGCCCTGCAGCGCGTAAAAGCCGTTTTTGCCTAATCCTCAATAACTTAAAAACTCAAAACCTCATAAACTCAATAACTCAACAACTTAAAAACTCACAAACTCAATATGGATATCGAACTTCAGAAACTCAACCTTCAGGGCGAGGAAAACAAGCGCCCCATCATCATTGCAGGTCCCTGCAGTGCCGAGACCGAAGAACAAGTGATGACCACCGCTAAGCAGTTGGCCGACAGCGGAATAAAGATTTTCCGCGCAGGCATTTGGAAACCGCGCACCAAGCCCGGAGGCTTCGAAGGCCACGGCGAGAAAGCCCTGCCCTGGATGGCCCGCGTGAAGAAAGAGACGGGCATGATGGTGAGCACCGAAGTGGCCATGCCCCGCCACGTGGAACTGGCGCTCGAGGCCGGCATCGACATCCTGTGGGTGGGCGCCCGAACCACCGTCAACCCCTTTGCCGTGCAAGAACTGGCCGAGGCCCTGCGCGGCGTAGATATCCCCGTGCTGGTGAAGAACCCCGTGAACCCCGATTTGGAACTCTGGATTGGCGCGCTCGAACGTCTCAACGCCGTTGGCATCAAGCAGTTGGGCGCCATTCACCGCGGCTTCTCCTCCTACGACAAAAAAATCTACCGCAACCTGCCTATGTGGCAGATTCCCATTGAGTTGCGCCGCCGCGTGCCCCACCTCCCCATCTTCTGCGACCCCAGCCACATGGGCGGCCGCCGCGACCTCATCGCGCCCCTTTGCCAGCAGGCCATGGACCTCGGCATGGACGGCCTGATGGTGGAAAGCCACTGCGACCCCGACAGCGCTTGGAGCGACGCCAAGCAGCAGGTTACGCCCGACATTCTGGAATACATCCTTAACCTGCTCGTCATTCGTAGTCAAACCGTTAGTACTGAGAATATTACGGCCCTGCGTCGCCAGATTGACGAACTCGACAACCAACTCATTGAGGTGCTGGCGAAGCGCATGCGCGTGAGCCGCGAAATCGGTCAATACAAGAAGGAGCACGGCATGACCATCGTGCAGACCACCCGCTACAGCGAAATCCTCGACAAGCGCGGCGCGCAGGGCAGCCTGTGCGGCATCGACACCGCCTGCACGCGCCAAATCTTCGAGGCCATCCATGAAGAAAGCGTGCGCCAGCAGATGGAAATCCTCAACCGAGCCGACTGATGTTCAACGACTTCGCCCATTTCCCCAAGAGCGACCGCCGCGTCATTGCCCTCCTGGCCGTGGCCGCGGTCTTTGCCCTCGGCATCGCCATCGGTGCCAAGTGGGGGAAGCGTGGCGAAACCGCTGGCAAGCAGCCCGAAAAGACCGCGCTCGCCACTGCGGCGCAAGGCGAAAGCGCTGAGCAACAGCCTGCGCAAACGCCTGGCAATGAGGCGCAAACCGCCCGCACGCTGCCGCTCCACACCTTCGACCCCAACACCGTGGATTCCGCAACCCTCGTCGGTTTCGGCGTCAGTCCGGGCAAGGTGAAGACCTTCATGAACTACCGCCGCCACGGCAAAATTTTCCGCACGGCCGACGACATGCTCGACACCTACTACTGGAGCGAGGAGGACTTGGCGCCCCTGCGCCCCTACGTCAGCATCGGCGAGCAATTCCGTTCCAAGAGCCGCTACGAAAACAGCGGTCAGCAGCGCTTCTCTGGCGAGGAAAGAACGCAGGAAAACCGCTCTGCCAACCGCTTTCAGCAGGGCGAAAACCAGCCGCCGCGCTACCAATCCAACAAATTCACCGAGCACACCCTCGTGGACATCAACACCGCCGACACCACGCTGCTGAAGCGCATTCCCGGCATTGGCAGCGGCTTTTCGCGCCGCATCGTGCAACTGCGCGAGCGCTACGGCGGATTCAGCAACGTGGAGCAACTGCTCGAAATCAACAATTTCCCCGAAGAAACGCTCAGTTGGATGACCATCGAGACGCCCGTGACCAAGAAAATCAACCTCGCCACGGTCGATGAGCAGACCCTGAAAAAGCACCCCTGTATCGGCTATCGCAAGGGCAACGCCATTATCAACTATCAGCGCCTCTACGGACCCATCAGCGACGAGCAAACGCTGCGCAACTCACACATTTTCAGCGAGGAAGAACTCGCGCGCCTGCTCCCTTACCTGCAATTCTAAGCAACGAACAAAACAACCATAACCCCTATGCCAACCACATCAAGCAACACCGCCGCCATGAAAATCCTCATACTCGGCGCCGGAAAAATGGGCTCGTTCTTTGCCGACCTGCTCAGTTTCGACCACCAAGTGGCCGTCTATGAAATCGACCCCAAGCGCATGCGGTTCCTCTACAACACCCTGCGCTTCACCACAACCGACGAAATCAAGGAATTTCAGCCCGACCTCGTCATCAACGCCGTCAGCCTGAACCACACCCTCGACGTTTTCCGCCAAATCATTCCGTTCCTGCCCGAATACTGCATCATCAGCGACATCTCATCGGTCAAGACCGGCTTCAAGGAGTTTTATGAGCAGACGGGAATGCACTACTGCAGCACCCACCCCATGTTTGGCCCCACATTTGCCAACCTGGGCCAACTGGCCAACGAAAACGCCATCATCATCAACGAAGGCGACTTCATGGGCCGCTGCTTCTTCAAGGAACTCTACTCCAGCCTCGGCCTGCACATCTGCGAATACTCCTTCGAGGAGCACGACCACGCCGTGGCCTACGGCATCGGCATTCCCTTCGTCAGCACCTTTGCTTTCGCCGCGGTGATGCAGCACCAGGACGCGCCGGGCACCACTTTCAAGCGCCACATGCAAATTGCCCATGGCGTGCTCGGCGAGGACGACACCCTGCTCCGCGAAATCCTGTTCAATCCGCACACCAAGGGGCAGGTGGAGCAGATTCGCAAGGAATTCAAGGAACTCATCGAAATCATCGACACGCACGACGCCGAACGCTTCCAGAAATACCTGGAAAAAATCCGCAAGAACATCAAATGACCCCGACGCGCGGCGAAAACGACTGCGGTGGTTTCGGAAAACGACTGCGGTGGTTTTGAAAAACGACTGCGGTCGTTTTGGAAAACGAGCGCACTCGTTTCCGAAAATGACTTTGGCGTCGGCACAATTTTGAACAGAAAAACCGGTTTATGCTGTTGCTTTCCCAAGACATCAAGTACCTGAAGGGGGTGGGCGAGGCGCGGGCCAAACTGCTTGGCGCCGAACTCGACATCCACACCGTTGGCGACCTGCTCGGCTACTTCCCGTACAAGCACATTGACCGCAGCCGTTTCTACCGCATCTGCGAGGTGAACGGCGAGATGCCTTACGTGCAACTCTTGGGCCAAATCCTCTCCATCGAGGCCCTTGGGGCAGGGCGCAAGCGGCGCCTCGTGGCCCATTTCAGCGACGGCAGCGGCGTGTGCGACCTCGTGTGGTTCCAAGGCTGGAAATACATTCAGAAGACGCTTGAACCGCGCAAAACCATCGTGGTGTTTGGCAAGCCGCAAGTGTTCAACGGGCGTTGGAACATTACGCATCCCGAAATCGAGGCGCCGACGCAAAACATTGACGGCCAATTCGTTGCAAACCTTCCGCAGGCGGTGCAGCAGCAACTGTTTGCGAGCGGCGACGATGCCGAACTGGCTGCCGCTGGCGTGGAACGGCAGCAGGTGGCACAGGCACAGGGCGCGGTGGGTTCGCCGCTCCGCCCGGCCTACAACACGACGGAGCGCATGAAGCACGGCGGCATGACGAGCGGCACGATTCAGAAACTCATGGCCACGCTGCTGGGCATGCTCACGCAGCCCCTGCCCGAAACGCTTCCGCCCTACGTGCTGGAGCGCCACCATCTCATTTCGCGCGACGCCGCATTGCGCAACATTCATTTCCCCGCATCGGCAGAAATGCTTGAGAAGGCGCGGCTGCGGCTCAAGTTTGAAGAACTCTTTTTCGTACAACTCAATATCCTGCGCTATGCACAAGCGCGTGCAAAAAAATATAACGGCCACATTTTCAGCAAAGTGGGCGAGGCGTTCAATACGTTCTATCGCGACCATTTGCCGTTTGAACTGACCAATGCGCAGAAGCGCGTCATCAAGGAAATGCGGCGGGACATGGGCAGCGGCCGCCAGATGAACCGCCTGCTGCAGGGCGATGTGGGCTGCGGCAAGACCCTTGTGGCGCTGATGCTCGCGCTCATCGCTATCGACAACGGCTTTCAGGTGTGCCTCATGGCGCCCACCGAAATCCTCGCGGAGCAGCATCTGGAGACCCTCCGCGGCTTCCTGAAGAGCATGCCAGTGCGGGTGGAACTGCTCACGGGAACGGTGAAAGGCAAGCGGCGTCAGGAGGTGCTGAGCGGTTTGCTGAGCGGCGCCGTGAACATTCTGGTGGGCACTCACGCCGTGATTGAGGACAATGTGCAGTTTGCGCGCCTGGGCCTCGCCATCATCGACGAGCAGCACCGCTTTGGCGTGGCGCAGCGTGCCAAGATGTGGCAGAAAAACGAGGTGCCGCCGCATGTGCTGGTGATGACCGCCACGCCCATTCCGCGCACGCTGGCCATGACCCTCTACGGCGACCTCGACGTGAGTGTCATCGACGAACTTCCGCCAGGCCGCAAGCCCATCATGACCATTCACCAGTTTGACGCTCACCGCGCCGAACTGAATGCAAAGATTCGCCAGCAAATTGCGCTCGGGCGGCAGGTTTACATGGTCTATCCGCTCATTAAGGAGAGCGAAAAAATCGACCTGAAAAACCTGGAGGACGGTTACGAGCAGGTGAGGATGGACTTCCCCGAGTGCCAGGTTTCCAAGGTGCACGGGCAAATGAAACCCGCTGACAAAGACGCTGAGATGCAGCGCTTTGCCAACGGGGAAACGCAAATTCTTGTGGCCACCACGGTGATTGAGGTGGGCGTGAACGTGCCGAATGCGTCGGTGATGGTCATTGAAAACGCCGAGCGCTTCGGCCTGAGCCAGTTGCACCAACTGCGCGGACGCGTGGGCCGCGGCGCCGACCAGTCGTTTTGCATCCTTGTCACGAAATATAACCTGTCGGAAGATTCGCGCAAGCGCATTCAGGTGATGGTGGACAGCACCGACGGCTTCGAAATAGCCGAGCAGGACTTGAAACTGCGCGGCCCCGGCGACCTGGAGGGCACGCAGCAGAGCGGCATGGCCTTCGACCTGCGCATCGCCAACCTGGCCAAGGACGGCATCCTGCTGCAGATGGCCCGCGACATGGCGCAGGAGGTGCTCGACCAGGACCCCGACCAGCAAAATCCCGCCAACCAGCCCATGTGGCAACGCCTGCGGGAACTCAGAAAAACCAATATCAATTGGGGCGCCATTTCGTAAAAGCAGATTTTTTTTGGTTGGAAACCAAATTTTTACTACTTTTGCAGCGATGAAACAACTTTACATCATCGGCGGGCCTAACGGCGCGGGCAAAACGACGGCATCATACACTATTTTGCCGGAGATTTTGCAGTGCAGCGAATTCGTCAATGCCGACGAAATTGCGCGCGGACTGTCGCCGTTCAATCCCGAAGGCATGGCCATTGAAGCGGGGCGCCTGATGCTGCAGCGCATTCAGGACCTGCTCGAGGAGGGAAAAAGTTTTGCCATCGAAACCACTATGGCCACACGCTCATACGCAAAACTCATTGAGCGGGCGCAGGGACAGGGGTATCAGGTGACAATCTTTTATTTCTGGCTGAATTCACCAGTGCTGGCGCAAAACCGAGTGGCAGAGCGAGTGCTGCGTGGCGGGCATAACATTCCGGCAAATGTTATTTTGCGCCGCTATCAATTGGGACGAACAAATTTCTTCAATATATTCCTGCCTTTGGCTGACAAATGGATTCTCGTGGATAATTCTAATCCGCAGGCTGAAATAGTTGCGCAAGGAGGCAGAGATAGTGAACAACAAATTTACGATTTCTTAAAATGGAAGGAGGTAAACCATGGCAATAATGAGTGTGGAACCGATGAAGAATAAATTCTATGAACTGATTTCGAAAGGTCTGACGCTTTCGATGAAACGGATGCTGCACGAGAAGGCGCTGCATGACGAGGATGTCGTCATGACGGATGCGCAGAAGAATGTGATTCGCGTGCCGGCAAAACAGTTGCTGGAGCAGCATCCAGAGTATCGGTTGTAGTGCTTTATAAGTGTAAATCAGCCGTTTGCTTTAAAGCATAAAGAGGGGCGCCATTTCCTGACGCCCCTTTTTTTGTGCCATGCCCGCACCGCCTTAGTCGAGCGCGAAGATGGCGGCGACGGAGATGTCGTCTTGGCTGCTTTCCTTGCTGAGGTCGGTGAGGATTTTCTCGACGAGCGGGTGCGCCTTCTCGGAGCCTTGCGTGAGCAGGGTGAGGTGGAGGCCGCGCAGCAGTTTGAGGTAGGGACGGATGGTGTCAAACGATTTGTCCATGCCGTCGGTGGTGAGGAAGATGGCCTCGAGGGCGTCGGGGTCGCCGCTGTAGCAGGAGCGGAAATCGTTGGCGGACTCTTTGCCGCAGAGCGAGGTGGTGAGGTTTTTTTGGCACGTGGGGTCCTTGGGGATGGGCGCGTACATGTTGAATTCCTGGTCGAACGCCACGGTCATGCCGTCGCCCACTTGCAGCGTGAGCCAGTAGTTGGGCGTGCGCAGGGCGGCCAGCAGGGTGGTGCCGTAGAATATGTCGAACCGGGTGTCTTCTGACCATAGCGGTTCTCCATCTGTCAGGAACCTTTGCTCTTCCTGCTCGGTGAGCGGGTTGGCGAGGGCATGCTCCCTCACGCGCTTGTGCCAAGTGTCGTGAATGTCGATGATGAGTTGCGCGATGGCGGCGTCGGATGCTTTTTCCGGCAGTTTGCCCATGCGGTCGCAGGTGCCGCAGGGCGTGATGGCGCAGCCTGCGAAGATGCTTGGGTCGGTGGTTTCGGCAAACTTTTTGAGGCAGTCCACGGCTGTTTCGGCAGCGATTTTTGCGCCGGCATCGCTGCGGAAGTGGAGGGATGAGCCATGCCCGTCGCACACGGTGGCGATGTGCATGTCGTTGGTTTTCAGGGTTAAGGAATAGTCTTGGCAAACGGTGCCAGCGAGAACGTGGCGGTTGCCTCTCACGGAAAGGTTAAAGCAGTCGTACATGTGTCGGTTGTTTTTGGTGAAAAAATAGGAATTGGTTATTGTATGTCGGGGATGAACTGCAGGTCGTAGTCGTCTTCGCTGCGCAGGAAGATGATGATGGCGTCGTAGGTGACGTTGAAATCCAAGCGTTTTTGCTGCTTGTAGAGGTTCATGGCGCGCGCCAAAGCGAGGAGTTTGTCGTGGTCGATGGCGTAGCGCGGGTCGAACGCGCCTTGGTGGCTGCGCGTTTTCACCTCCACGCAGTGCAGGCGGTTGTCGCGGAATGCGATGAGGTCGATTTCCTGGTGGTGGCGCGAGCGCCAGTTCCGCTCCAGCAGGCGATAACCGTTGCGCACGAGCCAGTTGCCGGCCAGTTCCTCGCCGAGTTGTCCGAGGGCGAGATGCGGCGCGTAGTTGGGGTTGGAATAGTCGGTAGGCATAGGCTAAGGTTGCTGCGGGATGACGTCGAAGACGATGCCGCTCTTTGCGCCGGCCACGTAGGCTTCGTAGCGCTTGCCGTCGTGCACGAGGTCGTCGATGTAGAGCGGTTCTTGGTGGATGAAGAGGTGGCAACTGAAGGTGTCGCCCGCGCTGATTTTGGCATTCTCCGACTGCTCCACCACGAAGCGGCCGTTGCCCAAATGGCGCACCACGCACAGGCGGTTGGGCTGCCAGGCCAGGCGGATGCGGTCGCCAGTGCGCAGGTCGTCGCTCGTCACCTTCTTGCCAAGCACGAGGTTGCTCTGCGCGGCCTGGCCCGTGCTTTCGAAGGCGGCGTAACTGGGGTAGCCGATGAAGCGCGCCAGGGTGTTGAGCGTGGAGAGGCGCGGTTCGCCGTCGTAGGGCACGTAGCCCCAGAGGCGCTTGAGGGTGCTGGCGCTCACCTGCTCGCCAATGCGCTGCCGGAGCAACTGGCTGAGCCACTCAAAGTCGCGCGTGGAGCAGATTTCGCGCCCCAGCGTCCGTTCCACTTCTTGGCAAATCTTCTGTTCGGTCATTGCGTTGGGATTTATGCTGAAACCACTGCTGGCGGGTCATTCCACCCACCCGCTGCGGTCGAGGTTGCGATAGCCGATGGCCTCGCTGATGTGGCGGCTCGACACCTGCGGCGCGCCCTCCAGGTCGGCAATGGTGCGCGCCACTTTCAGGATGCGGCTGTAGGCGCGGGCGGAGAGGTCGAGGCGCTCCATGGCATTGCGCAGCATGCTGGCGCCCTCGGCGTCGGGCTCGGCAAATTCGTGGAGCAGGCGGTCGGTCATCTGCGCGTTGCAGTGCACGTTGGGCAGGTCGTGGAAGCGCTGCTGCTGCAGTTGCCGCGCCCTCACCACGCGTTCGCGGATGTTTGCGCTGGGTTCGCCCGGCGCGGCCTGCGAGAGTTGGGCAAACGGCACGCTTTCCACTTCGCACTGAATGTCAATGCGGTCCATGAGCGGGCCGCTGATGCGCGAAAGGTAGCGCTGCACCTGCCCCGGCGAGCACGAGCAGGCGTGGGTGGGGTGGTGCAGATAGCCGCACGGGCAGGGGTTCATCGAGGCCACGAGCATGAACGAGCAGGGCAGGGTGTAGGTGTATTTGGTGCGCGAAATGGTGATGACGCGGTCCTCCAGCGGCTGGCGGAGCGTTTCAAGCACGGTGCGGCTGAACTCCGGCAGTTCGTCGAGGAACAGCACGCCGTTGTGTGCCAGGCAAATTTCGCCCGGCATGAACGTGGCGCCGCCGCCCACGAGCGCAATGTCGCTGATGGTGTGGTGGGGCGCGCGGAAGGGCCGCTGCTGAATGAGCGACGTGTCGCTGCTCAGTTTGCCCGCAATGCTGTGAATCTTGGTCGTTTCCAGGCTCTCGCTCAGCGAAAGCGGCGGCAGAATGCTGGGCAAACGCTTGGCCATCATCGACTTGCCGCATCCGGGCGAGCCTACGAGAATGATGTTGTGACCGCCGGCCGCTGCCACTTCAAAGGCGCGCTTCACGTTCTCCTGGCCGCGCACGTCGTTGAAATCGGCCTCGAAAGCGCACTGCGCGTTGGCGAATTCCTCGCGCGTATTTATAATGGTAGGCTTCACCGCGTCGTTGCCCCGCAGCACCTGCACCACGTCGTCGAGCGAATGCACGCCATAGACCAGCAAATTGTTTACCACAGCGGCTTCGCGCACGTTTTCTTCTGGCACAAACAGCGCGTGCAGACCCATTTCGCGCGCCTTGATGGCGATGGGCAGCGCGCCCTTCACGGGCAAAACGCGGCCGTCGAGCCCCAGCTCGCCCGCAAACATGCAGCGGCTGAGCAGCGTTTCGTCCGCGCCCAGTTGCTCAAACGCCGCCAGCAGGCCGATGGCGATGGGCAGGTCGAAAGCGCTGCCCTCCTTGCGCACGTCGGCCGGCGCCAGGTTCACCACCGTGGTGCGCATGCTCTGCTCGAAATGGTTGCTGCGCAGCGCCGCCATCACGCGCTCCTGGCTCTCCTTCACGGCGCTGTCGGGCAGGCCCACAATCACGAAGCGCGGCATCTCCACTGCTTCGCGCGAATCCACCTCAATGGTCACCGGAATGGCGTTCAGGCCCTGCAAGGCCGCGGCATATACTTTTGATAACATGGCGTTTTTCCTAATATTCGGAATGCAAAATTAAGAAAAAATCTGATATTCTGTTGCCTTTTTGCCTGCTTTTTGCGCTTTTGGGGCAAAAACAGGGCAGAAAAGCGCGGCGGCACGGCACGAAACGGCGTGATGCCGAACCATTTTGGCTAAAATCCCAGCCGCTGGCGCCAGCGCGTCATGTAGCGCGACGACAGGTAACTTTCCAGCGAATAGGTGATGGCGCTGCGGTCCGACTCGCTCACGGCGTCGGGCAAACCATGCACAAAAGCGTCGGGAAACTCGCCCAGGCGCTCAATCGTCGCGTTATATTTGGCATCGAAAAACAGCGCGCTCTGCAGCGTGTCCAAGTGGCGCTCAATGCCCGACGCCGCCACCAGCCCATCCATCTCGCGCTTGCCCTTCGCCTTCAGCTCCTCCACCAACTGCGCCTGAAGCTCCGCGCTGCGCCGCTCCTTGCTCAGTTCGTCGAGGCGCAGCTGCAGCGAGTCATTCTTCTGCTGCAGCATGCGGCTCCGCTCGTCGGCCACCGCACTCTCCTCGCGCAGCGTCCGCACCTCGCCCGTCAGCGAGTCCGTCACCACCGCCGTGCGCTCCGTCTGCGTGCGCAGGTCGAGGCGCTCACGGTTCCACTGCCACCACATCCCCGCGGCGCACAGTGCCACCACCGCCAGCGCAATCAGCCACGGCCACCAACGCCTGCGGCGAAACGACCGCCTCACCGCTTCCATGCTGGCGTAGCGCTTGCTCAGCGGGGCAGTGCAGCGCCGAACGATTCCCCCGTAGGGCCAGCCCAGGCGCAGGTCGTCGAGCACGCAACCATAACTGTAAATGTCGTTGCGCACATCCGTCTGCTTCCCGCTCAACTGCTCGTCCGACGTGTAGCCCAGCGTGCCGGCCGGCTGCTTCAGCACCGCATAATTGTCCGCATCGGAAAGGCCAAAGTCAATCAACTTCACATAGCCGCCGCTGCGCGTCACCATGATGTTCGAAGGCTTCAGGTCGCGGTGAACCACCTGGCAGTCATGCACATAGCACAGCGCATCGGCCAGCTGCAGCGCCACGTCCAGCCGCTTCTGCCGCGGCCGCTTCTCCTCGGCGAGCCACTCCGAAAGCGTCGTGCCGTCCACCCATTCCATCACGATGCACGGCCCCCACGCCGGCACCTCCTCCAGCGAAAAAGCGCTCACCACGTGCGGGTCCTGCAGGCCGCTCAGCAACTCAAACTCCTTTTGCAGTTGCAACTTATAGAACTTATCCCCGCGGAATTCCTCCTTCAGTCCCTTCAGCAGCCACCAGCGCCCGTAGCGCTGGGCACGCAGCAGCACATTGAAGCCGCGGTTCGGCAGTTCCGAAATCTCCGTGAACTCCGCCGACACATCAGCCGCCCCGTCAACAAGGAACGACTCTCCACCATCAATTTTGCTGCCCGCTGCGCTGTGCTTCATCGTTTGATTCGTTTTGGGAAAGGTCTCGTATTCAGAGCATTTCCATTTTCCAACCATTTTGGGTTGGGATGTTGCGCTCGGCCGAGGAGAAATTCACGCCAAGCAAAATCTTTTTGCGATGGTCGCCCATCCACTGCTCGGCATAACCCTTGCTGTGAATTTGCTCCAGCGCAGTTTCGGGCGACTGGTCGAGCTTGTACTCCATAATATATATGTAGTCCTTAGTCTCAATGAGCAGGTCAATGCGCCCACGGTTGGTGCGTTTTTCCGCCGCCGTGCGCAAGTCCTTTCCGCTGAGCAGCGCGCCTGTTACGTAGAAAATGAACTGGAACGCTTGCTCCGTTTGGCGGAAAAATCCATAGTCGATGCTGGCGATAAGCGATTGCATCTCAGCGATGTAGGTCTCCACGTCGCCCTCAATGAGCGCCAGCTTCAACTGGTTGGCAAGCGACGACGATGCAGCCGTGCTGAGCGACGAATAAATAGGCAGCAACTGCTGAATGAATCCCATGCGCACTTCCTCGTTGGGGAAGTCCACCACGAGCGCGCCAGTGGGCGCCAAACCGCTGATGGTGAGGTATCCGCTCTGGTAGAGCAGTGCGGTGAGGTCGTCCTGATAGGAATTCACTGACTGCAGCACGTAGGGCTCCACCATCTGCCCAGCCACCTGAGTGATGTCGGAATGCGTGTCGCGCAGGGCAAGCAGTAGCGCCGTGGGCGTGCCAGTTTGGAACCAATAACTGTCAAACTCCTTGGATTTGAGCGCGAGAAGCAGCGAGAAAGGATTGTAGATGCCTATGCCATTCTTGCAGAAATGATAACCATCGTAAGACTTCTTCAGCTGCGCGTAGCACTCGCCGCTGCTGATGCCCAGTTCTTCCGCCATTTCCCTCACACCCTCGTCAAAAGTGCTGTGCAGTTCTTCCTCCGTGATGCCGCAGATATCCTGAAATTGCTTGCTCTGCGAAATGTCATTGAGATTGTTCAGCGCACTGAAAATGCTCAGTTGCCCAAACTTTGTCACGCCAGTGAGCAGTGCAAACTGGATGTACTGGTCGCACGACTTCAGGTTCTTGTAGAACCCCGAAAGCATGTCGCGGTTGGCATCGAGCAACTCAGGCTTGTGAATGAGATTGACCAGCGGCGCATCATATTCGTCAACCAGAATCACCACTTTCCTTCCCGTTTGCTCATACGCACGGCGGATGAGGTTGCCAAAACGCAGGGCTGGCTCGTTTATGCCGCCTTCGCGCCCATAGATTTCCTCCAAGCGGGCCAAATCAGAGCCCAATTTCTCGCTGAGAACATCAGGGCTGGTGTAATTTGCGTTCGACAAATCGAAGTGAATGACCGGATATGCTGCCCATTCCTCTTCCAGCTGCTCCATGGCCAGCCCGCGGAACAAGGCCTTCCGCCCACGGAAATAGGCCTCAAGCGTGGACACCAGCAGCGATTTCCCAAACCGCCGCGGACGGCCCAGAAAGAGGTATGTGCCGCTTTTCACCAAATCGAATATGCGCGCAGTCTTGTCAACGTAGGCATAACCGCCTTCGCGAATCTTCTCAAAAGTCTGAATTCCGATGGGATACTTCATAATCAGTCCTCTTAGTGCTTTCCATTTGCAAAGTTACAATTTCTTTTTCACAAACTCCCCACTTCGCCCCAGAAAAAGATTCCGGCTGCACTCGTTTCTGAAAACGACCGCAGTGGTTTTTGAAAACGACCGCAGTGGTTTTTGGAAATGACTGCAGTGGTTTGCAAAAAGGAAGACCTTCGTTTTCTGAAACGATGCCCTTCCTTTTTGAAAACGAAGGGCATCGTTTTTTGCTTGAAAGGAGGAGCGGCAGGAAAAAGGTTTGGCAAAAACTTGGCAGAACGGCAAACATTTGGTAATTTTGCAGCGTAATCAAAACGCAATGCCTATGTAGCAAAACGAAAAAGACATATCGATAAATAAGCGTTAGCTTTGTTCGTGTTTCAGAAAATCGCCAATTCAATGAAACAGCCACGGATAAGGATAATGCTCACGCTGTGCGTGGGCTCTATCTCATTTTCTGGCTGTTAGGGCGTTTGGCGATGCCTCTGAAACGGACGATGAAGATTTGGTCCGCGCCTTTTTATTGTCTGCCTCCGTCTTTGGACCTATGTTTTCTTTTCTTTTTCTTCATGTAGGTATGCAAACACGGAACTACTATTTTGACAACCTGAAGTATATTCTTATTCTGCTCGTGATTTGGGGGCATGCGCTGGAAGAGGGCATGGCGTCGCCGCTGAACAAGGCGATGGTGAATTTCCTTTACCTGTTCCACATGCCGCTGTTCGTTTTTGTCTCAGGCTATTTCACTCACATCAAGGAGCGCGGCCGCTATTTCCATTCGTTGCTGCGCATTCTTGAAACTTATTTGCTGCTGCAGGCAGTGTTCCTGCTCCACGATATGATTGTTCAGGGCGGCCCATACCCTGTGCTGAAACTTATCCGGCCTCGATTCAGCGCGTGGTATCTGCTTTGCTTGGTCTATTGGCGCGTAGGAATCTATTACGCGCAGCCCGTTTTGAAGTCGGTTTCGCCAGCAGTTCTGCTTTCTTTGAGCCTGGTGCTGAGCCTTTTGGCTGGATTCGTGCCGATTGGCGCGCCATTGGCTTTCCAACGCACTTTTGTGTTTCTGCCATTTTTCCTTCTGGGTTATTACCTTGGGCAACGGCCGGAGCGCGCCATGGCGTTTGTTTCGCGCGGGCAGGGCAGCAAGTGGACTATGCTTGGCGCAATGGTAGTGCTCGCCATTTGCTTGCTGGCAACGGGGTGGATGCATTTCTCGCACGACCTGCCGCAAGAGCGTTTGTCCTATTTCGAGATGCCTGAACCAACCATTTGGCTGCTGGCATTCCGGCTGGCGCATACCTTTGTGGCGGTGCTGATTTCCGCTTGCTTCATGCTGCTCATTCCGCGCGGCGAAAAATGGTTCAGCAAGTACGGAAAAGAGACGCTGTTCTTCTACATTTGGCACTCGCTGGTGGTGTTTTTCCTCATCAAACCGTTCGTCCACAATTTCAGTTTCACGGCAACGGAAGTGCTGGTTTATCCCACGCTGTCCGCCATCGTCCTCGTCGTTTTGATGCACATTCTCCTGAAAATTCCCGTTTGCAGTTTCTTGCTTAATCCATTCACGCGGCTGTATGATGCGGCGCAGGCGAGGAAAAGCAGGGCATAGCGCGATTTTGGCATAAAAAAGGCGCACTCCTTATTATATTGGTGAGGGGTGCGCTTGTCTTTTGTTGTCGGGATGGGGCGTCAGCGGAGGCGGATTTTGGTGCCTTTGACTTCGATTTGCTCTTCTTCGGCCATTTGGCGGAGGATGGGGTCGAGTTGCTGGGGCAGGGGGGCGAGCGCCTGCAGTTGGGCGAGGGTGTGCCAGTCGCGGTCTTGCAGGGTGGCGAGGAGGGTTTGGCGAAGCTGGGCGAGGGCGGTGGCGCCTCGGTCTTTTTTCTTGCTGAGGCAGACGTCGCAGTGGCCGCAGTCTTCGGCGTCGGCCTGGCCGAAGTATTGCAGGAGGATGCGTGAGCGGCAGATGTTGGTGGATGATGCGTAGTGGAGGATTTGCTCGATGCGCTGGTTGTAGTCGCTTTTGCGGTCGGCGTAGACGCTGGGCGGCAGGCTGATGTGGTCGGTTTCCACGCGCGGGGTGCGGAGCATGAGGGTGGGGGTGTTGTTGTGCGGAATGTAGTCGATGATGCGGCGCTCGGCCAGGTCTTTGAGCATTTGGTAGATGGTGTCGGCGGAAAGTCCGGTGGCGTGTGCGAGTTGCATTTCGTCGATGAGCACGTAGTCGGCGAAGATGCCGGCGTAGGTTCGCATGAGTGTGCTCATGAGTGTTTCGTAGGCGGTGCCGCCTTCGCGCAGCCGGTAGAGTTCGTCTTTCTGGAGTGCGAAGCGGAGGCGCGAGCGCATGTCGTTGTCGGTTTGGTAGTCTATGTATTTGGCGTTGTGGAGGATGCGCAGCGCGCTGTCGGTCTGCACGGGAAATTGCTTGAAGGTTGCGCAGAACTGGTCGATGTGGAAGAAGTGCATCTGGTCGGCGCCTTCGCCCATGCCGATTTGGTAGAAGTAGCAGATGTTTTCGTAGGTCTGGCGGATGTAGTCGGGGTCGGGGTATTGTTCTGGCACGCGGCGTCGGAGGAGCGTTTGGTCGTGTGGGTCGTAGAGGAGTACGGCGTAGGCGGTTTTGCCGTCGCGCCCTGCTCGCCCAGCCTCTTGGAAGTAGGCCTCGATGGAGTCGGGCACGTTGTAGTGTATGACGAGCCTGACGTTGCTTTTGTCGATGCCCATTCCGAATGCGTTTGTGGCTACCATGACGCGGTCGCGGCCTTTGTTCCAGTTGGTTTGTCGCAGGTCGCGCTCGGCGCTGGTGAGTCCGGCGTGGTAGTTTTCGGCGGTGATGCCGTTTTTGTCAATCATCTGCGCCAGTTCGCTGGTGAGTCGGCGTGAGCGGGTGTAAACGATGGCGCTGCCTTGCGGCACGCTGCGCAGGATGTGGAGCAGTTCTTGTTCTTTGTTGGCGGTTTGGCGTACGACGTAGGTGAGGTTTTTGCGCTCGAAGCTCATGCTGAACACGTTTTTCTCACGGAATTCGAGGCGCTCCTGAATGTCGTCCACCACGCGCGGCGTGGCGGTTGCGGTGAGTGCCAGCACGGGCACGGCGTAGCGTATTTGGTGGCGCAGGCGGGCGATGTCCATGTAGGCGGGACGGAAGTCGTAGCCCCACTGGCTGATGCAGTGCGCCTCATCGACCACAATCATGCTGATGTTGCGCATGCGCTGTAGTTTTTCGAGGAAGAGTGGGCTGCTCAGTCGCTCGGGCGAGAGGTAGAGGAACTTGTAGTCGCCGAGGATGCAGTTGTCGATGACGCGCACGATGTCGCTGTGGTACATGCCGGTGTGCACCGCCGCGGCCTTGATGCCTTGCTCGCGCAGGTGCTTCACCTGGTCTTTCATCAGGGAAATGAGGGGCGAAATGACGAGGCACAGGCCTTCTTTGGCGAGCGCAGGCACTTGGAAGCAGACGCTTTTGCCGCCTCCGGTGGGCATGAGCCCGAGGGTGTCGCGTCCGCTGCCAATGCTTTCGATGATGTCTTGCTGAATGCCGCGAAAGGAGTCGTATCCCCAGTAGTGGCGCAGGATTTCAAGGTAGGTCATTGCGTTGCCTGATGTCCTCGATGTAGAGTTGGATGTCTCCGCGCTTGCGGCTGTTGTCTTCGATGGTGTAAACGATGTCGAAGGCGCGCTTGGTCTTGATGTAGCGCGCTTCGGAGCTTTGGCCGAAGGCGATGCCGTTCATCACGTGGTTGGAGTGGTTGTCCACCAGTTCGAGCTTGATGTGCTCCTGCTCGCGGCCCACCACCTTGCTCGTGCCGTAGTCATAGACCTGCTGGGAGCAGAAGAGCGGCTTTTCGTTGTCGGGACCGAAGGGGCGCATGCGCTTGAGGTCGGCGCAGAAGCGGTGGGTGATGTCGCGGAAGGTGATGACGCTGTCGATGTTGAGCGTGGGCTGAATTTCGGCGTCGTTGATGTGGGTTGAGACGTATTCCTCAAAGCGGCGGCTGAAGTCCTCCACCTGCTCCACGCGCATCGACAGGCCGGCGGCGTAGGTGTGGCCGCCAAAGTTGTCGAGCAGGTCGCGGCACGACTGAATGGCCTTGTAAACGTCGAAATTGCCCACGCTGCGGGCGCTGCCAGTCACTTCGTCGCCGTCGCGGGTGAGCACCACGGAGGGGCGGAAGAAGGTTTCCGTGAGGCGCGACGCCACGATGCCGATGACGCCTTTGTGCCACTGCTCGTTGTAGATGACGATGCTGCTGCGCTGCGTCAGGTCGGCCATTTGGCTCACCTGTGCCGTGGCCTCCTCGGTCATGCGCTTGTCGAGTTCCTTCCGCTCGTCGTTATATTGGTTGATTTGCGCCGCCAGTTCCATGGCGCGCTGGTAGTTGTGCTCCACGAGCAGTTCCACGCTCAGCTTGCCGTTCTGCATGCGGCCTGAGGCATTGATGCGCGGGCCGATTTTGAAGATGATGTCGGCCATGGTGATGTCCCTTCCGGCCATGCCGCAGAGGTCGATGACCGCCTTGAGGCCCACGCTCGGGTTCTGGCTCAGTTGCCTTAGGCCGTGGTGCGCCAGGATGCGGTTCTCGCCCATGATGGGCACGATGTCGGCGGCAATGGCCACGGCCACGAGGTCGAGCAGCGGAATGAGGCGGCTGAAGGCAATGCCGTTCGACAGCGCGAAGGCCTGCATGAACTTGAATCCCACGCCGCATCCGCAGAGGTCGGGGTAGGGGTAGGTGGCGTCCACGCGCTTGGCGTTGAGGATGGCCACGGCGGGCGGCAGCGTCTCGTCGGGCACGTGGTGGTCGCAGATGATGAAGTCGATGCCCTGGCTCTTGGCGTAGGCGATTTCCTCCACGGCCTTGATGCCGCAGTCGAGCACGATGATGAGGCTCACGCCCGTGCTCTTGGCGTAGTCCACGCCTTGGCGCGACACGCCGTATCCCTCGTCGTAGCGGTCGGGAATGTAGTAGTCAATGTTGGAGTAGAATTGCTGCAGGAACCGATAGACCAGCGCCACGGCCGTGCATCCGTCCACGTCGTAGTCGCCATAGACCAGGATGCGCTCCTTGCGGCCCATGGCGCGGTTCAGGCGCTCCACGGCCACGTCCATGTCCTTCATCAGGAAGGGGTCGTGCAGTTCCTGAAGCTGCGGATGGAAAAAGCGCTTGACGGCCTCCTCGGAGTCCACGCCGCGGGCAATCAGCAGCCGGCAGAGCTTGGGCGAAATGCCTGTCTTCGCCGCCAGTTCATCGGCCGCCGCGACCTCCCGCTCGCTCGGTTCCGCGATGTTCCATTTGTATTTCATTATATCGTGTCATTTTTATTGCTTGTTTTGTGGTTTGCCGCCCAATTGCATGCCAAACTGCGCGCACTGGAGTGGGCGGCTGCGGGCCGTAGATACATTCTGGCCGCACTGGTTTTTTGAAACGACCGCACTCGTTTTGCAAAACGACCGCAGTGGTTTTTGAAAACGACCGCAGTCGTTTTGCGAAAGGGCACCCGCCGTTTTTTGCTTGGCTCGCCCTTGTTTCATCCGCACATTTCCCCAAATTACGCCGTAAAGTTACCATTTTTTTATTAGAATCGGGAATATTTTGGTTACAATTATCGGAAAACGTCGCATTTTACCCCATTTTCAGTATGCAGGTCCCGTGTTTTTGTCATTTTCGGTTGGCAAGCGGCGTGGAATTTTTGCTCTTTTCCGCGCAAAAAATTCGCGCCAAAACGAAAAATCTGTTGACATTTATCAAGAAGTGTGTGCGGTTCCACGTTTTTTTTGCAAAAATGTTTGCAGCGTGCCGAAAAACCCCTACCTTTGCATCGTGTTTTTCATAGTATTAGATTTAAGGTTAACAAGATTGGGGCAAGGCGTTGCCCCTTTTTTTATGCCCTGAACGTCTGAACGCGGTGCCGCCGATGGCAGTGCAAAGGACTGTGGCATAAGCAAATAAGTGGGCCGCGGCGGAAAATGCTCCGCTGCGGCCCATGGCTTTTTGTGCGCTGGCGCCGATTGCTTCACGCTTGGCGCTTAAATCTGTGCGGCGCCAAAAGTTTCGCAAAAAAATGCTGTGTGCGTGTGCAAAACGGCTGTGCGCGTGCGAAAAACGGCTGTGCGCGTCAGTATTCCTGTGTGTTTTGCACCATTTTCTCCGTATTCCATGGCGCCGGTTCGCCGTCCAGGTAGGTGTGGAACCACTCCAGGTGGGCGTTGTAATAGACGAGCATGGACGTGGATGAGGGCCAGTGGCCGTCGTTGCTGAAGACGATGAGGCGCGAGGGAATGCCCAGCGTTTGCAGCGTGGTGAAGTAGGCCAGCGACTGGTTGTAGGACACGCGGTAGTCGCGCTCGCCGGTGATGATGAGCGTGGGCGTGGCGAAGTTCTGCGTGTACTGCGAGGGCGAGAAGCGCTTGTAGAGGTCTGAGTTCCAGGGCTGTCCGTGGAGTTCGAAGTTGGGGAACCAGAGTTCTTCGGTGGTGCCCCACATGCTGGGCAGGTCGTAGAGGCCCATCATCGACGCCAGGCATTTGTAGCGCTTGGTCTGCCCCTGCAGCCAGTTCATGAAGTAGCCGCCGTAGGACCAGCCCATGGCGCCGATGCGGTCTTTGTCCACGTAGGGCAACTGCTCCACGGCGTCGGTCACGCGCATCACGTCTTCGTAGGGCCGCGTGCCCCAGTTCTCGCTGATGGCGCGGCAGAACGCCTGCCCGTAGCCCGTGGAGCCGTGGGGATTGGGATAGACCACCACGTAGCCGGCGCCGGGATAGACCTGCCAGTCGGCGCGGTAGGAATCCATCCACTGCATCTGCGGGCCGCCGTGCACGTTGATGACCACGGGATATTTCTCCGCGGGATTGAAATTGTGGGGCTTCACAATGAAATACTCCACGCTGTCGCCGTCAGCGCCCCGCACCCACGCCGATTCCGCCGGCCGCAGGTCCACTTCCGCCTCGAAGGCATCGTTGAAGTGCGTGAGTTGGCGCTCGCCCGTTTTGTCCGCCACATAGAGCGCGCTGGGTTTGCCCGTTTGGCTGTAGGTGTAGGCCAGCGTGCCGTTCTTTGCTGCCTCAAAGGCGCTGATGGCGCGGTCGCCCACGATTTTCTCCGTCCGCTTCGTCTTCACGCTGAGGCGGAAAAGGGGCTGGTAGCCGCGCTCGGGAGCGAGGAAATAGATGCTCTTGCCGTCGGCGCTCCACTGAAAACTCGCCACCCAGTTGTCGAAATCCTCGGTCAAAACCGCGTGCGTGCCGTTTTTGCGGTCGTAGAGCGCGAGGCGGAAACAGTCGCTCTCGTAACTTTCCACAGCCTGACGGCGGTAGGCAATGTAGCGGCCGTCGGGCGAATAGAGCGGGCTGCCGTCCCAAGCGTCGTTGGCGTCAGTGATGTTTTTCGGTTCGCCGCCGTCAACCGAAACCGTCCACAGGTCGGCATTGGTGTTGGCCTCCTGATGGACCGTGCGGTTGCTCACGAAGCAGACTTCGCGGCTGTCGGGCGAAAAGGCGAAGGCGTCGTCGTAGCCGCCGGGGGAGAATGTGGGCGAATGCCACGCGCCCGGTGTCAGGTCGGCGTATTGCTTCGTTCGCGTGTCGAAGAGAATGATGTGGTTGAAGCGCCCGTCGTCATATTCCGTCCAGTGGCGGTAGAGCAACTGGTCGGCCACATGCGCCTGAATGGGACCGCTGGTTTTGCGCTCCAGCAGCGCCGCGTTGGCCTCGCCGTCGGCGCCTGCCTCCGGATAGACCTTGGCCACGAAGGCGACGTAACGCTCATTGGGCGAGACCTTTGCGGCCGAAACGCCCAGCGCGAAGTCGGTGATTTGCTCCGCAGCGCCCGTCGCGGTGTTGAGGCGGTGCACCTGCGCTTTGCCTGAGGCGTACGACGTATAATATATATGTGTGCCATCGCTGCTCCACGCCGGGGCAAAACTGGCGCCGTCGTGGGTCAGTTGCTTGGGTTCACCGCCCTCCAGTGGCATCACGTAGAGGTCGGTGGCGCTCTTCAGCAGGCGCGTGGTGGGTTGACCGTCGGCCTCGGCCTGCTGCCGCAGCGCGTCGGTCATGAAAGTGGTCTGCGACTTTGCGAACGCGATTTCGTGCCCGTTGGGCGAAAGGGCAATGCCCGAAACGCTTTGCGGCCGCACCACATCGGTCACGGCGAAGGCTCTTTTGCCCGAAATTTCGGCAGTTGTGGCCGCTGCATCGGCAATTTCATTCGCTGCATCGGCATTTGCGGCCGTTTGTGCCCATGCCGCGCCGCAGTTTGCCGCCAGAATGAGCAAGGGGAGAATGTTTTTGAGTGTCATGCGAAAAGTTTTTATTGCGTGAAACAGCAGCAACTGCGCGGTGCAGTTGCTGCCGATTGGTCTATTTGTCAGGAAATCAGTAGGAAATGCTTTCCACGCTGAGTTTCTTGGAGCGCACTTTGCTGAAGCCCGTCTCCGTCTTCGTGAGCGATTTGGCTTCGCCCTTCAGTTCAATGTTACTGGTGCCAGCGGCGTTGGCGCTGATGTGGTTGCACTTCACGTCGATTTTTGCATCGCCCGTGCCGCTCAAGTTCACGTCGAGGTTCTCGCATTTCAGGTCGGCGTCGATGTCGCCCGTGCCCGTCGAACTGAACTTGGCGTCGCCCTCGCAGGTCATTTTCTCCACATCAATGTCGCCCGTGCCGGTCGTCGTCAGCGAGGCGGTCTGGCACTTTGCCTTGTGAATTTCCAGGTCGCCCGTGCCAGTGATGTTCACGTTCAGGCCGGTGCAGCGCAGGTGCTCAATCTCGGCGTCGCCCGTGCTGCCCAATTCAATGGCGAACGGCGCGTCGAGGGTCACGGTGTCCTCCATGAGCAGGTCGCCCACGCCGTTCAGTTTCACGCTGCTCAGCAACGGAGCGGTTACGCGGACGCGAATGAAGGGCATGGGGCCCCAGCCGCCTGAACCCGTGAGGCTGACGTGGAGCGTGCCGTCGGCGCAGGTGATGTCGTAGCGCGACAGCACCTGCTCGTTGCCCTCCACCACCACGCTCGCCGAGTCGCTTTGCGTGAAGAAAATGTCGGCGTTTCCGCTGGCGTCAATCTGCTGAAAGTCGCCCAGCGAAAGCGTTTTCGTCACCACTTTGCCCCATTTCTCCGAGTCGCGCAGGTCGCGCGAAGCGTGCTCCACCGCCTCTTTGGCGTTTTTCACCGCCGTCTTCACATCGCCAGTGCAAGAACTCAGCACGGCCGTACCGCCCATGAGCACTGCGGCGAGCGCCAGAACGAGGCCGCTTCTTTTCAGGAAACTATTGTTATTCATGCGTTTGTGTCTTTATTTTCGTTAAACTTTTTCCATTCTTTGGCCACGTCGTCCATCGAAATGCCCAGGGCGCTCATTTCCGTGAACAGCGCGGGCAGGTGCTGGCTGAGCAGTTCGTCGCGGCGCAGAGCCTGAATGATGTCGTGCGCCTCGTGCGTCACATAGTAGCCCATGCCGCGTCGGGGCTCCACGATGCCCTTGTTTTGCAGCCACTCGTAGGTGCGCACCGCCGTGTTGATGTTCACCTGCGCCATGCTCGACAGCTCGCGCACCGACGGCGCACGGCTCTCAGCGGGGTAGGTGCCCTGAAGCACGCCCAGGCAGATGAGGTCGGCCAGTTGCAAATAGATGGCTTTGTTCGGATTGAATTCCATAGTGCAAATTTACATTTTTTTCGGTAAAAAAAACATTAATCCGCCATTTTTCCGCCTCACGGGTTCAGGCGGCTGGTGATTTGCGCGCGGCAGTAGAGGCGCCACGCCCCCCAATACATCAGCACGGCCACGATGGTCACGATGCCAACCCACGTCCAGGCGAGCGCCATGGCCCAACTTTCCATCTCTTTCTGACTGAGATTCACGGTGCCGCTCAGGTCCAGATTGCTCAGCAAGCTCACGCCCAGGAAGGCCACGACGAGGTTCAGCACGAAGTGGAGCACCCAAAGGCCAAGCATCGTCCACAGCAGGTTGTACTTGTATTTCAGCGCGTTGCCCAAACTGAAGGCGCATATCGTCCACAGGATGTGCGAGACGAGCAGCGCAAGGAGCAGCGCCACCTCCGCGTTCATGTACTTCAGCCCCTCGGCCATCCCCATGCATGTGAAAAATCCCTGCGTGATGGAGGGGATGGCGGCGAAGGAGACCCCTGCCGCCAGCAGGATGAGTTGATAAACCAGGTCGGCCAGCAGCACGCCCACGACGCACGCCAGGGCCATGCCCACGATGCAGATGAGCGTGTGCCACAGGAACTTCTCGCCGTTGGTGGCGGGCAGCGTGAGTGTGGAGATGCGCCCTTGGCGGTTGCGCAGCGGGTGGTTGATGCAGCCAGCGGCGAGCATCAACAAAGCGAAGGTCAAGAAATAGAGCCAAAACACCGTTCCTGCCACCTGCGGGCGGTAGAAGTAGGTGGCCTCGCGCACCATCTGATAATCAACGGTTGCGCTCAGCAGGCCCACGGTGAGGAACAGCGCCAGCGCGATGAGCGCGAAATTGCGGTAGAAACTGCGGTTGATGGTCAGGTCATACCGCGCGTAATTCATCATACGATTGAATTCCATATTCCAAATTTCTTTTTTCAATTAAACGTTTTTCCTTGTCCGCTATAGCGTTTTTGCTTTTTCACTATAGCGTTTCTGTTTTTCTGCCGCCAAAACCAGTGCGGTGGTTTTCCAAAACGACTGCGGTGGTTTTCCAAAACGACTGCGGTCGTTTCTGCACTATCGGCTTTAACTTCTAAGGAGCGAAGCGACTGATGACTTCTTTAACTTCCTTAACTTCCAAAAAAGCGCAAAGCGGCAGCGGCTTTTTACGGCAGCAGTGCGGCCTGCACGCGGTCGTTGTTGTAGAGCAGCGCGTTGAACAAAAGTTCGAGGTTGATGGGCGTTTCCTCGCCGGTGGCGCTGGGCAGGATGGCGTTGAATCCGCCGAACACTTGCTCCGCATAGACCGTTTCGTCGGGCAGCTGCGTCCCCGGCACCATGACGAAGCGAAGGCTGCGGCCCACGCGCTCCATGCTGTCGTTGAGCAGCACGCGGTTTTGGTCAATCACGCACAGGTGGTCGAGCAGGGTCTCCACGTCGCGCACCTGGTGGGTGGAAATGACCACCGTCTTGCTTTCGTCCATTCCGCCCGCCATCACCTTGCGGAACTGCGCCTTCGAGGGAATGTCGAGCCCGTTGGTGGGTTCGTCCATGAGCAGCACCTTGGTGTTTGCGGCGAGCGCCACGCTCATATAGACCTTCTTCTTCTGTCCCATGGAGAGGGCGCCGAGGTGCAGGTCGAGCGGCATGTCGAAGCTGCTGAGGCTCTGGCGCAGCGTCTCGTCGCTGAAGCGGGGGTAGAAGGGGCGGATGGATTTCACGTAGTTGGCGAGCGAAATGCTCGGCAGGTCGTACTCTTCAGGCACGATGAACATTTCCTGCAGGGTCTCGGGCAGGCGCTGCTGCGGTTCGCGGCCGTCCATGAGAATGGTGCCCGACTGTGGGCGCAGGAGCCCCATGGCCAGGTAGAGGAGCGTGGATTTGCCCGTGCCGTTGCGGCCGAGCAGGCCATAGACGCAGCCTTCGCCCAGCGTGAGGCTCAGGTCGCTGATGACTGGCGCCGATTTGCGGTAGCCGAATGTGAGGTTTTTTACTTCAAGCATAGTCCTATATATAATTAATGTGTGCTGGAAAGGGTGGGGCGGTCACTCGCTTGGGCGCGGTGCCAGCCCGTTTTGGCTGTTGTGCTCACCCGTTTAGGCTGTTGTGCTCAGTCGTTTGGGTTATTGTGCTCAGTCGTTTGGGTTTTGCGGCGCGATTATCCATGCGATGAGGTAGGGGATGAGGCCCACGCCGCCGTAGCAGATGAGCAGCATCCAGGCCAGGCGCACGAGCGTGGCGTCAATTCCGAAATACTCTCCGAGGCCGCCGCAAACGCCGCCGACCATCTTGTCTTTCTTCGACAGATAAAATTTCTTCTCCATAATTCGTAGGTTTTTAAGTGAAACGCGGCAGATTTTAGGTCATTCCGCCGTTAGTTTTTGTGTAATATCTTTGTAGAACACCGCAAAGGTATGGGTTTTCTCCGAAACCGCCAAAGGTTTTTCCCAAAAAAATCGTTTTTCCCGCAATTTTTTTCTTGGGCGGCGATTTTCGGGCATGGCGGCGGAGGGAATCTGCAACTTCTTCTGCCAGAAAATTTGGCAGTTACGGAGAAAAAGCGTAACTTTGCACTCAGAATCATGAAAATACGGGAAATCATTGGAGCCCTTGAACAATTCGCTCCTCTGGCCCTGCAAGACAGCTTCGACAATGCCGGACTGCAGATTGGACTAACAGAGGATGCAGACGCGTCAGGGGCATTGTTGTGTCTGGACGTCACCGAGGACGTGCTGGAGGAGGCGGCGCGAAAGGGCTGCAACCTCGTCGTGAGCCACCATCCGCTGCTGTTCCACGCGCCGAAGCACATCACCGGCGAGGACTATGTGCAGCGGTGCATCATCAGCGCCATCAGGAAGGGCATCTGGGTCTATGCGGCACACACGAACCTGGACAACGCGCCGGGCGGCGTGAACGACCGCATGGCGCGCAAGCTGGGCCTGCTGGATTGCCGCCCGCTGCTGCCCAACGCGGCGCAGCCGGAGGCGGGAAGCGGCCTCATTGGCAGGCTGCCGCAGCCCATGGAGCGCGAAGAATTCCTGCAGCTGGTGAAGACCGCTTTTGCCGTGGGCAGCGTGCGCTACAACCGCTGGCAGGGCGGGCAGGTGGAGCGTGTGGCGCTCTGCGGCGGCGCTGGCGCGTTTCTCATTCCCAATGCCGTGGCAGCGCAGGCCGACGTGTTCCTCACGGGCGAAATTGGCTACCACCGCTTCTTCGGCCTTGAGGAGCAGCTGATGCTCATGGAAATCGGTCACTACGAAAGCGAGCAGTACACCAGCGAAATCCTTTCCGAAATCATCCAGAAGGCCGATGCCCAACTGCCTGTATTTCTGACAGAAACGAAGACAAATCCCATTCAATACCTATAAAGATTATGGCACGAAAGAAAGAAAACAATCCCGCGGAACTGCCCGTGGAAGAGAAGCTGAAGAACCTGTATCAGCTGCAGACCATTCTCTCGGAAATCGACAAAATCCGCACCCTGCGCGGCGAGCTCCCGCTGGAAGTGGAGGACCTGGAGGACGAGGTGGAGGGCCTGAAAACCCGCATCGCCAACACGAAGGATGACGTGGCTGCCATCCGCGGCCGAATCAATGAGCTGAAGACGAAAATCGACCTCTGCCGCACCAAGACGGAGGACTACAAGTCGCAGCTCGACAACGTGCGCAACAACCGCGAATATGACATGCTCAACAAGGAAATTGAGTTCCAAAACCTGGAGGTGGAACTCGCCGAGAAGCGCATTCGCGAGGCACAGCAGGCCGAGAAGAACCGCGAGGAAATCATTGCGCAGAGCGAGGAAAACCTGGCCGAGCGCGAGCAAGACCTCGACATGAAGAAGAATGAGCTCGACGAAATCGTGGCCGAGACCAAGGCCGAGGAGGAGAAGCTGCGCGACAAGGCCAAGAACCTGGAGATGCAGATTGAACCGCGCCTGCTCACTGCCTTCAAGCGCATTCGCAAGAACTCGCGCAACGGCCTCGGCATCGTCTATGTGCAGCGCGATGCCTGCGGCGGCTGCTTCGCAAAAATTCCGCCCCAGCGCCAGCTCGACGTCCGCATGCGCAAGAAAATCATCGTCTGCGAATATTGCGGCCGCATCCTCATCGACCCCGAACTCGCCGGCGTGAAACCCGATGCACCCAAGGAGGAGAAGCCCAAGCGCAAGCGCGCCACCACTTCGCGCAAGAAGGCCGCGCCGAAGATTGAGGCCGAAGCCGTGGATTCCGCAGCCAACGACCTCATTGAGCAGCTCGCTGCCGAGGCCACGGCCGAGATTCAGGAGGCTGCTGCAGCCGCTGCGCCCAAGGCAGAGGCACCCGCAGAGGCCGCCGAGCCCAAGCCCGCCAAGAAGGCCGCTGCCAAGAAAGCAGCAAAGAAAGACGAGGAGGAGGCTTAATCCCTTCGCCCCTTTCGCAAACAAAACAGAGGCTGACGCACTGGTGCGCCAGCCTCTGTTGTTTCCTTCTTGGGAAGGGCTATATATAATAAGGAGTAGGTTTGTTTCCCTCCCCCTTTGTGGAGGGCCGGGGTGGGGCTTTCAGTCGCCCATCGTCACGTATTCCACTTCAAATCCGAAGCGGTTGATGGCGGCGATGTCTTGCAGCGCCACGTGTTGCTCGCCGAACAGCCAGCGCAGGGGGCGCGAGAGTTCCGCCACGCCGGCGATGTTGGGCAATTGCTGTTCCCAGACGCGGTCTTCGGGGCGCGGCGCAAACAGTTCTTCCAGCGTGGGACCGGCCACTTCCTTGTCCGCCATGGCCACGAAGCCGAAGCGGCAAAACTCGAGGAACATCGGAATGTACGGCATCAGCATGTCGAGCAGGCCTGGCACATGGTGCGCATCGTCGGCACCGATGTTGGTGCCTGGCGCAAACGACTCCACGTAGAGGCTCACTATCATCGTTTCGCGCTCCGAACTGCCCGTGCGGCTCAGTTCCCTTGCTGTGGCGCGCGCCGTGCTGAGCGTGTCGGCATAGACGTTCGCCACCGTTGTGCGCAGTTGCTGGTCCACGCGCCGCAGCTGCTCCTGCAGTTCGCAGCCCATGCCCTCCGCCGCCTTGCACAGGCGCCTCCAGCGCTCCACTATGCGCTCCACAAACTGTTCGCGGAGCGGCGAGAGGATGTAGTCTTGGCACTGCCACCCAATCGTCAGCACTTGCTCCTGCAGCGCTGCGTCGCTCAGTGCCTGCAGGTCCATGGACGCATAAAACTGCGCCAGCCGTTCCTGTTCTTCCCTCAGTTTTTGCCCTTCGCTCTTCTCGCGTTTCTTGTACTTCCTGAACTTTCCCATGAATTATCCGAGTTTTCTTTGTGCTTTCTTTGTGTCCTTGTGAATCGCTTCCACCATCAAATAGAAACTTCCGCCGAAAAATTAAAACGATGCGGGGATTTTTTGGGGGGAAAGTTTGTAAGTGGGGCGGAATGGGCTCATGCGTTTCCTTGCTGCGCAGGCGATGCTGGGAGAGAAGATTTTTTAATATTGCCTTGCAATTTTTGTTCGTTTTCTTTTTGCTGCTTCGCGAAATTACTAAAGTCTTTGGCACCTTGTGCAATCTCCAAGACAAACTGGTGAATCGTGCCGCCATAGTCTTTAAGCGTTCGGCGTGGGACTTTTTTATCTGCCTTTTCATCTATTTCTTTGTCGGATGGTTTGATGAATCCACCCGTGCTTAGTTTGAGACAGTGCATGTAGCTGATGATTTGGAACAAGTCGTCCCTGCTGACGTTGAAATTCGGGTCATCTTTGTCGTTGGTTGTTACTTTTTTGTATTTGGCATCGAGGACTGCATTATTATTGTAGAAATCTGGATAAATGACCCAACGGCCATCATCAAAGATATTCTTTCCTCCGTTTTTGGCTTTGTTTTCGGGATGCTTGAAACCGAGTTTGAGTTCTTGTATGACCGTCCAAACGTATTCCTCCCAGAGCCATGCGCCGTCGATGAGTATGCCATGCACTTTCCCGTCTCCGTTTTCGCTGTAGTGCAGCGTTTCGTGGCGCAGGATTTTCATGCAGAGCGCTTGCAGCGGGGCGTAGGCGGTGAAGTAGGGATGCTGCAGCGGGCGAAGGTTCTTGTTGACGATGCCGCGGCGCTGCCTTGGGACGTAGGTGGGGGTGGCTTGCCTAATGAGTTGCACCGCTTCTCGCATCTCTTGCGTGGCAGTGAGTATGCCGCGCGAGGAGGTGTGCTCGTTCATGTGCTCAATGGTGTGGCGGACGAGTTGCGTGATGTGGTTGTCGGCGGAATGCTCGCGCGAACTGTAGGCCACCTTGCCGGCAAAGGGGATGTTTTGCCGGATGTGTCGCGGAATGTCGATGCGTCCCTTTATGGCCGCGTCGTTGCGCTCGTATGTCTGGTACGTGCGGAACAGTCCCTGCTTGAGTGCGGCATTCAAGTAGGCGGGGAAGAGCAGGCAGAGCAAATCCAGTCCCTGCTCTTTCTCGTTCTGCCCAAACGGATAGTCCACCAGGTTGAAATGGTTGACTTTCATGAGCATGTAGTGCAGGAAATAGTCGTTCTCATCCGATTGCGCGAAGCGCGACCTGATGGAAATCCGCACATCGTCAATGCCGATGAAGCCCATCACATTGTTTGTGGTGAGCGTTTCTCCGTCATCAGCAGCAGGAGCAGGAAAGTCTTTCTCATGCGGTTGTCGTTTTCGCGCGCCATGCAAGTCGAAGATAGAACCCTCAATCTTGTCCTGGCTATCCTCACTTTGCGGCGGATATATCAGCAGGCCAGGATTGTCCTCAAGCAACTCTGGCAGAGGGATGTTGGCAATTTTCCGAAGACTGCCCAGGGCGGATGAGTAGTCTTCGGTTTGGCCTTCTAACAATTTACTAAGCCGTATGCCGCAGTTGTTATCCGTTGTTTTGATTTGAAACATCATTAGTCGTTTGCTGTTGTCCTACTGGAGTTGAGGTTGTTGTCCCATCTTCATTTTTCTTGTAGATTACCTTGAGGTCGTAAGCGTCTTTTAATTTCTTCAAAACCTCATCGGCATCATTCCTTCCGCGCAGATATTCGCTCAATACGCCTTTCAGATAGTAATTCCAAAGATTTTCAAACTTGTCACCTCCTAAGTCTTTAAGTTCGTTTAGTTTCAAGAAATAAGATGCGCCGATGTGGTAGGTTGAGGTGAGATGTGCTTCCTGAACAATGGCATTGTTGAGATTGGTCATTTTTTCCTTTGCGGTTTCTGCATCTGGTTCTAAATTTTCGTCAAGCATTCCAGTATTATCTTCTGCCTTAATCTCATAGAATGCGAAGCGGCGGCGGAAGGCGAAGTCCATGCTCTCCACGCTTCGGTCAATGTCGTTCATTGTGCCGATGATGTACACATTGTCGGGGACGAAGAAATGCCCAAAGTCTTCTGGGTTGGTTATTCCTAATGCATTGTCGAATTCATTAGGGTCATTCTGCATGTTGGCGTATTGCGTGCGAATGGTTGTAGGTTTTATGCCGTTGGCATCAGGTTTGACCTTGCCGTCTTTATCCAGACTTACCCGGTACCCAGGGTCTAAGGCAAAGAACAACTCACCGAAAATCTTGTTAATCTCGCCCCGGTTGATTTCATCAATGATGAAGACAAACTTCTGGTCAGGAGCATCATTCTTTTCAGGAGCATCATTCATTTCTGGAACACCATTTATTTCTGGAACACCAGTCGTTCCTTTTTGTGGTGTGGAAGAATTATTCTTGATGGAATTTTCAATGTCCTCTGCTATAGCTTTAGTATAAGATGGCCAACGCAAAGTACGTTGTCCTTCTTCTCTATAGATTCTCAACATCTCTTTGGTCACCACTAGTTTGTTATTGACTCTTATGTTTCCTTTGCTATTTACAGTTATAACAAATGGGTTGCTCTGTGTTGGAGTATGCAGCGTTTTTCCCGTTATTGGCAGATTATTAATGTAGTTCCCATAAATTACGCCGAAATTGCTTTGGGGCGTTTTCGCTTTTAAAGCGCGTTTGCAGAACTCCTTGAAAACGCCGTCTCTCCGTTCAAAACCAATTGTTGAGTCATCGTTTTCAACAGGGCGCAGACCCTCCACGAAGTCGGTGTAGTCGTACGACGGGTGGAACTGCACAAAACCTATAGCTTCTTCATGGTTATTGCAGATTTTTTTTGCAATTTCCTTTGCCAGATATGTCTTTCCCGTTCCAGGCGCACCTGTAAGGATGATGTTCTTGACGTTTTTCAAGAGATTGATAATTTCTTCGTGTTCCATATATGTTTTAAAATTGTTGATTATTTGTAATTTGTTTTCTTCGGTAAGTTGTGACTTGGTTTCTTCTTTATTGAATTGGTCATCAAAGAAGCTGAATCCCTCTCCGTAAATGGGGGTTAGCACTTTGCGGATGATGTATAATTGCTCATCACAATCTTTTTTCTTGAACTTCTTTCGTAGTTCATCATCTGTTATAATGGCTGAATGAAAATGGTTACAGATTTCGCGTTTTTTTTCTTGCTTTAGGATTGGTTCATAATATCCAGGATTACAAAGAAATCGAAAGGCGTTTTTAATTCTGTCGTCTTTAATTTCAGAATCGTTATTATTTATGAAATGGAGTATAAACCTTTTATATCCTTCTGCGTTTAAAGTCTGGCTTAATAAAGGTTGCCAAACTTTTAAAACTTCTTGAGTATCAGGTTCTTTCCATTGTCCAACGTTTCCTACACCCGTATAACTTCTTTTCTCGGTGCTATTAGTACTGATGTATTGCTGTACTTCATCGCCTTTGTCTAACTCGATATTGTAGGTGTATTTCTTTTCGAATGTTTTATCAGAAGCAATAAGTCTAATGAACCAAAGTGCATACTCACCCAAACTATTGGTGAAATCAATCTCGTTGTCCTTGTCTTTGAGAAAATTCTTCTTGTTTACAAAGCATGTCTCAATGAATTTGTCAAAGAGGAACTTCGCTGCTTCTAATTTAAGTTTAATTTCTTTTTCCTTTTCCATAATTTCCAAAAAATTTAATTTAATCCATTAGTGGTTTCACAAGTGATTGTGCAATATTCCGCACCACGTCCACGTTGACGGCGTTGCCGAGGGCTTCCCAGCGGCGGGTGGCGGGGGTGAGGGGGGCGAGGTTGAGGGATTGCATGCCCTGTATGCGCTGCGCCTCGAGGAGGGTCATGTAGCGGCCTTTGTCGGGCTCGCCGGGCTCGAGTTCGTCTTTGGGGAGCGGCACCCAGGGGAAGATGGGCGTTTGCGAGATGTTGAGGGTGAGGGCGACGGAGTAGTTGGGCATTTTGTAGCGCACGCCCGACTGGCGGATTTGCACGATGAGTTCTTCGGGCGACTTCACGTTGCCTCCGGAGCAGCGCCATTCGAATTTCTGGCGGCTGTATTGGAATTCGTAGAGCTTGGGCTTCCAGGCGTCGAGCCATTCCTTGTTCTCGGCGTAGGTCTTGCGCGATGCTTCGATGTACTCGCGATGGAGTCCGGCAATGTTTTTGCCGGCATATTCGCGGGCATATTTGGGCAAGCAGGCGAGGCATTCCTCCTTGGTGCTGCCCGTGACGGGCTGGCCGAAGGCGCCGCGCTTGCCTTGCAGTTGCTCCAGCGTCTGGAACTGCGGGGCGGGGTCGAGGTCGTAGGTGGCGCCGAACTCGTGGGCCCAGATGTTGCGCGGCACGGGCAGTCCGCGGTTGATGAAGTGCATGATGAACTCGTCCCACGTGTTGATGAGGCGGCGGCGCTCGGGCGGGATTTTCGTCACGTTCTTGGCGTCCCAGTCGATGATGCTGTTGATGCTGCAGGGCACGTCTTTGGACGGGGTGGGGAAGTGGAAATGCTCGAGGTGGCCGCGGTCCAGGTCTTCGCACACGATGTAGATGCGCTTGCGGTGCTGCGGAATGCCGAACTGGTGGGGCGAGAAGATTTCGTCCTGCACGCAGTAGTTCAGCGCCTCGAGCTTGCCCTTGATGACGAGCCAGGTGTTGCCGTTGTCGTGCCCCTTCAGGTGGGCCACGTTCTCGAGCATGATGAAGCGCGGGCGCTTGGCCTCCACGATGCCGCAGATGTAGTCGAAGAGGTTCCCGCGGCCTTTGATGTCGTTGAATCCCTGGCGCTTTCCCGCCACGCTGAAGGGCTGGCAGGGAAATCCGGCGCACAGCACGTCGTGGTCGGGAATGGACTGCGGGTCAATCTTCGTGATGTCGCCTTCGATGCGCGCGCCGGGATAGTTCATGGTGTAGAGGCGCCGGAGGTCTTCCTTGAGTTCGGATGCGAAGACGCATTCGCCGCCGAGCGACTCCATGGCGAGATGGAAGCCGCCCAGGCCGGCGAACAGGTCAATGAATTTGAATTTCATCAGTCGTTTCTTGTCGTGTGGGGTTTAGAGATTCTGGAACCAGGAGAAGCGCTGGTCGAGGCCATTTTCGGCCAGCCAGCAGATGTGCACGCTTGCGTCGTAGGCCACTTCTCCCACGCAGCCGCAATAGATTTTCCCATCGTAGATGAGGTGCTGCCCGTTGAGTTCGGGCGCGGCGAGCGGAATTTGGTTCTTCATGCGCGCCAGGTTGAGCGGCAGCATCTGCAGTTTGCCGATGTTGAACGCTTCGCCCTCGGGCAGGTCGATGTCGAAATCCAGTTCCAGCATGCTTTTCACGTAGCCTCGGCTGCCGATGTTGGGGCATCGGAAGTCGCTGCAGAGGCGCGTGGTGAAGGAGTTGATGCTGCTGCTGTTGGCCTTGGCGGGGTCGGCGTCGAAGTAGGAGTCGAGCAGCTGCGTCAGTTCGGGGCTCATGCCCTCGGGGTAGTGCTTGTAGAACTCGCGCTTGCCGTCCACCTTTTCCGTGGTGAAGAATTTCCACTTCTCCAGGTCCTCGGTGGTGCCGCTGAAGAGCGTGTTGCCGTCCTCGTCCTCCAGGGTGAAGTCCTGCCCTTTCTCAAAGGTGAAGAACTCCAGCCCGTCGTCGAACAGGCGCTCGTGAATGTGTGCACAGATGTCGTCTGCGCCGCTGCTGGCCACGAGTTGCTGCATCTCCTTCAGCTCCTCCTCGCTGAGCGGAAGGAGCATGTACTGCAGGCAACCAGCGACATTGAGCTTGATTGTCTTTGTCATGGCGGTTAGTCTTCTTCGATGTTGAACAATTCTTCAATGCCAATGTAGTGGTAAGACTCATCATAGTAGTTTTCGTCATCATATTGGGCGTAGCATTCGCTGCCCTTCAGCGGAATGCGCTGTCCCTTGTAGAGCGCCCAAGTGGGGCAATAGTCGTAGAATGAACCAGTATCATATTTGTCGAAGGCGATTCCTTCCCACGTTTCGGGCGAATCTTCCTTCATCCTGGGCATCTTGACCAGTTGCAGTTGCTTGGGGTCGAACTCCTCGCCGTCTTCCAGTTCAATTTCGCCCGTGAGGGTTCTCTCTTTGTGCGTATATTCCTCGTCATCGTCGTCTAAGAGAATGATGGGCAATATCAGCATGCCTGCGCAGTCGGGCAGTTCTTCGTGCGGAATGTGTGCGAACTGGTCCTTCACCCAGAAGCGCTCTGCGTCCTCGCCCCTTTCGTCCGTGATGTCCTTGCCGTCCACTTTCACGGAGAGGATTTCGGTGGGCGCAAAGAAAGTGTCGTAATAGTAAGGGTGGTAGAGGTAGTCTGGGTCTTCAGGGAATTGCTCAATCTCAACCCATTCTTCTTCACATTCGCCCATTGCTGCGTACTTCTCGTCTTCCATAATCCAGTCTTCGAGTTCGTAGGGTTCAGACTCGCTGTCGATGCCAGGATAGCAGCGCAGGTTGCAGCAATTCGCCGTGATTTCAATTTTCTTTTTCATTTTGGAGTTGTTTTTTGGTAAGTGATTTCCTACTCTGTTCAGCGGGTTTTCGGAATTCCCCCGTTTGGTTGGTTCAGCCGTTCGTGCTCAGTGAGCGGCTTTTCGGTTTGGGCCGACGGTTTTGCCGTTCTGGACGGCGGTTTTTTCGTTCTCGTCCGGCCGTTTTTTCGGCTTTGCGGAAAAAGCGATGCCCTTCGCTTGCGGAAACGACTGCAGTGGTTTTGCAAAACGACTGCGGCCGTTTTTCGGAACGACTGCGGTCGTTTCCAGAAAAGGCTCTATTCGTTTTTCAAACAAGCCTCAGTCGTCCGTCTTCTCCGTCCAGCCTTTCTTCACGTTCTCCTGCATGGATTGCTCAAGCAGCTGCATGATTTGCGCCTCGGAGTTGGAGACGCGGATGTCGCGCTTGAGCTGCTCCTTGCGGCCCACGCTGAAGTCGGTGTAGTGGAAGACGTAGGCGGGGAAGATGCCGCTCTCCTCCTTGTTGGTCTTCCAGACGGTGTATTTCTGAATCATGAGCTTTTCGCCCGCGCCCTTGGTGAAGATGCGGCGCACGAGCAGCTCGCTCTTGGGCAGGCGGGCCAGGCTCACGGCCTTCTGCACGGAGAACTCGCAGAGGTCGCACAGCTGCGAAATGCGGATGTCGGTGGGGTTGCAGCCTTTGTCGGGGCGCTCCTGCACAAACACCATGCTGTGGACCGCCACGCCGTTGACGGGGCCTTCTGCCATGTAGCCCTTCTCGGCATCGTAGGCCAGCAGCTTGTTTTCCTTCGGTTCGCCAGCGGAATTCTCGCTCACGGCGTCGAGCAGGGAGAGTTCGACCACCATTTCGGGGCGCACCATCTGGAACGCCACGTTGCGCGAATCGGTCTCCACGTAGTCCGATGGCGTGGCCATGGCAGAGAGTTTGTCGAAAAATTCGCGCTTCTGCGCCTCGCTGAATCCGCCGCCCGTTGCGCCAAACTGCTGCAGCAGTCCGTCTTCGCGCATCACGGCCACGAGGATGTCGCGGATGGCGTTGCTGGCTTCGTCCTCGCCCACGGTGTAGCCGATGATGACGGCATCGATGGTGTGGCGCGGCTTCACCTTATATATAATAGGCTGCTCGCTGTGGACCACCAGGCCCTCGGCGCCGCCGTCCACCACCCATTGCTGGTAGATTTCGGCCACCTCCTGCTTGCTTGCCGCGGCCTTGCTCTCCACGGGCTTGACGAGGGTGCCGCTGAGCAGGGCGTTGAGCTTGGCGATGGTGTCCTTGTAGTGCTCCGGGGCGAAGGGCAGGCCGTCGATGTCGAGGATGTCGAAGGGCGCGAGGCGGAGCTTCTCGTGCAGCTGCTCGTCGGCCAGTGCGGAAGTGACGTCGTGCACCCGCTCGCGGCCCGTTTCGCTCAGCGTGGCATAGAGTTCGGCGGCCACGGTGATGCTGCCCACGCCTGCCTTCTTGGCGAGCTCGGCAAACTCCTTGAGGCAGGGCAGACCGGTGCGCTCGTTGCCGTTCGAGGAAACGGCCACGGCCTCGCCTTCACGGTAGAAAACGATTTGCATGGCGCCGTCGAGCTTCTTCGTCACGCAGAAATCCTCGCCGCTCAGTTTCTCGGTCATTTTTGCGCCGTCCACCAGCATGAAACTGCCAGCCACTTTGCGCTTGTAGGTCTTGGCTATGTTGGAAAATTCGTTGTTCATAGGGTTTTCAGTTCAAGATTGGTTAAGTGGAGAATGAGGCAGTATTTGTCGCCGTCCACGCGCCCTTCGAGGAAGGCGCGGTAGGGCGTTCCGCCGTTCGACAGCACGAGCGGCCCCACGCCTTTGGACCCGCCGCCCACAAGCATCATGGCGTTTTTGTCGGAGAGCTGCTTCGCCATGTCGTAGAGGAAGTCGTAGGTCAGGCCGTTCACGTGCTTCACCTGGTATTTTCGGGCAAAGACGAACATCCTGACGGCCTTCTCCTTCGGCACCAGCTTGCCCGTCCAGCGCAGGGGGATGTCCGTGTTGATGTTGGCTTCGGCGTCGGCATATTTGCGCACCTCTTTCTCCTGTCCGTCAGGCAGATAGACCACCTCTTGGCGGTTGATGCGATAGACGATTTTGTCGCCCTCGGTGAGGTAGATTTTCCTCATTCCCTTCAGGCGCATGCCCACTTTCTCCATGTCTATTTCCGGGTCGCCGTCGAGAATGGCCTGGGCCACGGCCTCGGCGCTGCCGTATTCGCGCAGCAGGTCTTCGGGCTCGGTGTCGATGGTGAACTTCAGCAGGCGCACGTTCTCGTAGCCGGCGCCGTCGGTGCGCACCATCTTGATGTCGCTCTTCTCTTTCTTCACCTCAAAACCCACCTGGGCGTTTCGGGCTTTCTCGTTCGATAGGTTGATTGCTCTCATGGTTGCTTACATCATGCTAAAGTCAAGTTCGTCGTCTTCAATGGAAATCTCGTCTTCGGGCTCGTCGAGCACGCCCTGCTCCTCCAGTCCGATGAAGTCGAACTGCGCCTCCTGCCCCACGAAGATATAGGGCGTGGCGCCGTTGGTGAGCAGGAATGCCGTGGATGCCTCCGCGCCTCCGCGGTAGCTGAATGGGAAGGTGTAGATGTCGCTGCCCAGCGCCGCTGCCAATTCGGCCGCGCCGTCGCCGCTCAGCTGATAGACCGACGAGATGACGTGGTTGAGCAGCGCCTCGCTCGTGGCCTTTTCGGTGAGCGCGATGTCGGCGTCGAACGAGGACGGCACAGGCACCACTTCGCTGCCGTCGGCATGCACGGCCTTCAGTTCCGACTTCTCCATCCACGAACCGTCGTCCTTCACCATGCCAGTTTTCACTGCGCCTTTCGGCACGATGGTCTGCCCGTCGCTGCCCAGTCCCGCCTGCCGGCAGACGGTGCCGTCGGGCTCCTGCACGCGCAGCTCCGTCCAGCCGTAGAGTTTCTTCCGCTCCAGCTTCACTGGCGCTGCGGCGAATTTGCTCGCTCCGAGCACAAAATTCAAGTCTTTTGCCATGTCTGAGTAGGTATGTGGTTGATTCTATATAGGATTTAAGCGCAAAAAATTAAACGGGCGCGGCGCCAAATTGGGTGCTGCGGCCAATGGGGTGGGGCTGAAAGCGGCTTTTTCCGTTCATCTTTCGATTAGTCTTCAAGGTTAATGGGCACTGCGGGCGTTTGCTCTCTGGCATGCATGCACAAAGAGGTGCGAGCCTGCTGACATTCTCTATCAGTAGGTTCTGGAATACCCGTAAGCAAAAGAATGAAATTGGCTCACACCTGAATATATATACCTCAGCTGCGGCCTTCAGCGCAGGGCAGAAGGGCAGGGGAAAGCATGCAATTCAGGCTGAACGCTTTTCAACTCCGACCTGCTTACAGTGAATTTTCCAGATTTACTGAAGGTCTGTGTTCTTAGCGTCTTCCTCAATGCCGCCGCGCCGCTATGGGCGTTGGCAGGGCAAAGTTAAGAAAAACTTGCGAAAATCGTCCATTGTGAGCCAATTATTTTGATTTCGCAGCAAATTTACGCCTTTTCATCGAAACCGTCTTGGTTCAAATCGGTTCAAATGGAGGGAGGGGAGAAAAAATTACGAATTACGAATGTGGAATTACGAATTTCGCTTCGCGATGAAGGAATGAAGAATGAACAATTAACAATTAACAATTAACAATTGCCGTGCCAATTCTTCATTCGTCATTAAACCACTTGGTAGTCCACGAGGCTGTTGGCGTAGGCGAGCGTGAGGATGGAGATGGTGCAGCCGCTCTGGGCCAGGGCTTTGGCGCAGGAGAGGAGGGTGGCGCCGGTAGTGAGGGTGTCGTCCACGAGCAGCACGTGCTTGCCGGCGGCGAGGTCAGGCTGCGCCAGCTGGAAAATGTCCTTCACGTTGTCGCGGCGCTGCAGGGCGTTGGCCAGATGGGTCTGCGAAGGGTTGTTCACCACGCGCTCCACCACGCCCTTCACCACGGGGATGCCCGTCTGGCGGCTCAGTCCCTCGGCGATGTAGTCGCACTGGTTGTAGCCGCGCTTCCGCTGTTTTTTTGGGTGGAGGGGCAGGGCGAAGATGAGGTCGATGCCGCTGAAAAAGCCGCTCGGTTCGAGTTCGTCGGCAAAGACCTCGGCCAGCATGCGCGCCACCTCGGGGCGGTTGTGGTACTTGAAGCTGTGGATGAGGCTGCGCGCCATTTCGCTGTCGTAGTAGAACATGCTCGTGGCGTGCTCCACGGGTATTTGCCCCCAAAACAGGCGCTCGATGGTGCCGTGGTGGTCGCCGCCCGTGTAGGCCACGCGGTGGAGCGTGCGCAGGCAGCGGAGGCACACGCAGTCCTCGGCCGTGGTCAGCCGTTGGCCACAGCCGGCGCAGGTGCGGGGCAGCAGGAAATCGAGAATGTCGCGCAGCAGCATGGGCGCAGGTCAGCCGTTTTGCAGCGTTTTCACCGCCTCGGCCAGTTGCTCAAGCGCCTTTTGCAGCGTGGCGCGCGGGCAGCCGATGTTCAGGCGCATGAACCCTTCGCCGCCAGGGCCGAAAGTGCTGCCGTCGTTGAGCGCCAGATGGGCTTTCTGCAGGAAGAAATCCACGAGCTGCGGCTGCGTCAGGCCCAGCTGGCGGCAGTCGAGCCAGACGAGGAACGACGCCTCGGGGCGCAGCGGGCGGATGGCTGGAATGTGGCGCTGGCAGAAGTCCTCCACGAAGCGCACGTTGTCCTCCAAGTAACTGATGAGCTGCTTGCGCCAGCCCTCGCCCTGCGTGAGCGCGGCGGTACAGGCCGACGTGATGAGCATGGGCGGGTCGTTGAACTCGGCAGCCTCCATCCAACCGTAGAAGCGCTGGCGCAGCGCGGCATTGGGCACGATGGCCCACGAGCACGCCAACCCCGCCATGTTGAACGTCTTGGAGGGCGCGCCAAACGTGATGCTGATGTCGCGCGCCGTGGGGCTCACGGTGGCGAAAGGCGTGTGCCGATGCCCGAAGAGCGCGAGGTCGCCGTGAATTTCGTCGGAAATCACCGTGACGCCGCGGCGGCTGCAGATTTCCGCCAGTTGGGCAAGGGTGGGGGCGTCCCACGTGATGCCTGCGGGGTTGTGCGGGTTGCACAGGATGAGCAGGCGGCAGTCCTTGTCAATCACCTGCTCCAGCTGCTCCAGGTCCATGCGGTAGGTGCCGTCGGGCTGCTGGCGCAGCGGGTTCATCACCACCTCGCGCCCCATGGCCTGCGGCACGAGGCGGAAGGGGTGATAGACGGGCGGCTGAATGATGACCTTCTCGCCCGGTTTGGTCAGCGCCTGAATGGCCATGCCGATGCCGCGCACCACGCCCGGCACAAACGTCAGCCACTCGCGCTCCACCGTCCATCCGTGCCGCTCCTGCTGCCAGTCCTGAATGCTTTGCCAAAAGCGGTCGGGCGTCAGTTCATAGCCCAGCACGGGGTGGTCGAGGCGCTCGCGCATGGCGTCAAGAATGAAGGGCGGCGTGGCAAAATCCATGTCGGCCACCCACAGGGCCGTGAGGTCGGCGCTGCCAAACTCGCGCTGCAGCCCGTCCCACTTGTAGCAATCGCTGCCGTGGCGCTCCACGCCGCGGTCGAAATCGTATGTCTTCTCCATATTATATATAATGTGTGTTTTGGTTTCCGTTCGTGCCTGCGTCAGCATCGTGCGTGCCTGAATCAGCGCCATTCACGCCTGCGTCAGCGTCGTGTAGTCGGGAATTTCCGGCAGGAAAGCGTAGGTGCCGCTCGCGTAGTCCATGCGGCAGCAGAAATGCTCCAGGCCGTTGCTCACGATGAGGTAGTCCACCCGCATCACCATGTTGTAGCGGCTGATTTGCTGAAACACCTCCGGCCCCAGCTTCACGCTCGGCCGCTTATACTCCACGATGGCGCGCGGACGCAGCTGCCGGTCATAGACCACCGTGTCGCAGCGCCGCTGCATGCCGTTCAGCCGCAGCGACACCTCGTTGGCCATCAGCGCGGCGGGGCAACCCTTCGACTGCTGCAGGAAACTCACGAAATGCTGCCGCACCCACTCCTCGGGCGTCAGCGCCACGTACTTCCCGCGCAGCCCGTCCCACACCTGCACGCCCTGGCCCATGCGGCGCAGGCGCAAGTCAATTTCTGGCAAATTCAGCGCGTCCATGTTCACAAAAATGCTTATCTTTGCAAAGATAATCACAAAAACCGACATGGCAAAACAAATTTCCAGCGGAATTGCCGCAAACTACCGGGAAGTCATCGCAGGCATTCAGCAGCACCAATTCGCGCCCATCTATCTGCTCATGGGCGACGAAAGCTACTACCTCGACCTCATCACTAACGCGCTGACAGACAATGTAGTTACGGAGGAAGAGAAGGACTTCAACCTCATCACCATCTACTGCACGCGAGAAACCAATGTGGCAGACGTGGTCAATGCTGCACGGCGCTACCCAATGATGGCAAAATATCAACTCGTAATTGTTAAAGAAGCTCAAAACCTGTTAAATTTCGAGGACCTCAAGACGTACTGCCAAAACCCACTCCAAAGCACCGTACTCGCCATCAGCTACAAGAACGGCTCCGTGCCCAAGAACCGCACGGTCTATAAGCTCATTCAGGCCAAAGGCATCGTCTTCGAAAGCAAGAAGCTGAAGGACGGCCAGCTCCCTACATTCATCACCGACTACCTGCGCCAGAAGCAAGTGGGTATCGAGGAAAAGGCCACCATGATGCTCGTAGAGAACATCGGCGCCGACCTCAACCGCATGGCGGGCGAGCTCGACAAGCTCTGCATCTCGCTGCCACAGGGGCAAACGCGCATCACGCCAGAGCTCATCGAGAAGAGCATCGGCATCAGCCGCGAGTTCAACCTCTGGGAATTCCGCTCGGCAGTAGTGGAGCGCAACGTGGTGAAAGCCAATAAGATACTCAACTTCTTCAATGCCAATCCGAAGGCAAACGCCCCCATCGCCATCGTGGCCACCCTCTTCAACTTCTTCGCCAGCATCATGCAGGCGCACTACTCGCCCGACAAAACCGACCAGGGCATCATGAACCACCTCGACATCCACAGCTCCTGGATATTCCGCGAGTACAAGACCGCGATGCGCAACTTTTCGGCCATGAAGACGATGAAAATCATTGAGAAGCTCCGCGAGACGGACACGCGCCTGAAGGGCATCGACAAAGGCGACGCCACCGATGCCGAAATCATGCAAGAACTCCTCTACTTCATGCTCCACTAAACCTCGCCAGCGCCGCCAATGCCCGCGCTGGCAGCGGCGATGCCCCCTGCTGGCAATGGCGACGCATACGCCCCGGCAGTGGGGCAGAGCGCAACCCCTGCGACCGCAGTCACTCCCAGTGGCTGCGGTCTTTTTTGCAAACGAAGGGCATCGTTTGCTGAAACGAAGGGCATCGTTTGGGAAAAGGAAGGTCTTCGTTTTAGAAAACGACTGCGGTCGTTTTCTAAAACGAGCGCACTCGTTTTGCGAAACGACCGCAGTCGTTCCGGAAATGGGCTGGGGCAATCCCGTCTGGACGGAAAGCATGGGGGAGAGAAGTGTGCGGGAAATGTGGGGAAAATGGGCGGAAAAAATGTAAAATGGGGGCGGTGGCGGGTGGTTTTTGCGGGGAGTTTTGGACTGGAGAATGTACTTTTTTGCCACTTTTTCGGCGATTTTTGCCACTTTTCGGGGCGGTCTGGAATTTTTTTGACCGAAAAATCCGAACAGAATTTTTCGGGGTTTAGCGGTTGCAAATCAGTGGTTTGCGCCGAGTTTTCCGCGCTGAGAATCGCAAAAAATCGCGAAATCGAATTGCTGTCGGGGAAGCGGTTTTTTTTCGAAATTTTGCCCCTTTTTCGCTCCCGGCGTTGAGAAATGTAAATTTAAGTTTGGAAAGAAAATTGAACAATCAAAATGTAAATTTTAGAAAATGAAAGAAAACAGAGTGAAAATATAAGAATAGAAATGTAAATCAACAAAGTTCAACGCCGATACATTTGTGTTTAGAATGCCGAATGTCAATATTTAAATTTTGAAATTGCATAAAAATACAAGATGGTTTGCTATGCCATAAATGCCTAAGACCCAGCAGTTAGCGGTGTATAATCGCAGTAAAAGTGTAAATATACGCCCATTTAGTGTACGAAACTGCCTACAATTGTAAAGAATCGCCGCATACGGGGTATGTAAGTGCTTTGAAAACCAGTGGAAAGCATCGAAATATTCGAGTTTAATTAGAACCGTAAAAACGTCAATCTGGCGAAGCGTTGTAAAATATACAAACGGAAATCGCCTTCGTTTGCTCCAAATGTAAACTTTACGATGCAAAAATTAAATTTAGAAAGCAAAAAACCTTTATAAAATTTTGTCAGTTTGTAAAAAATGCCTAATTTTGCCGCGTAAACAGAATTGGTTGGGTTTTTCACCCGCTTTCGGCGGCCAAAATCTTCCCTCGTACCGACGGGGATGGCCCCTTGCTCAGAGCGAGCGTTCCCCTCTCCCGATGGCCGCGGTCACTGAGTTGGGAGTTCCGGACCAGGCATCGCCGAGCGGCCGACCCGCCACTTCATAGATAAGAAATGTGTATGACCGACGCTGAACGCATCCAGGAAATTTTGAAATCGAAGGGACTGAACAATGTGCAGTTCTGTTCCGCCACGGGCATCTCGCCCGCTTCCCTCTCCCACATCCTCAGTGGGCGCAGCAATCCCACCCTCGCCATCCTCCGCAATGTGGTGAGCGGGTTCCCCGACCTCAACCCGGCGTGGGTGATGCTGGGCGAAGGCGAGATGTATCGCTCCGCTGCTGCTGACGGCGAACCGGTTGCTGCCTCTGCGCCGAACGCCGCTGCTGGTGCGGGTTATGCCCCTGCCGCGGGCGCTGCCGACGATGGCCTGGGCATTTTTGCTCCTATAGTGGAAGAAACGGCGGCTGGAGCGCCCAGTTATGGCGCAGTAACCGCTGCTGGCGCGGGTTTTGGCGGCGGAGCGGGTCGCAGTGCGCTGGGCACTGGCGGCCAGACTGGCGCTCATGGCGCTGCCCATGCCCCGCAGATGGGCGGAAATGGGCGCAGTGCCGCTGTTGGCCAGCCCTCGGCGAGCGACCTGGTGCGCGAGGTGGTGGCGCAGATGCAGCGCCCCGTGCGCAAGGTGGTCGAGGTGCGCGTGTTCTTCGACGACGGCACTTACGAGAGCTTTACGGCGCAGAAATCGTGACGCTTTTCTGGGCGGAAATGAGGCTAAAGTCTCGTTTTTCCGCGCTAATCACGGGAAAATGAAATGTTAAAAGCGAGTTTGCTTTTAACATTTCTTGTTTTTATAGTTGATAAAATCGCAATAAGGTTTTTGTAGGAGATTTTTGGGCAAATAGAAATGGGGAAATTGGGGCGGATTTTTGCGTATTTGGCAAGTGTGGGTGGCAAAGTGGGCTGCTCGGCGACCCCTTCAGGGTCGAAGTTAACTGCACTGTGGGGAACCCCAAGGTGCAAGCACCTGGTTACTACGCCGCAAGCGGCGGGTCACCCCTCCGGGGTGAATGCTGCAGCAAATAAGTGTTTTTTCGCTCACAAACGTCTGTTTTTGGTCTGACGAACGTGTGTTTTTGGTCTGACGAACGTGTGTTTTTGGGTATAGTGATATGATTTGGTTTGCGAAATGATGTGATTTGGTTTGCGAAATGATGTGATTTGGTTTGCGAAATGATGTGATTTGGTTTGCGAAATGATGTGATTTGGTTTGCGAAATAATGTGATTCCGACGCTGAAATGACGTGATTTTGGGGTCGTGTTGATGTGATTTGAGGTTGGTTTTGATAGGAAAAACGGGTAGTTTGTTGGGGAATGGGCATGAAAAAGCGCCTGCAACGGTGGTGGAACCGATGCAGGCGCGGTGTTTTGCGTTCTAAGGCGCGGTGTTTTGCGTTCTAAGGCGCCGTATTTCGCGTTTTAAGCTACCTTGTTGAGCTTCTTCAGGATGGAGAAGATGAAGCCGGCGGAAACGAGGCAGATGGCCACGAGGACGCCCCAAACGAGCATGAGCGGTTTGTTGCCCCAGAGCAGGCCGGGGATGACCACGAGGAAGTTGCCGATGGCGGTTGCCACGAACCAGCCGCCCATCATCATGCCTTTGTACTTGGGAGGCGCTACTTTCGACACGAAGGAGATGCCGATGGGCGAAAGCAGGAGCTCTGCGAAGGTGAGGATGAGGTAGGTGAGGATGAGCCAGTTGGGCGATACGAGCGTTGCGAATCCTGCTGCTTTCTGGGCTTCAGGCGTGGGCAGTCCGGCGGATGCGATGGTCATGAGCACGTAGCCGACAGCGGCAACGAGCATGCCGAGACCGATTTTGAGCGGTGCTTTGGGCTCTTTTCCTCGTTTGCCGAGTGCGCCGAAGATGGCCATGCTGACTGGTGTGAGGGCCACTACGAAGCATGGGTTGAACTGCTGGAAGATGGGTGTTTCGATGCTGATGCCTTCGGCGGGGATGGTGGTGTATTTCCAGACGAGGATGCCTGCTGCAATGGCTGCTACGAGCGCTGCAATGGCTTTGCTGCTGGTCTTTTTGCTCTGGAAAATGGCGAAGAGCGCGTAGATGATGACGATGCCGAGGCAGAGGTTCACTACGTCGAAGAGCATGGCCTGCACGCCTGTGAGGTGCGTTTTGTTGGTGTATTGCTCGGCGAAGTAGGTGAGGGTGGAGCCGTTTTGGTGGAATGCCATCCAGAAGAAGATGACGACGGCGAAGACGAGCAGGAGCGCCACGATGCGTTCTTTGGTCTCTGCCTTGGAGAGCTCTGGTTCAGCGGATTTGAGGGCATCGGGCGTTTGCTTTGCGGATGCTACGTCGGCGTGCTGGAATGTCTTTCGGAAGCCGAAATAGATGAGCATGGAAACGACGAGCGAGAAGCATGCGACGGCGAATGCGAAGTGGTAGGAGTCGGCCTTGGAGTAGCCGTAGTGCTGCTGCATGTAGGCCATGATGCCGATGGCTGCGGTAGCTGCGAAGAGCGCGCCGACGTTGATTGCCATGTAGAAGATGGAGAATCCGTTGTCGCGCTGCGCGGCGTATTTGGGGTCGTCGTAGAGGTTTCCGACCATCACCTGCAGGTTGCCCTTGAAGAGTGCGGTGCCGATGCAGACGAGCAGGAGCGCTGCGCCCATGGCGGCGATGGCGGTGGTGCCTTTGCCGAGGGGCACGGAGAGGAGCAGGTAGCCGAGGAACATGATGGTGATGCCGATGGTGACGCACTTTCCGAAGCCGATTTTGTCAGCGAGCATTCCTCCGAAGAGCGGGAGGAAATAGACGAGCATGAGGAAAGTGGAGTAGATGACCGTGGCGGTTGCCTCGGAGAATGCGAAGTTGTCTTTGAGGAAGAGTGTGAAGACGGCGAGCATGGTGTAGTAGCCGAATCGCTCTCCTGTGTTGGCCAGCGCGAGTGCGTAGAGGCCTTTTGGTTGTCCGTTGAACATATTTGTGAGTTTTTGATGTTTTAAGTTTTTGAGTTTGCTATTGTTTTTTGCGCTTAATCGTGTGTTTTAGTTTTAGAACTGCAAAATTAAGTTCAATTTCTGTCTCTGTATCTGTTGTGTGCATTTCTTCTCCGAATAAGTCGTTTATGATTTCACCGCTTTTTTGCATCAGAGACTTTTGTTGATACTTGTCTGAGTTTTCGCTCATTTTACTAATAGTCCGAGCAAGTTCACGCACTTTGGCAAAGGTCTCAATAATAGCAATGGTTGTTTGGGTTGCGGTAGGACTTTTTATGATTGTTGCCAGCATATAGAGACCTTTTTCCGTAAAAGCGTGCGGTTGTACCTTAGAATACTTGAGCGCCTTAAGGTGGTCGAAATTTTCGACCACATACTGAGTTTCAGAACGTTGCAGCGTAAAAATGTACCCATCAGGAAACTTTTCCGGATTATTTCGCACAGCTTCGTTTACGCGCTTTGTTTCCACTCCATAGAAATCTGCGACATCACGGTCGAGCAAGACCTTCTGACCTCGCAAATCTATGAGTGCTTGTTTTATGCTTTCGTATGTTACTGCGTTATTTTGCATTATTTTCTGATGTTCGAATAAAGGTATGGCATATTACATTATGTTGATACCTTTCTTTGGCGAGTGTTCTTTTGGAACAATCTGAATGCAAATTTCGCAAAAAAAAATCAAATAATGGTATGATTTGCGGAAAAAGAGTGCATTGGGTTAAAAAAAAGCGCGTTTCCCGTGCAGAGAAACGCGCTTTTGGTTGGTTTGGCGTGTGTTAGTCTTGTTTCTGGATGTTGGGCAGTTCGAGTCCGAGTCCTTTCTTCTTGTCCACCACCTTGAGGATGAGTCCGATGGCGAGTGCTGCTACGCCGAGGCATGCGAGCATGACGAGCGGCCAGGTGTAGTCGTACTGCGTGGGGTCGGAGACGCCGGGGTTGGTCTTGTCGAGCACTTTGCCGATGAGCAGCGGGAAGAGCCACAGGCCGATGTTCTGAATCCAGAAGATGAGCGCGTAGGCGGAGCCGATGATTTTGGCGTCAACGAGCTTGGGCACGCTGGGCCAAAGGGCGGCCGGCACGAGCGAGAAGCTGGCGCCGAGGACGAGGATGGTGAGGTAGGCGATGCACACTCCTCCGACGGCGTTGCCCTTGAACTGGGGCAGGATGAAGGCGAAGGTGAGGTGGCATGCGATGAGCAGGAGCGAGCCGAGCACGAGCATCGTGGCGGCCTTGCCCTTGTAGTCGATGTAGTTGCCGAGAATCGGGGTGATGCCCATGGCGAGGAGCGGGAAGACGGCGAAGATGGTTTCGGCCGACTGGCGCATGTAGCCCATGTAGCAGAAGGTGATGAGGGCGATGACGGAGAGCGTGAGCAGGCCCATTTGCTTGGTCTTGCCCTTCACGAAGTTGCTGGCGAATGCCGTCACGGCCACGATAATCATGATGACGTACTGCACGATGGTGACGCTGTTGCTGGCCCAGAACGTGTCCTGCGGTACCTCGGTGAAGGTGAGATTGCACTGCAGCATGTTCACGGCGTATTTCTGGAAGGGGAAGATGGCGGAATAGTAGAGCACGCACAGGAGTGCCACGAGCCAGAAGCCGCTGCTGGTGAGGATTTTGCCGATGTCGGAAATCTTGAACGGGTCGTCCTTTTCTTCGGCCTCGCCGGTCTGGGCGTCGAGTTTCTTGTCCATGAAGAAATAGACGATGAACATGATGAGGGCAATCATGAGCAGGACTACGCCAAATGCGACGGAGCGGGAAACGCTGATGTTTCCGCCGAGCTTGGCGAAGAAGGGCGAGAAAATCATGCAGGTGGCCACGCCGAGTCGTGCGAGTGCCATTTCGGAGCCCATGGCGAGCGCCATTTCGCGTCCCTTGAACCACTTGACGATGCCTCGGCTGACGGTGATGCCGGCCATTTCCACGCCGCATCCGAAAATCATGAAGCCGACGGCGGCGAGCTTGGCCGAAGCGGGCATGCCGTCATAGAAAGGCGCTACGCCGAGTTCTTGGAAACCAGGGATGTAGTTGAGGTTGTTGGTGAACCAAGTTTCAGCGGCGCTGCCCTTGAATGCGTCGGTCACGGCATACCATTTGATGATTGCGCCGATGAGCATCACGGCGCCCGAGAGCAGGGCGGTGAAGCGCACGCCCATCTTGTCGAGGATGATTCCGGCGAAGATGAGGAAGAAGACGAAGACGTTGAGGAAAGTCTCCGAGCCTTGCATGGTTCCGAAGGCGGTGGAGTCCCATCCGCGTTCCGACTCCATCAGGTCTTTGATGGGCGAAAGGATGTCCATGAAGATGTAGGAGCAGAACATGGCCAGTGCGAGGAGCAGGAGTGCGGTCCATCGCATGGCGGCGCTGTCTCTGAGCGTTTTTTGCATTTTTTCTACCATTTTTCTATGTGTTTGTTTGGTTAATTCTTCAGCCATTTGTCGAGCCAAGCGAAGAAGGTGCGCTGCCAGAGCACGCCGTTCTGGGGCTTGAGCACCCAGTGGTTCTCGTCGGGGAAGATGAGCAGTTGGGCAGGCACGCCGCGGAACCGTGCGGCGTTGAACGCTGCCATGGCCTGCGAGGCCACGATGCGGTAGTCCTTTTCGCCGTGGATGCAGAGGATGGGGGTGTCCCAGCGGTCAACGAACTGATGGGGCGAGTTGCGGAATGTGCGCTGAATGGTGGCGTCGTCCTTGTGCCAGGGCGCTCCGCCGAGGTCCCAGTTGGTGAACCAGGCCTCTTCGGTCTCCACGTACTGCTGCTCGAGGTTGTAGATGCCGTCGTGTGCGATGAAGGCTTTGAAGCGGCCGTTGTGGTTTCCGGCGAGCCAATAGACGCTGAATCCGCCGAAGGAGGCGCCCACGCAGCCCAGCCGGTCCTTGTCCACGTAGGGCAGGGTGCAGGCGTCGTCGATGGCGCTCAGGTAGTCGTCCATGCAGCGTCCGGTGTAGTTGGTGCTGATTTCCTCCAGCCATTCCATGCCAAATCCGGGGAGTCCGCGGCGGTTGGGGCAGACCACGATGTAGCCGTTGGCGGCCATGATTTGCATGTTCCAGCGATAGCTCCAGAACTGGCTCACGGGGCTTTGCGGACCGCCTTCGCAGAAGAGCAGGGTGGGGTACTTCTTGCTGGCGTCGAAGTTGGGCGGCAGCACAATCCAGGAGAGGATGTCCTTGCCGTCCACGCTCTTCGACCAGCGCGGTTCCACGTTGCCCCAGTCAATGTTGTCGGCGAAATATTGGTTTTCGTGGGTCACTTGCGTGGCGTTGCTGTCGTCGTTGTCGTCCTTGGCAGCGGCTTTGGGGTTGATGGTGAAGAGTTCGGATGCCTCTTTCATCGACTGCCGCGCGGCCAGCAGCTGGTCGCCGCACAGGGCCACGGAGGTGTAGTCATACTGGCCGCCGGTGAGTTTCTCCACCTGCCCGTCGAGGTTGGTGCGGTAGATGTGTGTGGTGCCGTGCCAAGTGCCTACGAAATAGAGCGTTTTGCTGTCGCGGTCCCAGCAGTAGTCGTCCACGTTGCTTTCGAAAGCTTCGGTGACGTAAGTCTTATTGCCCGTTGCCAAATCGAGGATGCAGAGGCGGTTGCGGTCGCTTTCATATCCGTCGCGCTCCATGCTCTGCCAAGCGATTTTCGTGCCGTCGGGCGAGAACTTCGGGTTGGTGTCGTAGCCCAGGTTGTAGTCCTTGCCCTGCTTGATGGGGTCGTTCACGCTTTGGTCCTTCAGCGAGCGGGTGTAGTCCACCTCAGACGCCACGTAGTCAGCTGGTTTGCAGAGGTTTGTGGTTTTTCCCGAAGCGATGTCGTAGAGGAAAATGTCGCTGTCGGTGCTGGTGGCGTAGTCCAGCCCGGTTTTCTTGCGGCAGGTGTAGGCCACTTGCTTGGAGTCGTTGCTCCAGGCCAGCTGCTCCATGCCTCCGAAGGGTCGGAGCGGGCTCTCAAACGGTTCGTCGCCGAGGATGGCGATGGGGTCGGTGCTGAGTTCGCTGCCGTTGAAGTGGTAGATGAACGGCTGCGGAATTTGGTCAATCCACTCGTCCCAGTGGCGGAACATGGCGTCGTCGATGACGCGCCCCGTGGCCTTGGGCAGGTCTGCGTGGCGGTCGGCGATGCTTCCGCCGGCATTGGTGCTCACGGGGTGGATGGCGAGGACCATGGTGCCGTCGGGCGAGAAGAGATAGTCCTCAATGTCGCGGTCGCCATGCGAGAGCTGCTTGCGTCCGCTTCCGTCGCTGTCCATGGCCCAGAGCTGGGTTACGCCGTCTTTGTCGGCGGCGAGGAAAGCGATTTTGTTGCCGTTGTCGAAGAATTTGGGCGCCGATTCGCTGCCGTTCTGCTTGGTGAGCAGCTTTTCGTCCGTGCCGTCGGCATTGATGCTATAAATCACGGTGTGGCTCTTGTTCTCCTCCACGCTGTAGTAGCTTACATTATATATAATGTGCTTGCCGTCGGGGCTGACGTCCTTTGCGCCAATGCGGCCCATGGCCCAGAGCAGTTCGGGCGTGAGCGTGCGGTTTTCCACGGCGGGCGTCTGGCGTCCGATGAAAGTGTCGGGCGCGCTTTCTCCGCTTTGCTTGCATCCTGCAAGGCCCATTGCCATTGCGCCTATTGCCATATAGCCAAAAATCTTGCTGTTCATCGTGTATGTCTTATCGGTTTTTGTGTCTGTTTTGCGCTTCCTCCTGCTGTTTGCGGAGAATTTCCTGTTGCTGCTCGGCCATGCGCTGGAAGCGTTCCATCATCGACGAGCCGCCGCTCTTCTGCTTTTCCTTGCGCATTTTCTTGCGCTCCTCCAGCTGTGCGAGCAGTTTGTCGTCGTTGGTCGTCTTGCGCAGGTACCACATCATGAGGATGCTGATGAGGCCCGAAACGAAGTAGTACCAGGTCAGGCCCGACGAGTAGCTGTTGAAGGTGAAGAAGAAGATGATGGGCATGAGGTAGGTCATCCATTTCATCATTTTCATGCTCTGCTCCTGCTCGGGCGACATCGCGTAGCTTTGCTGGCGCATGCTAATCCACGAGTTCACCAGCGTGCTCAGCGCCCACAGCAAGCAGAAGATGCTCAGGTGGTTGCCCAGTCCCCAGATTTTCGGTCCCCAGCTGATGACGTCGTCGTAGGTGGAGAGGTCGTTGGCCCAGAGGAACGACTGGCCGCGCAGTTCAATGGCGTTCGGGATGAAGTTGAAGAGCGCAATCCAGATGGGCATCTGAATGAGCATCGGCAGGCAGCCGCCCATGGGCGATACGCCGTATTGCGAGTACATCTGCATCATCTCCTGCTGCTTCTGCATGGCGTCGGCAGGGTTGGGATATTTCTTGTTGATTTCGTCCATCTTCGGGCGCAAAACGCGCATTTTCGCGCCGGAAAGGAAGCTCTTGCGCATGAGCGGGAACACGGCGAACTTCACCACCAGCGTGATGATGAGCAGCACAATGCCCATGTTCAGGCCCCAGCCCGTCATCCAGTCGAAGATGTAGAGGAAAATGTAGCGGTTAATCCAGCGCACGATGGGCCAGCCCAGATAGACAATGCTCTGCAGGTCAAGGTCTTTGCCGCCTGCCAGCTGCTTCTCGTTGGCCTTCAGTGTCTTAAATTTGTTGGGGCCGAGGTAGAGGTTCATCTTCGTCGGTTCCTTGCCCGTGGGGTCGAAGCGCGCGGTGAGCTGCGTGGACAGGTCCTTCAGGTAGCCGCTGCCCTCCTTCTCATACTTTGAGCTCATGTCGCTCACGCCAAACGTGCCGTCGGCAATGAGGATTTGGCTGAAGAACTGCGTCTTGAACGCCACCCATTTCATGCCCTCGCCCTCAAACTTCTCAGCGCCCTTGTGCTTGTCGGCGCCGCCCGAGGAGAGCTCCTTCGTCTTGCCGCTTTCCTTGCGGTAAGTGATTGTGCTGTAGCGGTTTTCAAAACTGTAACCCTTCTCCTGCTGGCGCATCTTCTCGTCCCATTTGATGCCCATGGTCGAGGCGTTGGCAGGGAAAATGCCCTCCAGGTTTTGCGCCGTCACGTCCATCGACAGGATGTAGCTGCCCTGGTGGAGCGTGTAGGCAATGTCGATGCTGCCGCCCTTCACTGGCAGGCGCATCACCACGCTGCTGTCGGTCTGCTCCGCAGGCGCGAAGAAAAGGCCGTCACCGAGCGTGCGGATGTTCATCTCCTTGCCCTCAAACGTCAGCTGCATTTTCGAATCCTCGCCGTCCATCAGCACCACGTGGCCGCCCTGCTGGTTCTTGTAGGTCTCGTCGAGCAGTTCGGCGCGAACCACCTGTCCGCCCTCGTTCGAGAGCGTCACCTTCAGCAGGTCGTTGCTGATTTCCGTTGTGCCAGCGCCGTTTTGGCGCGCGGCGAAGAAGGCATCGGTGGAATCCTTGAGCGCCTCCTCGGCCTCCGCAGCCTTTTTCTCTGCCTCCACCTTCGCAATGCTGTCGGTCTTGGCCTGCGCCATGGCCTCAATGGCCTGCTGCTTCTGCAGGGCAGCGCGCTGCTTCTCTGCGTTTTTTCCGTTGTAAATCGTGAAACCAATGAAGACCAGCGCAATGAGCAGCCAGCCAATCACAGTGTTTTTGTCTCTCATGTCTGTTCGCTTTTCTCTTGCCAAACAGCGCCTTTGCCGCTGTGGCACAAGAGTTTATCACTAATATTCTTACTTAAAAACTTCGTTCTTCGTTCATTTCGTGCGCTCTGCGCGATAGGCCACGGCCTCCTTCACCAGGCTCAGGAAGAGGGGGTGCGGATGGAGCACCGTGCTGCTGTATTCGGGATGGAACTGCGTGCCAATGTACCAGCGGTTTTGCGGCACTTCCACAATCTCCACCAGGTCGTTGTCCGGGTTGTGGCCCACGCACGCCATGCCCTTCTGCTCAAACTGCTCCACGAAGGCATTGTTCATCTCGTAGCGGTGGCGGTGGCGCTCCACAATCTTCTCCTGGCCATAGATTCCGGCAACCTTCGAACCTGCCTTCAGCACGCACTCATAGCCGCCCAGGCGCATCGTGCCGCCCATGTTAGTGATGTTCTTCTGCTCCTCCATGATGTCGATGACATTGTTCGGCGTCGTCTCATCCATCTCGCGGCTGTTGGCGTCCTTCAGGCCCAGCACGTTGCGCGCGAATTCCACCACCATCATCTGCATGCCGAGGCAAATGCCCAGCGTGGGCACGTTGTTTTCGCGGCACCACTGCGCAGCAAGGATTTTGCCCTCAATGCCGCGCTGGCCAAAGCCTGGGCAGATGACCACCGCGTCCATCTCGCGGAGCATTTCGCCGGCGTTCTCAGCCGTCAGCTTCTCCGAATTCACGAAGTGGGTCTTCACCTTATGGTCGTTGTAAGTGCCGGCCTGGCTCAGGCTTTCGAGGATGGATTTATAAGCGTCCTGCAGGTCATACTTGCCCACGAGCGCCACGTCCACCACCTCTTTTGCCGCCTTTCGGCGCTCCAGGAACGCCCTCCACGGGCCAAGCTCCGGCGTCGGGCCCACTTCCATGCCCATCTTGCGCAGGATGGCGGCGTCCAGCCCCTGCTCCTGCATCTTCACCGGCACTTCGTAAATCGTTGGCATGTCGATGCTCTGCACCACGCAGTCCACGTCAACATTGCAGAAATTGGCCACCTTCGTCCGCAGCTTCAGGCTCAGGTCGCGCTCAGCGCGCAGCACCAGGATGTCGGGCTGGATGCCGATGCTCTGCAGCTCCTTCACGCTGTGCTGCGTCGGCTTCGTCTTCAGCTCGCCAGCGGCCTTCAGGTAGGGCACGTAGGTCAGGTGAACACACACCGCCTTGCGGCCCAGCTCCCACTTCAGCTGGCGGATGGCCTCCAGGAACGGCTGGCCCTCAATGTCGCCCACCGTGCCGCCAATCTCCGTAATCACGAAGTCGTAGTCGCCCTTCAGCGCCAGCAGCTTCATGTTGCGCTTGATTTCGTCAGTGATGTGCGGCACCACCTGAATCGTGCGGCCCAGATAGTCGCCGCGGCGCTCCTTGTCAATCACGCTCTGGTAGATGCGGCCCGTCGTGATGTTGTTCGCCCGAGTCGTCTGAATACCCGTGAAGCGCTCGTAGTGCCCCAGGTCCAAGTCAGTCTCCTGACCGTCGATGGTCACGTAGCACTCGCCGTGCTCGTAGGGATTGAGCGTGCCCGGGTCGATGTTGATGTAAGGGTCAAACTTCTGAATCGTGATGTTGTAGCCGCGGGCCTGCAGCAGCTTGCCGATGCTCGAACTGATGATTCCCTTGCCCAGCGAACTGGCCACGCCGCCAGTGACGAAAATGTATTTCGTGTCTGCCATAATCTTTTTCCTTATTTATTAAAATGGTGTGTGAACGCCACACAAGGTGCAAAGTTAGGCAAAAAAACGGACATATCCCCCCTTTTCACCCATTTTTTCCTGTCCACAGCCCTTTTTTGCCCACCATCGCTCTTTTTTCCCCTTTCCCCACTTTGATTTGCAAACCATGCCCCCGCCAACCCCCTCTTCTGCAAATCCATCCGCCGCACTCGTTTCCGAAAACGACCGCAGTGGTTTCTGAAAACGACCGCAGTGGTTTTGGAAAACGACCGCAGTGGTTTTTGAAAACGACCGCAGTCGTTTTCGGAAAGAATGGCGTCGGTTCCTTTCCTGCTCCTCGGCATTTTCGGATGGAAATGGCGCAGTTTACCCACCTGTTCGAGTGGTTTAAGCATAAAAATGTCGTTAATCCTTGCAAAAGTGTGGATTGTTTTTGTTGTTGTAGGGCGGCAGGGAGGGCGTGCCGCTTAGTGTGGGAAAAGCGCTCTGCTCCGCCGTTTTTTCGTTAACTTTTCTGAAAAACGTTGGGGAATGAAAAGTTTTTTGTAATTTTGCAGGCGAAAGGAGACTAAATGGATGACTAAGCGATTGTTTTTGCTCTTGGCGGTGCTGCTTTGCTGCGCCGGCACGATGAGCGCGAAGAAGAAATATCCGCAGATTCAGTTTGAGCGCACGTCGGTTGACGTGGGCGTTTTCTCGCAGGACGACCCGGTGAAGACGGTGGAGTTCGTGTTCCACAATGTGGGGGAGGCGAATTTGGTGATTAACTATGTGCACACGTCGTGCGGCTGCACGGTGGCGGACTATCCGAAGGGTGCGATTCCGCCGGGCGGCAAGGGGGTCATCAAGGTGACTTACGACGGCACGAACAAGCTGCCGGGCAAGTTCCGCCGCTATGTGCAGGTGTTCACGAACTGCAAGGACGACTTCACGCGCATCGCCATTTTGGGCGAGATGTCGGCGCTGCCGAAGGAGTTGCTGAAGAAATGATGGGAATGACGAATTTGGAATGACGGATGACGAATGTTGCTGCCGCGGCGGTTTGGCGCGGGCAGCGGCAATGGCATAAGAAAAGGGATGTGCTTTTTGGGCACATCCCTTGTTGTTTGTGGCGATAGGGGCGAGGGGTCAGGCGTCTTCGCCTTCGATTTTGCGCTGGCAGAGTTGCTTGAAGTTGCAGTAGTCGCAGTTCATGTCGTCTTCGGTCTGGGCAAATGGCTGGGCGGGGTCGAAGAGTTCTTGGAGCAGTCCTTGCAGCGCGTCGCCATATTCTTTGGCGTATGCGCGGAAATCGGTCACGGGTTCTTTGCCAATTGTGCCGACGAAGTTGCTCTTTTTGCACTCCTCATGCGTGTAGTTGGCGGGGTACATGAGGGTGGTGCCGATGGCTGTGTCGCTATATTTCGTGGCGTAGATGTAGGCGTAGTAGCAGGCCTGGAAGAAGTTGTTGGTGCCATTAACGTTTTCGTGGTTGCAAAGCGATGCCACGTCTTTGGTTTTGTTGTGTGTGCAGTCTTTGTCAATGCCCGTTTTGTAGTCCACGATGCGCATTTGCTTTGTACCGTCGGGCAGTGTGATTTGGTCGATGCGGTCGATGATTCCGCCGAGGCGGACGGTCACTTCTTTTCCTTTAGGTAGTTTGACAGGCAGTTCGAGTTCCAGATTCTTGCACTCTTCGGTGCTTCCTGGCTTGGGATCGCCCACTTCGCATCCGTAGATGGTGATGGGGCAGATGGCTTGGTCGAATGCCAGTTGCCGCTTCACGTAGTAGATGATGGTTTGGCGGTTGAGCTGCTGGTCGCCATTGAGGTGCAGTGGTTTGCTCTTAGCGATTTCTGCGTCGCTCATTTTGAATACTTCGCGGCGGAATCCGTCGTCCACGGCTTTTTCGATGTCGCCTTCGGAAATGTTGCCGATGAATGTGGCGTCAATCGTCCGCGGCAGGGTCTGCGGTTCGCCGTTTTTGTCGCGTGTGTAGAGGGTTTCCATGACGCCGTGGAAGATGTTTCCGAAGATATCGGCGCCCATTTCCTCGGTGACTTCGTCTTGCGGACGGAGCTTGGCCACGCGCGCCAGGTAGAAGCGCAAGGGGCAGGCGCGGAAGTCCTTGAGGGCGGACGGGGAGAGGAAGTAGCGGTAGGCTTCTTCTGGCCTGTCGGCGGCAATGGTGCATTTGGCGATGAGGCGTTCCATCACTTCCTGCGTCTTTTCCACCGTGATGGTGGCCGGTGTGTTCACTTGGTTGTTGATGCTCAGCGACTCGTTGTTGATGTTGAAACGGTCTTTGTTGATGAGCATCTGCATGAGGTAGCGCGACATTTCGTTCTTGCCCGTTCCAGCGGTGTTGCTGGCGTAGGCCACGGTGACGGTTTCGGCGCGCTGGAAGAGGCGGTAGAAGTAGTAGGCGTAGAGGCCTTCGCGCTGCTCCATGGTGGTGAGTCTGTAGCCTTGGCGCAGGATGTAGGGGATGAACGAGGTGAGTCGCTCGTTCTTTGGCAGCATGCCTTCGTTGGCGGAGAGGAAGATGACGTGGCGGAAGTCGAGGCTGCGGGTTTCGAGCATGCCCATGACTTGCATGCCGGTGGCGGGCTCGCCGTGGAAGGGAATGGTTTGCTGCCCCACCACTTGCTTGAAGATGCGGTGGAAGGTGTTGAGTTCCACTTTCAGCAGTCCGCTTTCGCAGAGGCGGCGCAGGCGGTTGAGCACGCGGGTGTGCATCACGAACAGGCTTTCCTTGTCGAGTTCGCTCAGGTGGATGGGGATGCGGCTGTTGACCAACTTATTCAATACTGCGTAGAGGTAGTTGACGATGGCTTCTGTAGAATCTGGTTTTGGCTGATGGAATACCAAGGTAAGTACCTCAGCCGCACTAAGGTCGTGTTCTTCGCCGTCGGCCAATGCCGCGTCAAAGTCTTGGAGTGTGGGGAATGAAATCTTTTTCGCGCGCAAGTGATTCAATATTTTGTTGCTTTCGTGGCGTGTGACGCGCGAAATGAGGGGGTCTTGCAGCACTTGCTCTGCCCAGGAGAATCGGCAGCCGCCGCTGCTGGTGAAGCCGTAGCGCTGCAGTTCGATGAGCGCGGTGAGCAGGTCGTTGATGGGCGTTTGCGAGAGCGGGAAGCCCATGGTGACGTTGAGCGAGAAGGGCGTGCCGTCGGCGCAGTTGCCCGAAGGCATGGCGGCGAGGGTGGGCTGGAGGAGCGTTTCGTCGCAAAGCACCACGGCCGCTTGGTTTTGCGGGAATTTTTGCCCGTCAGTGACGGCGGAATCGCTGCCCACGCCGAGCGTTTTCTTCACCCATTTGCCAGCGAGCGAGGCTTGTGCCGAAATCAGCGGGGCGCTGACAAAGCGGATTTTCGGTTCGCTGAGCGGTTTGTTAGTTTCTTCGAGGGCGTTGCCAAAGCGTTTCGCGTTCTCCAGCACGTATTTTGCGGGCTCTTCGCCAAACTTGTCGGTGAATGCTTTGCTGCAATCCCAATAGAAATAGGTGCTGCTGGGGAACGATTGCTTCACGAGGTTCATCATGCTCTCCTCGGTTTTGTTGAGCACGTTGAACCCGACGAAGGCAATCGCGCTGCCGTTGCTGAAGAGCGGCTGCCAGGCGTCGGCACTGGCGTTCTTCTTCATGCGCTCCACCACTTCGCGCTGCAGCATGCCGTCGTAGGCCAAATCGTTGTCTGTCAGTTCTTTGTGCAGCTGTTTGTAGAGCGCACCGAGCATTTTCCAGATGCTGATGGTGGCGTTTTCTGCGTCTTTGAAATTGGCGAAGAATTCCGCCAGCGCTTCCTTCTGATTTTCCGTCAGGAAATCGTTTTTGGTGAGGTCGTCGAGCTGGGTCAGGTTGGTGAAAAGCGCTTGCGCATCAGCCATGCATTTGTCCACGTCGTCGAAGTCGCTGAGCATGAGCGCGCCCCAGGAGTAGAAATCGTCGAGCGATTCTGCCGCTTGGCCTTGCTCCTCGCACTGTTGGACGTAGAGCGCATGGAGGCGGCACACCATTTCTATGGGGTCGGCCAGCGTGAGGGGCGAGAGTTCCTGAAAGAGTTCGGAGATGGTGAGGAAGCGCGGCAGCCACTTGGTCTTGGGCGCCAGTTGGTCGAACGCCTGGGTGAGGAAGAGTCCGGCGCGCTTATTGGGGAAAACGACGGTGAGGCGGTCGAATTGTCCGCCCATTTTGGCCGTGAGATGTTCGGCTACGCGTTGCAAAAATGTATTCATATTTGTGGTGAAAAGTGTTTTAGGGTTCAACGGCAACAATCTGATTCTCTTTCACATACCACAGGAAACCGCTCACCTGCGGGTAGTTCATGTCGCGCAGCATCTGCATGTAGGCCGCCACTTGCTTGTGGTGGTGCGCATTCTGCTTGCCGGTCTTGTAGTCGATGACGATGGTCTGCTTGCCATCGGTAATCACGCGGTCGGGGCGGCAGGTCTCGAAGCCCGCGCCGTTCTCGCTGGGGTAGCGGATGGCACGCTCGTTGAGCACGCGCCAATGCGGCTGGAACCACGCGGCAGCCTGCTCGTTGGCCATGGCGGCGTCAACCATTTGCTCAACTGTTTCCTTGTCGCTGGCCTGAGCAAACAGTCCGAGCGCTTCGGCCTTGCGGATGGCGCGGTCGCGGTCGGCGGCGGTGTTCATTTGCGCCAGCACGTCGTGGAACACGTTTCCGAGGAAAATGGCGCTGTTCACGGTGTCCTTGCCCGTGCCGTCGGGGTCTTCCATGAAGCGGCGCGCCTCGGTGGACTGCTGGAAGGTGAGGTGGCTGAGCGGTTCCTCGCCGGTCTGCTCGCCAACGGCTTCCTGAAACTGAATTCTTTCCTGCGAATCGGGCGTGAAGATGGTGCCTTTTTTCTTCTCTTCTTCCGCCACGGTGATTTCGCCGCTTTCGTAAATGCTCAGGCGACGTTCATCGTCGTGATGGCTTTCCATGCCGAGACCCGGCATCACCGCCGCAAGCAAAGCGTTGGCGTTATTGCCTTTGTTGGGCGCGCCGCTGATGAAGAGGTTGTGGCTGGCGCGGGTGAAGGCCACGTACATCAGGTTGAGGTTGTCCACGTAGCTGCGCATGGTTTCCTCGTCAAAGTCTTTCTTGAAAGGAGAACTTTCCATGGATTCTTGGCATTTCAGCGGCAGCACAGGCAGGTCGGCAAGCATCTGCTCGTCTTGCTTTGTCGATTTTTCTAATCCCTCCGTCTTGCACCAAAGCAGTGTTCTTTTATCGGGCGCGAAGTTCCAGTTGCAGAACGGCACGATGACGTTATCATATTCCAGTCCCTTCGACTTGTGGATGGTGAGCAGTTGAATGCCGTTCACTTCGCCTGCCGGAACGGTCTGGTCGCACAGGTGCGTGTCCCAGTAGTTCAGCAGGTCGGCCACGTTGCCCGTGTGGTCCTGCAGGTATTGCGCCAGTTGGTCGAAGAAGGTGAAGAGATAGGCCGATTGCCCTTCGCACTTGTTCAGACCAAACATGTTGCAGATGCGGTGGCAGCAGTCCACCAGCGGCAGTTGCGCCAGGTTGCTTACTGCGAAATTCTCGGTGAACGCCACGGGCAGCAGTCCCTTGTCTTTGAGTTCGTCGATGCTCGATGCCATCAAAGCCGCGTTGGCCTTCTCGCTCTTGTGCAGGATTTCCTGCTGATAGTGGTGGGCGAGCGCCACGTAGTAGTAGCGGTTGGCGGGGTCGAGCAGCACGCGCAGGGCATGGATGAGGCACGTCACGGCGGCCGAACTGCGGAGCGCGAATGCCCCTTCGCTCAAGAAGTTGAGGTCGTGCCACAGTCCCCATTCCTCGCCTTTCTCTTCCATTTCTTTTTTCCGCTTGGCGAAATATTCGGTGATGAGTGCTTGCGTTTTTCCTGCGCGTATCAGAATGGCAATGGACTTCTGCGAAATGCCTTTGCCAGAGAGTTCCTTGAGCGTCTGCTCCAGCACGGCCAGTTCGCGAATTTCAAGGTCCGCTTTGGTTTCGTCTTTGGGTTTATCATTCCCCTCCTTCATGATTTTCCCTTGTTCAATCAGCGTGACGCGCACGAATCCTTTATTCTTTTGGCTGTCTTTGCCCACTTTCTGCCCAACCTCGGCATAGGCGCGCCCCACGTTTGCTTCGGGGTCTTTGCCGTCCAACCAGCTGGCCACGGTGCCTTTTGCTTCTTCGAAGAACGCGTTGTTGAAGTTCACCACGCGCTCGTCGCTGCGCCAGTTTTGCTCGGTCTTGATGGCGTCGAAGTGCTTGCCCATGTCGGGGTCATTCTCCATGTTGTTGAGCGTGGTCCAATCGCTGTTGCGCCAGCGGTAGATGCTTTGCTTCACGTCGCCCACGATGAGGCAGTCCTCGCCGCTGTCCAGGCAGTTGTTCAGCAGCGGAATGAAGTTCTTCCACTGCAGCCGCGACGTGTCCTGAAACTCGTCAATCATGATGTGCTTGAAATTGCTGCCGGCACGCTCATAGATGAACGGCACGAAACTCTTGTCGATGAGGCGGTCGAGCAACTGCGCCGTGTCGGCCAGCACAAAGCGGTTGGCGTCTTTGTTGATGTTGCGCACCAAGCGGTCGATTTCGCTCAGCACCGACAGTGCGGACAGGTCTTTCAGGACGAGGTTGAGCAACTTCAGCGTTTCCATGAGACCAGGCAGTTTGTCAATCACTTCGGCGTGCAGCGGCATGAGGTACTTCGCAATATCATCCACGTCAGCGTGATTTTTGTTGCTGGCAGTAATCCATTTCGCAGGGTTTGTCGCGCGTTCAATATGGGCGTCTGTAATCAAATCCTTCAATTTTAGCCCCGAAAGATTTCGGTAGAACACAAATGGACTGGGTCTTTTCACCAAATTATCTTCTGTGAAATTGTGCGCTTGACATATTTTATAGAACTCCGTCGCATAACCTACGATTTGTGCTTTAATTGCCGTCTGCTTATCCCTGAGGGCTTTACTAAACGTTCCCACTTTCTCCAGCGTCAGCGCCTTGCGCACATCTTGCCCGAGCTCCATATAGTTCTCCGAGAAGATGTTCTTGCCAAACTCGCGCAGGTCCTTCGAAGGCCGCCATGTCTTGCCGTCTTCGAGCTTTTGCTGCACCATGCCGCTCACGGCCCGAAGCAGGTCTTTTTGCTTTGGGTCGGCAATTTCCTCAATCAGGCTCTTCACCGCCTCGCGCAGCACGGGCTTCATGTCCAGGTCCAGCTTCACGTTGGCCGCAAGTTTCAGTTCGCGCGCCACTTCCCGAACAATGCTCTGGAAGAAACTGTCGATGGTCTCGATGTGGAAACGCCCGTAGTCGTGCACCATCCGGTTCAGCGCATCAGCGCAGTGGCCCTTCACAATCGCCTTCTTCTCATCATCGCTCTTCGTTGCCCACCCCGTTTCTATCAGAAATTTCTTGCTATAGTTGCTCTTCAGAATCGCACCCAGAAACCCCTTGTCCGTCTGCCCGTGCGACAGGTCGTAGAGGTAGTTCAGGATGCGCTCCTTCATTTCCGTCGTCGCCTTGTTCGTGAACGTCACCGCCAGGATATTCTGGTAGTTCAGCGGGTTTTCCACCAGCAGCCGCACATACTCCGCGGCCAGCTTAAACGTCTTGCCGCTTCCGGCCGAAGCCTTATACACCTTCAAAAGTTTCGTAGAATTGCCGCCAGCGCAGGAAGTGCCCGCTGGCGCAGTCGTCGTATTTGCCATAAACGAAAGAATGTTTTTCAAAAAGATGTACAAATATAGCAAAAACATTTGACATTTCCAACGATTTTACCAAAAAAATCAGTACTTTTGCGTAACTTTTTCACCGCCCAAGCCAAATCCCCCTAATATATAAATAAGGAGAACCGCTGGCGCAAGCCATTCAAGCCGCTGTGCAAACCACATTCCGCCGCCGCGCCTCCTAAATTGTTAATTGTTAATTCCCGATAAATGAAACCCCTTGCCGAACGCCTCCGCCCCCGCACACTCGACGACTACGTGGGACAAACCCATCTCGTGGGCCCCGGCGCACCCATCCGCCGCATGCTCGACCAGCGGCGCCTCGCGTCATTCATCCTCTGGGGACCGCCCGGAGTGGGCAAGACCACTCTCGCCAACATCATCGCAAACACCCTCGAACTGCCCTTCTACACGCTTTCCGCCGTCACCAGCGGAGTGAAAGACGTGCGCGACGTCATTCTCCGCGCCAAGCAGCAGTCGGGACTCTTCGCCCAGAAAGGCGCCCCAATCCTCTTCATCGACGAAATCCACCGCTTCTCCAAGTCGCAGCAAGACAGCCTACTCGCCGCAGTGGAGCAGGGCGTCGTCACACTCATTGGCGCAACCACCGAGAACCCCTCCTTCGAAGTCATCCGCCCGCTCCTCTCGCGCTGCCAAGTCTATGTGCTTCAGTCGCTTGGCAAAGACGACCTGCTGCGCCTGCTGCAGCGTGCAGTCACCACCGATGCCCAGCTCAAGCCGCTCAACATCCAGCTCAAAGAGACCGACGCCCTCCTGCGCTACAGCGGCGGCGACGCACGCAAACTCCTCAACATCCTCGAAATCACCGTCGAAGCCGCGCAGGCCGCTGTGCAGGACAACCCCGATGCCCCCATCGAAATCACCGACGCGCTCGTCATCGAGGCCATTCAGCAGAACCCGCTCGCCTACGACAAGGACGGCGAGATGCACTACGACATCATCTCCGCCTTCATCAAAAGCATACGCGGAAGCGACCCCGACGCCGCCATCTACTACCTCGCCCGCATGATTTCCGCTGGCGAAGACCCCGTGTTCATCGCCCGACGACTCGTCATCAGCGCCAGCGAAGACATCGGCCTCGCCAACCCCAATGCCCTCCTCCTCGCCAACGCCGCATTCGACGTGGTGCAGAAGGTCGGCATGCCCGAAGGACGCATCCCCCTCGCCCTCGCCACCACCTACCTCGCATCCTCGCCCAAGAGCAACTCTGCCTACCTCGCCATCGACCAGGCCCTCGCCTACGTCCGCCAAACCGGCAACCTCCCCGTGCCGCTCCACCTGCGCAACGCCCCCACCAAGCTCATGGAAGAGCTCGGTTACGCCGACGGCTACAAGTACGCCCACGACTATCCCGACCACTTCGTCGCCCAGCAGTTCCTCCCCGACGAAGCCCAGTCCCAGCGCTTCTGGCACCCCCAGCCCCACACCCCCGCCGAGCAAAAGCTCCTCGACCGCATGCTCCGCCTCTGGGGCACCCGCTACGAACAATGAGTTTTCTCTTGCTTTTTAAGTAAAAACAAATTCAAGACCCTGAAAGGGTCTCAAGCCACGCAGTGGCTCGGTAGCCCAGGGTCATGCGAGCGAGCGTAGCGAGCGAGTCGACCCTGGGATAGCAATCGTGTAGAGTCCATCGACCCTGAAGGGGTCGCAGAGCAGTCCACTGTGCCATCGAGTTTCCCGTCGCACGCCCAAGGTAACTCACGACCCAGAAAGGGTCATGCGCACAGCGCCTATACTAACCCCGCATCATGCGAGCAAGCTTGCTTGCGAGTCGATGCGGGGATTTCCATGCGTGGCAAGTCTTGGGCTATAATGCTCCGGAACCTATGTAGAAGCTCGGCCGTCAGTCCGACAAGCGCCGCTCCGCGCACGACAACCCATCCCTCCATACTTGCGATTTTGCGCACAACGCATCCACCCTCCACATCCCTCACAAAAAACGAAAACCATCGTTTCAGAAAACGAAGCCCTTCGTTTTGCAAAAAGATGCCCTTCCTTTTCGAAAACGACGCCCTTCCTTTCCCAAACCAACCCTTTTCGCCCCTTTTCCCCTCCTTCCCGCCATTTAACCTTTATTTACATTTTAACTTAAAATCTTCGCCGCGTCACGGCACCGCCATCGCCGTCCCCATTGCGCCCATCTTCACCACTTCTGCGCCGAAAAAATGCCATAAATGGCACTTTTTCGGAATAGAAATCCCCGATTTTGCCCAAAAACGCCCATTCTTACGCCGAATTTTTGCCATTTATGGCACTTTTTCGGAATAGACCAGTCAAGCACCACTGCTCCCGCATCCCCCATGCTTGCATCTCCCCTCCCTATGGGGGAGGGGGTCGGGGGAGAGGCTTTTTCCCCTTCTCCCTATGGGGGAGTGGCAGGGGGAGAGGCTTTTCCTGCACAAAAAAAGCGGGGCAGACCATCAGTCTGCCCCGCTTGCTATATTTAACCTCCGCATTCCGAGCGGAAAAAACGCCTCACAGCGGATAGCCGTCGAAGTCGTAGAGCACGGTGGAGAGGTAGCGCTCGCCGGTGTCGGGCAGCAGCGCTACGATGCGCTTGCCAGCATTTTCGGGTTGGCGGGCGAGCTCAAGCGCGCCAAACGCTGCGGCGCCCGACGAGATGCCTACCAGCAGGCCCTCCGTGGCGGCCAGTTGGCGCGCCGTGCGGATGGCGTCGTCGCTGTCCACCTTCAGGATTTGGTCCACGGCCTGGCGGTTGAAGGTCTTCGGAACGAACCCGGCGCCGATGCCCTGAATCTTGTGCGGGCCAGCGGGTTCGCCGCTCAGCACGGCCGATGTGGCGGGCTCCACGGCAACGATTTTCACGTCGCCTGGCGCCAGTTCTTTCAGCCTTTTGCCCACGCCGCTCACCGTGCCGCCCGTGCCGGCGCCGGCCACGAAGATGTCGATTTGCCCCTGCAGGTCGCGCCAAATCTCCTCGGCCGTCGTCGCGTAGTGGGCCGCGGGGTTGGCGGGGTTCTCAAACTGCTGAAGGATGACGGCGCCTGGGATGCTGTCGCGCAGCGCTTCGGCCTTGCGGATAGCGCCCGCCATGCCTTCGCCGCCGGGGGTCAGCACCACTTCCGCGCCGTAGGCCTTGACGAGTTTTTGCCGCTCCATGCTCATGGTTTCGGGCATGGTCAGGATGAGGTGATAGCCTCTCACGGCGCTCACAAACGCCAGTCCCACGCCCGTGTTGCCGCTCGTGGGCTCAATAATCGTGGCGCCGGGCTGCAGCGTGCCGTCTTTTTCGGCCTCCAGCACCATGTTGAGCGCCACGCGGTCTTTCACGCTGCCGGCCGGGTTGAAGTATTCCAGTTTGGCAATGATGGTGGCGCCGGCGTGCTGTGACTGTGCAAAGCGGTTAAGCTGCAGCAGCGGCGTGTTTCCAACGAGGTCGGTCAGTACCTGTGCAATCTCTTTCATATCATTTTCCTTTTTCTGAATGAACCATTAAAAACTGCGCCCGACCGTGGTGGCAGGCGCAGGGTAGGGGGTGTGAATGTGGATTAATACTCCATCACCGGCGGAAGTTGCTTGGCCTGCTCCACCATGCGCTGCACCTCAACGAGCGCGGGCACGCGGTTGCACAGGTTCTTCTCGGCGTTCACCTCTTCCAGCTTCGGCTGAAGGTTTTCGGGCACGCGGTGGCGCAGTTCCTTCACCGTGTCAACGCCAGCTGCCTCGAGCAGCTCAGAGAACTGCGGGCCTACGCCGTCAATGCGCATCAGGTCGGCATGGTTGGCCCAGCGAAGAATCAGCTTGCCGCTGATGCCAGTCTCTTCCTCGAGTGCCTTGCGGCCAGCGGGCTTGGCGCACTTGTTCAGCAGGTCTTCAATGGTGTTAATGCCAGCGGCAATCAGTTTCTCGGAGTACACCTCGCCGATGCCTTCCACGTCAATCACTTTGTAGTTCATAGTCTTCCTTTCATTTTAAGGGTTAATAAATCGGGTTTCTAAAGCAAATTTAGCGTTTAATTTCCAACGAAACAACATTTTGCACAATTTTTTTGCACATTCATGCGTTTTTTATATCGAATAACCGCCATTTTGGCGCAAAAGCACGGAAGAATGGACCCTCAGAATTGCCGAATCATACATTTCCCAAAGGCCACGGACCAGCGCGGCCAGCTCGTTTTCGCCGATAGCAACCACCTGCCGTTCACGCCACAGCGCGTGTTCTGGATTTCGCAGGTGCCGCCAGGGCAGACGCGCGGCGGCCATGCTCACGCCACTTGCGCCGAGGTCGTCATCGCCGTCCGCGGCAGTTTCGACATTTGGACCGACGATGGCTCCGGCCGCGCCGATTTCCACCTCAGCGACCCCCAGCAGGGCCTCTACATCGGCGGAAACGTGTGGTGCGAACTCAGCAATTTCTCCCCCGACGCACTCTGCCTCGTCATGGCGTCCGACGACTACCATCCCGAAGGCTACGTCAACAATTACGCTGATTTTCAGGCCAATGCAAATCGTTCGCTATAATCCCAACCAGCACGCCGCGCTCTGGGAGCAGGTGGTGGAGGCAAGCGCGAACGGCACTTTCCTCTTCAGCCGCCAATTCATGGACTACCACGCCGACCGCTTCACCGACTGCTCGTGGATTTTTCTCAAAGACGACAAGCCCATAGCAGTCTTTCCAGCCAACTATGTGGCTGAGCAGCAGGCGGTTGTCTCGCATGGCGGACTCACCTACGGCGGCCTCATCTCGCTCCCCAGCGCCACTTCGGCCGACGTGCTCGAGTGCTACGAACTGCTGCTCGCCCAGCTCCGGCTGCTCGGCGCAAAGCAACTGGACGTCCGGCCCACGCCCTACATTTATTATAGTTACCCCGCCGAGGCACAGCTCTACGCGCTCTTCCGCCACGGCGCCACGCTCAGCGCCCGTGGGCTCTCCGCCGCCTTCCCCCTCCGCCAGCCATTGCCCTTCAAGAAGGACCGCCGCGCCGGCGTGCACAAGGCGGAGCGAATCGGCCTCAATGTGGTGCAAACGGCTGAAGAACAGCACATTCGGCAGTTCCATGCCCTGCTTTGCCAATGTCTTGCCGACGGTCACGGCGTCAAGCCTGTGCATTCCGCCGACGAGATGGTCCTGCTCCAAGGCCGCTTCCCCCGCAACATCCAGCTCTACTTGGCCCAGACGCCGCAAGGCGAAATCATGGCCGGCACGTGGCTCTTCCTCACCCCCAACGTCGTCCACACGCAGTACATGGCCGCCACGTCCGCGGGAAAAGCCCACGGCGCGCTCGACACCATCATCCACCACCTGCGCCAGCAACCTTTCCCCCAGACCTATTTCGACTTCGGAATCAGCACCGAAGACCACGGCCACTACCTCAACGCCGGTCTCGCTTACCAGAAAGAAGGCTTCGGCGCCCGCCCCGTCTGCTACGACGCCTGGCGTCTGCCGCTCTGAGGAGTATCGGCAAGCGACCGAAGGGCGCGCAACTCCTATTGAGCGAAGCGAACGCTACTCTTACCTCCTGACTCCCTTAAAACCTCCCTTTCCGCCCCGCCCAAAAAAATCGCCGGATTTTCCCCAAAATCCGGCCGTATATGATTTGAAATCCGTTTGTATATGACTTGCAAGCGATTTACTCTAACCGAACACCCAATGAGGCACCCGCCGCGCCCCATTCACCAACCCCCCCTAACTTCCTATGCCCAAGCGCCTTACGCCCCTTCCCACCACCACGCAAACCCAATGCCGACTTTGCGCAAACGAAACCTAGTTGAACCACCCCAATTCAGACGTTCGTCAGTTCCAAAACAGACGTTCGTGAGCGCAAATCTATACGTTCGTCGCAAACAAAACACACGACCCTCCCCTCCAACCCATCCATCCGCCAACCTCACCGCTGATAATCAGCAACTTACTCTTCACCCCTCCCTTTTTGGGGAGGGGCAAGGGGAGAGGCTTCTGTGGGAGAGGCTTTTCCCTCGAACCAGCATTGACCCCGGAGGGGTCACCCGCCGCTTGCGGCGTAGTAACCCCAGGTGCTTGCACCTTGGGGTTGGCCCAGTGCAGAGACCATCGACTCTGGAAGAGTCGCCGAGCAGTCCACTGTACCTGATGTTTTTGCCGTGCAGCATCCTTTGCCACCGCACGTGTTGTTCCCTTCCTATGAGGGGAGGGTCATGGGGAGAGGTTTTTGCCTTCGTGTGGAGACTCAGACACCTTCACTCATCCTTCAAGAAATATTCCTCCTTTATCGCCACGCCTTGCTCCGCGAGCAGAGCGCGCAGTTCATCGGCAAAGGCGACCTGCTTATGATGCTCCTTTTGCCCCTTGATATATTGCGTGACCTTCGGCACCTCATCCATGGCATACGACAGCGCGCAGTAACCCACCGACCAACTCTCAAAATCAGGAAATAGTTGCCGATGTTCTTTGATAAAATTATGCGAAGTGAGTTTCAACTGCCGCACGAAGTCTGCAATAGCCACAGAAGCAGGCAGTTGCACGAGCAGATGGATATGGTCAGGCATCCCGCCAATCTGGTAAGTCATGCCATTGTGGCGCTTCACAAAACCGTGCAGATACTCATAGAGTTTGCGCTCATTAGCCTCAGGGATAGTATAGTGGCAATACTTTGTGCGGATAACGATATGATAAATCAGTTGTGTGTAAGCCATAAGTTGTTTTTAAGGTTAAATTTATATTTTAGAGTAACCAGACGCGTCATGCGAGAAGTAGATACTTGCGTGCTTGGTGACTCCTTCAGGGTCGTGAGTTACTTCTCCCCTCCCTATGGGGGGGGCGGGGGAGAGGCTTTTTTCGCTCAGCATTCACCCCAGAGGGGTGACCCGCCGCTTGCGGCGTAGTAACTCTAACTTTGCAGCAGGGAAAGTCGAACGCGAAAAAAAACAGCAGGAAACGTTCGCGAATCAAGGCCTTTT